>ODAI010742174.1_pt1 | contig 14445 bp, 10 predicted proteins | sample 1539321 | NCBI WGS metagenome assembly ODAI01 (sample SAMN02144231, study PRJEB22623) | gut metagenome | biome: sheep rumen | host: Ovis aries | place: New Zealand
CGAGTATCCTGAATCTTCATTCACTCCGGGAGGAACTTTCCCCGGAGGAGGTTCTTCATCTTCCGGTACCGGCGGCAGCGGAACAAGCGCCACGGCCGGAGTCGACAATACGGACGTATATACGGATTCTGATGACGAAATATCCGGAACCTCTTTTGACAGGACAATCACCATCACGTTCGCTTCCGGCGGAGCATCCGTCTCGGGAGACAGTGACGGGATCGTTTCCGTCAGCGGAAATGACGTCGTCGTGAACAATACCGGAGATGAGAAGATCATGTATGTCCTCAAAGGCACTGCTTCGGACGGCTTCTTCAAGCTGTACAGTTCCAAAAAGCAGGCTATAAAGCTCAGCGGCCTTTCTCTGACGAACAAGGGCGGAGCCGCAATCAACAACCAGAGCGGCAAGCGTACCTTCGTTGTAGTTGAAGGTACCAACACCTTGGCCGACGGCTCATCTTATTCGGATGAAACCGACTCTGAGGACATGAAGGCCGCTTTCTTCAGTGAGGGTCAGCTCATCTTCAGCGGATCGGGTTCCCTTACTGTTGACGCCAAGGGCAAAGCCGGCATCACATCGGACGATTATATCCGTTTCATGGATGACAATACTACGGTCAAGGTCTCCTCAAGCGCGGGTCATGCCATCAGGGGCAAGGATGCCATTATCGTATCGGGAGGCAACATCGAGGCCACCGCTTCCGCAGAGATGAAGAAAGCCTTTTCTTCGGACAGCCTTGTCCAGTTCGACGGCGGAATCGTATCCCTGAAGGTTACCGGAAACGCCGCTTATGATTCTGAGGAGAAGGATGTGACGGGAACCGCAGGTATAAAGGCTGACAAGATCATTGTCGTCAATGACGGTGAAATCACCATCTCCAATACCGGAGCCGGTGGAAAGGGCATCAGCTGCGACGGTCCCGCCTATTTCAAGGGAGGAAAGGTGTCGGTTACAACGACCGGGAAGACCTACAAGTATTCTTCTTCGGCGGTCGCATATCCTAAAGGCATAAAGGTTGATGGCGACATGTTCGTTTCGGGAGGAGAAATCTCCGTCAAGTGCTCCGGGTCGGAAGGAATCGAGAGCAAAGGAGCCATGTCGATAACGGGAGGAATGGTGTACAGCTATGCGTCAGATGATGCCATCAACTCCAAATACAATCTGGTGATAGATGGCGGAGTCGTGTATGGCCATTCTACGGGCAATGACGGACTGGACGCCAACAACAACCTGATTATCAATGGAGGTATAGTGATAGCCGAAGGAGCGGGAGGAGCCGAGGCCGGAGTTGATGCGGCGGAGAGGTTCACGATCGAAATCAATGGAGGTACGGTTGTTTCCGTCGGAGGCCGCAATGACGGAATCTCATCCGTCAAGCAGCCCTGCATCTACTCTTCGGTGAAAACGGATACTTGGATCGCGGTGTATGATGACACGAAGCTCATTTTCGCTTACAAGACTCCTTCCACTGCGAATGCATCCACTTTCATAGCATCATCACCCTCGTTCAATAGCGGATCTTCTTACACTCTGAAGAGCGGAGTGAGCGTAAGTGGAGGCACGGGTTATTATGACGTGCTTTATACCGGTGCATCCGCCTCAGGAGGCTCTTCGTCAACGGTCAAGGCCGCGACTTCTTTCCGGGGAGGATTCTGAAAGTGGAGGAATTTGTAGAAAAACGCTATATTTGAAATGCCCACCGGCAAAGCATGAACGGATGCGGAACCCAGGGGGAGGGGTGCTCCCTCCGGGTTCCTTGTTGCCGACAAATTGATACCCTGTTATGGCACTGAGCGATAGGACCGCAAGAGAATCCCTTTTAAGGCGAATCGGAAAATACTTTTCTTCCCTGCCGAGACTGGCTCTGGAGGAAAACCTCCTATATCTTGTAATCTGGCTGGTTGTCGGCTTGACTTTTTCGGCATTGGGGAGTTTCAGGTCGTTTCTGCCCTTCCTGGTACTGTTCCTGCTGCATAATTATGTGGTATTCCCGTTACTCTTCGGCAAAGGCAATAAAGCCTGGTACTGGATATCGACGGCACTGCTCCTGGTCCTTTTCAGCATGTATGTGTACAACGGGAACCTTTCCGACCCAAGAGGTGGAGAAAGGGTGCACGGAAATCCTCCCGGTATGGTCGAGATGGATCCTTCAGGGAGAGGACTTCACATACCTCCTGAAATGAGACGGGACGGTGAAGATGGAACGGGTGATGGAATGGATCGACGTTTCGGAGACGAAAAGTTCCGTCCCGGCCACTTCGGCAGAGAAAGACGCCACGAAAATGTACCGCCGCCTCCATTCGGCCCGGGACTTATGCGCATCATGATGGGGATCCTTATGATTATGACAAACTTGGGCTCCAAGATGTTCTTCAAGTCCAGGGAAAACGAGCAGAGGATGATAACCCTGGAGAAGGAAAACCTGGACCAGCAGCTCCAGTACCTCCGCTATCAGATCAACCCCCACTTCTTCATGAATACCCTCAACAATATCCATGCTCTGGTGGACATCGACCCTGAGCAGGCGAAGTCCAGTATCCTGGAGCTTTCACGGATGATGAGGTACATTCTCTACGAAGGGGACAAGCCGACTATTCCTCTTACGAAGGAGACTGAGTTTCTGCGCCACTATATTTACCTTATGCGTCTACGCTATTCCGATTCTGTGAAGATAGACGTCGATCTTCCGGAGGAATGCGGCAATGTCGAAATCCCGCCCATGATGTTCGTGTCCTTCGTCGAAAATGCCTTCAAACACGGCATCAGTTACGAGAAGGAGTCCTTCATAAGAGTTTCAATGGCCATTGAAGAAGACAAACTGATCTTCAAGTGCGTCAACTCCCGCAATGGAACGAACTCCGACAAGAGCAGCGGCATCGGCCTTGCGAACGTGAGGAAGAGAATGGAGCTTCTCTATGGCAAGGATTACACCCTGCATATAGATGAGAACAACGAAATCTACGACATCCTCGCCGTCATACCGGTGACAAGAATGGGATCGGCACCGTCGCAGGGCTCTTCAAGTGACAACCAACCCTCAGCAGTATAACCCTTTGAACTTATCCTTTATGCGTTGCATAGCGATTGACGATGAGCCGCTGGCTCTCAAACAGATTGACACTTATATAAGCAAGGTCCCATACCTTGAGAAAGTGGCTCTTTGCCACAGTGCGGCGGAAGCCGCCAAAGTCCTTTCTTCCGAATCGGTTGACCTCATGTATGTGGACATAAACATGCCCGATTTGACGGGAATGGATTTCGTGAAGTCCCTTTCTTCGCCTCCGATGGTGGTATTTACCACAGCCTATTCGGAGTATGCACTGGAGGGATTCAAGGTGGATGCGATCGATTATCTCCTTAAGCCTTTCGGCTTCGATGATTTCCAGAGGTCGGCGGCGAAGGCAAAGAAACTCTATGACCAGGCGAATGCGGTCTCGGCGATTTCAGCTCCGACAGATGATGCCCTTTTCTTCAAGACTGACTACAAGGTCGTGAGAGTCCCGATGGACAAGATAGTGTTCGTCGAGGGGATGAGCGAATATCTGAAAATACATATCGAAGGGGAGAAGGATCCGGTGGTTGTCCTTCTCAGCATGAAGAAGCTCCAGGAACGTCTTCCCTCCGACAAATTCATGCGCATCCACAAATCCTACATCATCTCCCTGTCGATGATACGTGAGGTGACGAAAGGAAGGGTCATCGTAAACGGCGGTTATACCATTCCGATAGGGGATATGTACAAGGACGAATTCAACGCATATCTGGATTCGAAGTTCCTCGGAAGATAGTCACGAAAGAATCCATAAACGAAAAGGGTGGCCACCGGCCACCCTTTATCGGTCTTTCACCTCACCCTCTACTGCATGAAGGATGCGAAATAACTGTGGAAGAATACATTGGTTATCAGGTATCCGACAATGGTTGAGGTTATCACGCTAATAAGGCCCGGCATCATGAAGCTGTGGTTCAGCAGATATTTTCCGATGACGGTGGTTCCCGAACGGTCAAAGTTCACTGTCGCGATATCGGAAGGATAGTTCGGGATGAAGAAATACCCGTATACGCTGGGAAGAACGCCGAGGAGAACCGGTCCGGGGATACCGAGGGAATATGCCAAAGGCAGCATCGCCACCACAACGGCACCCTGCGAGTTGATGAGGACAGAAACCAGGAAGAACACAAAGGCTATGGACCAGGGATATTTTGCGACTATACCGGCGAGGCCTTCCTGCATCACATCCGTGTAGTTGGAGAAGAACGTGTCGGCCAGCCATGCAATACCGTAGATTGCGACAACCGCTACCATTCCCGACTGCCATACCGCTCCCGCTACCGCCTTCTTGGGCTGTGCCTTGAAGAAGATGATCATAAGAGCGGCTGCACTAATCATGATGATCTGGATTATGGTGTTCATCTTCGGTATCCTGGTTATGGTGCTCAGGGTATCGGAATCAACGAAGAACTGGACGCAAGCGAATGCGACGATGACGAAAAGTGCGGTGAGGAAAACGAATACGGAGCCCATCGCCTCTTTGGTGATTTTCCTGTCAAGGGTAGTGGCGGTTTCACCGAACATGTATTTGTAAGTCTCGGGGTCGGCAAGCCTCTTCTGGAATTCGGGATCCTTGTCAAGGTCCTTACCGCGATGGTAGGATGCGGCAGCCGCAGCCATGAGTCCGATAAGGCATGAAGGGATGGTGACCATCAGGATCTGGGGGATGGCGATATCATAGCCGTTCGCGTTTGAAATCGTCATGAACGCAACTACTGCAGCTGCGATAGGGGAGCATGTGATGCCGACCTGTGAAGCGATCGATGCGACTCCGCAAGGCCTTTCCGGTCGGATACCCTTCTTGAGTGAAATGTCGCAGATGATCGGCATCAGAGTGTAAACCACATGTCCTGTTCCTACGAGGACCGTCAGGAAGAATGTGCAAAGGGGTGCAAGGAAAGTGATGTGGTCCGGGTGCTTTCGGAGCATTTTCTCCGCCACCTGGATCATCCAGTCCATACCGCCGGAAGCCTGCAGGATACCTGCGCACGTCACAGCGGCGATGATGATGTATATTACGTCTGTGGGAGGGGTGCCGGGTTTGAGACCAAAGCCGAACACCAGGATCGCCAGACCGATTCCGGAAATGGCTCCGAGTGCGAGTGATCCGTATCGGGATCCCACATAAAGCGCTGCAAGGACTATCAGCAGCTCCAAAATCATTGTTACCATATGAAAAATGTTTTGTGTTTCAGATTGATTGGAGGGGGCTGCCCGCTTATGCTTCAGTTACGCTGAAATCATAAAGGTTCAGACCGGTTTCCGGATCGAACTTCCTTCCGACAGTCCCTTTGCCGAAGTCTTCGACTACAAGTTCGCAGGCTCCGTTGAGAACGGCTGACATCAGGTGTCCGCCGATGCAGGTGTAGTCGCGTCTTCCGAAAGTGGCGTGGATGTGAAGATAGAGTTCCCCGTCTTTGGTGGAAATGTTCCCGATGAGGTTGGAAATCTCCATCTGCTCGGTGAAAACGCCGTCGACGTAATTCTTTATGGCGGGGTCCAGGAAACGGAGCGTCGCTTCGCTTACCGCGCCTATTCCGCTGACCGTCCCGATGGTGATATGCTTTTCTTCGCAAAAGGCTTTTATGGCGGATACAATCTCCTCGTGATTGTCTATGCTGAGGACATAGCGGTCCCCGAACTGTCTGTATTTGTACATGTTTGTGCTTTTGGAAAATGGAGGTTTTCCGTAAAGTTAGCAAAAAAAGCCATCCTTGTTCCATATTCGAAGAAGAACTTTCGGCGGGTGATGTTTTTTCGGCAATTTGACGGGAATTGCTAACTTTGCGGACCAATTGAGAAAAAGAGATTTGTATGGAATTCGATACCAAAATCAACCTCAGGAAAGTTGATGCACTTTCCGTAGTCTCTTCACTTGGAGAAGAGGATTTCATGAAGAAGGTCAGGGAAATCCTTTCTTCAAAGGCCTCCGCGGTCGGTGACGATGCCGGAGGTGCCTTCTGGGCGGATTATTCCACCTCGCTCGTGACCAGGCATCTCAAATGTGACGTCACCCTTCCTGAAGGCAGCGGAGAAGAAAAGACGAAGTACAATGTGAAGATAAGCGCCGGCAAGAAACCAAGCTACATTCTTGATGTGATCCTTTGTTTTCTGGCATTGGCGGTGGTTTGGGGATTCTCGAAAGCGTTGGTGCCTGAACCTCCGACGTATTCATATGTCGTCATCTTATGCGCTTGTTGCGCCCTTGGCCTGATCATTGCCATGTTTGGCAAGGCTTTTGGAGTGAAAGAAGGCAAGGAAGTCGGAGATGCTATCCGTTCCCAATTGGGCGGAAAATGATTCCCCGGCGGAATTCTATTGTGGACTTATTACAGGAGATGAAAAAATTTCTTTTGGCGGCTATGGCCGCACTGCTCTTTGTGAGCGCTTCAGCACAGGACCTTCTGCGCTACAACTATAAGAAGAACAATTATATCTATACCGGCACCGAGAGGGTGAGAGTTGTAGGAACAACCCCTCTTGAGGTGAAGCTCAACCGGGTCACTTTCCCTGACGGGGAGAATATCTATATCCTCAGGGTGGAGTATGAAGAGGCCACGGCATGGAAGATGCCGAAGAACGCCCCTCTTACCATCTTCACCACGGACGGAAAGAACGTGACTCTCAAGAACAATGCGGATTCGCCCAATCTTGTGGCACCTTCAGGAATCAAGACTTCCGCCGGAAAGGTATACTGGAACTACGGTGAGTATTATATGGAGGAAGCCGATCTCAAGAAGATCGCGACAGGTGTTTCATCCATTGACGCGACCAAGAGATGGTCTTCAGAGGGCGTCATCAAGGTGTCCTACAAGAATGACGAATTCGGTAACGCCATCCGCCGTCAGATGCAGGCCATAAATGCAGCTCCCGCACCGAAGAGTGAAGTCGGCAATTACCTCAAGTCAATCAGCGACCAGGGCGGAAACCGTCTCGTCGAGACCGAGAAAATCCAGGTCAACGGCCAGCTTTCAGTATCACTGGTGTATCTTTACTATGCCGAGTCGAACAACGAGAACTACGATCTCAACCTGTTCATCTCCGGAAAGACCGTTCCCCTCGGAAGCGCAGTTTACGTGACTACGACATCGGGTCAGACGATCGAACTCCAGCAGGAGAAGGACCTTCTCGCCGGCAGAATCATCTGCTATCCTACCATCGATCAGCTCAAGCTCATGTCGAAGGGTGTTTCCAAGATCACGGTCCATACCGTATCAAGTCCCGTCAACATCAATATAACTGACGGCTCTTTCGCCAGCGCGATTGACAAACTTTATTGCGCTCTGCAGCCCGTTACCATTCTTTAAGGGGTTTTCACCGAGGGTGAAAATGATGAAATGACAAAGGGGATGATCATCCGAGTGCGATGGTCATCCCCTTTGAAGTTCTGCTGAACCGTAGTCTATCTCAGCATAGGCTTCACTTCTTCGAAGTCTCCGTCATTGGGGGCGGGCTCTATTCCCAGAATCCAACATACAAGAGGATAGATGGAGACGTTCCTGAATTGCGGGATTCTGACATTCTTCTTGAAGTCCGGCCCTTCAGCCCTGAAGACGGTCTGCATTTCCCTTTCGGAAGGGAAGAACCCGTGTGTGCCTTTGTTCCTGCTGGATACTTCTCCGACCTGCCAGCCAAGATCAGGAGCCACTACGATGTCTCCGACCCGGTTGCTTGACCCGTAATTGAGTTCAGTGGGGATTTCTTCCTTTTTCCAGACGTGCACATGCTCAATGCCCTTCATCGCATTGTAGATGGAATCCCTGCAGGCGGCGTCTTTGCTGAAGATCGAGGTGGGGATACCGGTGACGATATGGTCATACCATTCGGGCTTGATGTGGTCTGAGGGCTTGACCAACCTTTCGGGGCTTATTTCCGTCATTCCGTGGTCGGCGAGCACGATGAGGTCGACTTTCTTCTGGAGACCTTTGCGGCGTATCCCTTCACGGAGTCTTCCGATCATCTCGTCTACCCTTCTGACCTGCTCTCCTACAAGAGGGCTGTCCGGTCCGTTGACATGTCCGGCGTGGTCCGGCTCATCGAAGTAGAGCATGATAAGGCGCGGCCTGTCCTTTTTCGGCATGGAAAGGAATGCCAGCGTTGAGTCCGTTCTCGCTTCGAAGCTAAGCAGGTTGTCGTTGTCGTAGGGTCTGTAGTACCGTGGACGTCCACCTCCGATCAGGTATTCGGAAGAGACCCAATAGTTGACTCCCGCGATGATTCCTTGACGCTGGGCGGTGTTCCATATCGGCTCTCCCAAATAAAATGCGGGATTGTCCTTGTTGGGGCCGCTGAGAGAGTAGTACTCTTTTAGCTCAGGATCCCAGAAGCTGTTGTTCACAAGACCGTTGTGGTCGGGAACAAGGCCTGTCGCCAGGGCGTAATGGTTCGGGAATGTGGATGAGGGGAATGAGGGGATCATATCCGTGCTCACTCCGTTGAGGGCGATTTTGTCGAGATTGGGGGCGCCGTATTTCTCCGGATAGTCGTAACGGAACCCGTCCATGGAGACGACTATCACGTATTTGGCTTTTGGACGTTTTGCCGAAACGGGGAAAGCGGCAAGGCTTGCCAGAAGAACAATGATGGCAGTATTGAATGCCCGGTGAAAAGTTGAATGCATATTATGTTTCCTTTGGGAACGAAGATACAAAAAAAGTTCGGATGAGGGCCTCCAAGAGCCTTTTTGGTCCGTATCGTTCAATTATTCAGTGACAGACTGGTTTTGATATATCATTGTTGTCAAAGGACTCAGCTGCCAATGCCGCTGAAAATGACCAAATTATAATTTGTATATTTATATATAATCACTATATTTGCATTGTTCGTGCGATATATCGTACCGTTAACCGCAGTTTTACCAAGAGCCGATCATCATGATTAAAGTAGAAGTCAGAAAAGCACTAAGCGAAGAGGCAAGTTTCATTGCCAGGAACATCATGGCCGCATTGGGCACCGATGTTTTCAATTCTCCTTTTTCGGATGAAGATTTCAAGATATTGGAAACGCTCACATCGGTCTGTAAGCGTACGGACACTTTATACAGTTACCGCAACACTCTTGTAGCGACAGTATTCGGCTTGCCTGTAGGTAGCCTCACATCATATAATGGGGCACTGTACAAAGACATGAAGGAGCTGACCTATTCAATCATCAAGGACAAGTGCGGCTTCACACTTCCGCCTATGGATGATGAAACCGGAGAAGGGGAGTATTACCTTGACTCTCTGGCTGTCCTTCCTTCCATGAGGGGTCATCATATAGGAAGGACTCTTATCCGCCAGGCTTTGGAGATAGCTGAAGGACTCGGTTTCTCCAAAGTAAGCCTGATTGTGACGAAGGGAGAGGAAAAATTGAAGGCCCTTTATGCTGATTGCGGCTTTGAGGAAGACGGAGTCCGCAACTGTTTCGGACATGAGTATGTCCACATGGTGAACATGATAGCGTAGCGGTTTTCTGTCACTCCCGTTGCCGGGAGCCTTAAGAAAAATCATCCATCCTTTTGGGGTATTCTGCTCCCTGAAGGATGGATGAATCTTTTTTTGTTTTCGGCTTTTCCGATATAGGCTATCGGCTGCCGTGCCGCTATCTTATCCCGAAGAAGAAATACAGTGCCGCCCACTTTTTCGGTACTCCTTTGATATGGCCGATCGTGCGGAAAGAAGCATCCTGCACGATACCGTCATCTTTGATGTGTCCGACGGTTCTGAACGAAGCGTCCTGAACCGTACCGTCATTCTTTATGTATCCGATGATCCTGAAGGAAGAATCCTGGACTTTGCCGTCATCCTTGAGGAAAGCGACGGTCCTGAACCTATGGTCCTGTACCGTGCCGTCGCTTTTGATGTGTCCGGTAGTTCTGAAGGTATGGTCCTGAATGGTTCCGTCGCTTTTTATGTACCCGATGGTCCTGAATGAGGCATCGGAAATTGTCTGCGCATCCGACTGGCCATAAAAGGTCAGGAGCAGAAAGATTGTAATGAAGGGTGCAAGAGTCCTTGCTGCGATTGTCCGGAGTGTCATGGGTACTAAAGTTTGACGAGGTCACGCAGTTCTTCCATCGTAAGGGCATGGCTGACATTGGTTCCTTCCAATATCGCATCGGCCATATCCCTTTTGAATTTGTGGAGTCTTACGATCTTCTCTTCGATTGTGTGTTGGGAAATCAGGTGATAAACCGTCACGTTCTGCTTCTGTCCGATCCTGTATGCCCTGTCGGTAGCCTGCTGCTCGATGGCTGGATTCCACCAGGGGTCAAGATGAATAACGTAGTTGGCGCCGGTAAGGTTGAGACCCAGTCCGCCGGCCTTCAGGCTTATGAGGAAGAGTTTCTTCTTTCCAGCCTGGAAATCCTGCACCATCTCCTCCCTTTTCTTGATTGTCGTGGAACCTTCAAGGAAGAAATACGGTATCGCTGCTTTGTCCAGTTCTTCAGCGCAAAGATGAAGGAATGAAGTGAACTGGCTGAAGACCAGAAGACCGTTTCCTCCTTCGAGGATTTCCGGGATGAGCTCCATGAGGGTGGAAATCTTCGACTGTGACCCCGCCCAATCCTTTTTAAGGAGAGTGGCCGAGCAGGCCGCTTCACGGAGCATGGTTATCTGGGCAAGGGCGTTGACGTTGACCTTGTCCTCGGAAGCGAGACTTTCCTGTGCCTTCTGCCGCAGAGCTTCGTAGAAGATGGTCTCCTCCGGAGAGAACTCGACCATGCGGGTGATGTCCGTCTTGTCGGGAAGTTCATCGACAACTTCGGCTTTGGTCCTTCTGAGGATGAAGGGTTGGATGATTCTCTTGAGTTGGGAACTTCTTTCCTTGTCTCCTCCTTCAATGGGGGCGGTGAACTTGCTGTGGAACTGTTCGAATGAACCCAGAAGCCCGGGGTTGAGGAACTGGAAGAGGTTCCACAGTTCGCCAAGATAGTTCTGAACCGGTGTTCCGGTGAGGATTATCCTCGAGGAAGAACTCAGCTGCATCGCGGCGGCGCTCATCTTTGTGTCCCTGTTCTTGATCGTGTGTGCCTCATCCAGGCAGACGACATTCCAGTTCTTTGAGCAGATGGCGTCGCTCTCGGAGACGAGGAGCCCGTATGTGCTGAGGACTATGTCGCCCTCCTTCGCCGCATCAATGGCTTTTTTGCGGTCCGGTTCGCTGTTGAGGACAGTGACGTTGAGAGACGGCGCGAAGCGGCCGATTTCCCTGTTCCAGTTCAGGACTACGGAAGCCGGAGCGACCACGAGGGAAGGACCCTTGTCCTTTTTCATGAGCATGAAGGCGATGGCCTGGACGGTTTTTCCCAGTCCCATGTCATCCGCAAGGCAAGCTCCTCCTCCCCAGGAATCGAGCCTCGACATCCACTGGAATCCTTCCAACTGATAGTCCCTGAGAGTTGCGTTCAAGCCTTCAGGAACATCGAAGGTGAGTTTGGAGGAAGCCTCAATCTTCTTCACGAGATCGTTGAAAGTCTTGTCGACTTTGATGTCAAGACCGGAACTCTTGAGGATTTCAGCGACCTGGCCGACCTTGAAGACGGAGATGCTGGATTTTCCTCTTGATGAGACTGTGAGGGATTCAAGCCTCTGGAGTTGTTTCCTCAGCGAGTCCGAGATCTTCAGGTATTCGCTTTCTGAAAGCCGGATGAAGTTGTTGCCTACTTTTCCGCTGGAGAGGAGCTCCATTATTGCGGCGACCGGTATGGAATCCCCGTCGATGTCGACTTTCCCTTCCACGTCGAACCATGATTCCCTGGAATGGAGGGACATCTTGAACGAAGATGTCTCCAATGATCCCTTTATCTTCATTGACTTCCCTTCCGGCCATTCGAAGGCGAACCGTTCGTCTTTTCCGAAGTTGTCCAGAACTTCAAGTATTTCTTCGGGGAAAAGCTCCATTTCACCTTCCTCGGTAGGGGAGAGACCCAGTTCCTCGTAGCAGAAATCCGTGAAATCGTCATACGCCTCTTTCTCCGCTTTCAGCTTCCTCGTTACCTGGTAGCGCTTGCCGTCTATCTGGTCAAATATGACTTTGGATCCTTCTCCGGGAATCGATGTCAACACTCCTCCGTCAAGCGGGCGGACGAAAACGTTCAGAAGGCAACTGTCACCCTCGGGCTTCATCCTGAGGATCACGGTAGGATTGCCGTCCTTTTTCTCGAGTGAAGAACCTCCTTCGATGAGGTCGGAATGGATTTCAACGGCTTTCCCGAGAGTCGGCAGAATCTTTTTCAGTGCGCTTTCCGCCGCCAGGGGGAATTTACCTATGCCGAGAAGATAGGTAAGGAGCGAAGCCTGTTCTTTGGTGATCTTTGTTACCTTGTATGTCCTTTTGTCAGGAGATACGGAGTAGAAGCAGAGGTATCCTCTGCTTACGTGATCATATTTGACGTTACTGCCGATTTCAAGGTAAGGTCCAGTCTTTTTTACGGAAATGAAAACCTTGTCCTCCATAATCTTCACACTCTGGGAGGTGCTTGACAGGAACACTCTGTCGCATCCTATGAGTTCGTCGATGATTTCTCCGAGTTCGATTCTCCGGTAGTAGCCTCCTTTGTTCTTGTTGATGGCCAGCATGATCTTTTTGTCAATATCATCTGCACATGCTGACTTCCCTGACGAGAAAGACTCGTATGACACCTTTTTGCCTGCTCCCCAGGAACCGTTTTTCAATTTCTTCTGTTCCCTTACTTCTACGAACGAACCGTCAATGAGATAAGCTAGCCTGGTGTCTTTCCCTTCGTCTTCATTTCCGTCATCGGAGATTTTGGCCGCCTTCGCTATGTAGGTTTTCAGCTGGTCAAGCTGAAGTTCCCATTCTTCCTTGCCTCCCATCGCTCCCAGAATCGGAGAACCGCCGAAAGTGGATGAAAGATCTTCTCCGATAGGTGAACCGTACCAATGCGAGAGCTCATGGCGTATGATCGCCAGCATCGGTTTGGCTTGCGGCATGTCCGGGATGTCGTTGCCTATATCGGATTTGAGATATTTGCTGAACAGGAGGCAGTATTGGAGAGCGGCTCTTCCGTAGCCGGGCATTTGCCTTTGGAACGAGCGCAGATATTCTTTTCCCTTCTTTCCTTCAAGGGTGTTCACGAATTTTGCCGCGAAAATCGCCGGGTAATAGATATCATAATCATTTTCCGTCTTCTTGTTCAGGAATTGGCTCAGTTTCTTTTCACTGTCAACCGATCCGCTCATCTTGTATGCGAGAATCAGAAGAAAACAGAAAGTAGGCTCGTAGAATACATTTTTGATCACATTGTCGGCGTTCCTCATCTTCATGGCGGCGGAGAATGATTTCAGAGCGGCCTCGGGCTCTCTGCCATAGAGGGATTTGATACCGTCGACAATGAAAGCGTAGTAACCTGAGCTGAACTTTGCTTTGAATTCCTTCCCTTCATAAATGAAGCGGTGTGCGTTTATCATGTCAAGGACGGAATTGATGACCGTAACGGACCTCTTGTTGGCAAGTGAATACTCCAGAAAGTATTTTTCGACTTTCTGGAACGCGAATCCGTTGTCTCGGGAATCGTCGTTCGCGGTATCTTCCATGACGGTGCATGTTATATCCTCAATCATATTATCCGGAACCGCCATATGGAGAATCTGCCCTTCCTTTGAGAAGTAGCTGTTGATGGTGAGCTCCCGACAGAAGTCAGGCTCTTTCCTGAAAAAGTCTTTCAGAGCGGCGATGTCATTCTTATGGACAGATTCGGCGATTTTCCATAAGGCCGTTTCATTGAATGCGCCATTCCATCTATAACTCATCTCCGCGAAGCATTTGCGGACCGTTTGGCTTTCTTGGCTGAAAATGCATACGGCGAGGCTGAGACGATCAGACCTTTTTACTGCGTAATAGTAAGAGTAGTATGAGTACTTTTCGTAAAGCAGGTAGCCGGCGTTCATAAGCACCTTCAGGGTTTGGTCGATTGCCCTCTCGGTTGTTTTCAGTGCTTTGGCCAGTTGATAAAAAGATGAAGCGGATCCATGTTCACTGAAAGCGATGAAGTATAGTATCGCTCTTTGGACATCGGTAAGATGAGGAAGCGCTTCCGTTATGTTGTCGAATTGTTTTCTGAGTTTCATCGGATGATTTTTTGGCGCGTAAAGATACGCAAACGTAAAGTCTTATACGAGAGTTCGGGACATTTTTTCCATAAGCGGCCGGAAATCATACCCCGTGCTGTCTTTCATCATCGAAAGTTTCTTCCCGATGCAGTCAGTAAGACTATTTGATAATCAATTAGTTACAAATCTTTGGTTCATATACGGTTCAAATTTTTCCAAATTTTTCCGAACTCTGGAAATTGAATGAAAAACTTCAAAAAAGTCCTCAGAAATGTTTCAGAGGCCGTTTTTGAGCGATTTTTTGTAATTCCGAATTACGGCGATGTTCGGGAGGA
>ODAI014515397.1_pt1 | contig 14445 bp, 10 predicted proteins | sample 1539321 | NCBI WGS metagenome assembly ODAI01 (sample SAMN02144231, study PRJEB22623) | gut metagenome | biome: sheep rumen | host: Ovis aries | place: New Zealand
CGGTCTTCTCATCATCTTCAACGTAAACATCTAGACGAATTGACTTTGAACTAGGTACCGCAGCTTCCATTGTTTCCTGGTTATTGACGTAGACAATATCCTTGATCTTCTTTTTTAGAATAAGCTCAAGTAATGGCACACAGTACTCCTTGTGTTTCATAATGGTTCCAAAAAGAAAATCATCAGTAATTGTTATCTTACCCTTTCCTTCTGTCATCAGCAGCCGCATCCTTTCAAAGGCTTTTCAACAAAAACGGATACATTTCACCTAACTTATCTGAAGTTTAGTCGATTTCCGACTGAAAGTCAAACACTTCCAATGATTACCTACCAGCTTTGTGGACCAAACAGAAGATAGAGTTAGCAAGCTGATGCTATTCAATACGTTAAATTCGCAGTAAATGTAAAATACTGCGAAAGTTCAGTTGACAAATCTCTGCAAAAGTCGCAAGATGATAACGCTGAACAATCGCAGTAAACTCTATTTACTGCTTAAATAATGAAAGGAGGGCTTCCAAGTGGATGAGATCAGGGACTTCCGCATGTGTTACGCTTGAAAAAGCTGTTCTCACGCAGAGATTTTGTAGATGCCATGTTTCCTATGAATGACGGTGCCTCAGATTGCCTATGATCTGCAAAAACGATTGGATCGTGATATGCTGATCCGTGTCGGATGGGGGCAATACGCGCTCCCTGGGAAAACAGTCTACAGCTATGAATACTCTGAAGAGGCTGTCGATGTCGCTCAGTGAATTGAAAAGGAATTTGACGGTCTGGATTTTAGGGTGTTTGAACTGTTGCAATTGAATGATTTTATCAACCATCAGATTGCGCATAATACGATTTTGTGACAACAGAAAACGACCTTGTTGACTTCGCTTTTGACAGCCTGTGGAAAGCGTATCCCGGAAGGGTTATGCTGAAGCCTAAGGCAGATCAGTATTACAGATATCATCAGGATAATGACATGATTGTTGGGAGACTTCCTTCAGAATCTCCAAAGGGCTTTCGCCATCCGTGGGAAAGCAGACTGGAAAAAATCCTGGTGGATGTGTTTACAGATAAACTCCTGAGCACGATCGTGCCGGACAGCGCGAAAAAAGCAATCATTGATGTGGCGTTTAATGCGTATATGCACGATGAGAAAACAATGCTGCATTATGCCAGAAGAAAAGGAGCGGAAAAGAAAATGCATCAGGTGCTCACTAACTACAAAAGGGCGTCCCTATGATCACAAAAGAGATCTGTTTTGAGCCTCATATCAGGATGCTGCAGGCGGCGAGCAAGGGAGATCGTTCCGCTGACATTCTTCTCAAAATGCTTTCCTTTTCCGTTTTCCTGTGATAAACTGCCCGTATAAACAAACGATCAAGCGGCAGAGAAGGTGCAATATGGCGGTAGAACTGTACAGATGGCAAAAGGAATGCCTTAAGGTCTGGAAGGAAAACAATCATCGGGGAATTATCAATGTGATCACCGGTGCCGGAAAGACCGTTTTTGCCATGGCCTGTATTCAGTCAGTTCTGGATGACATGAGCCGGGAAAAGGACACGCCGGTTCCGTATGAAGACCTCCCGCTTCGCGTCATGATCATCGTCCCCACTATTCCGCTGGCTCTCCAGTGGGGAACGGTTCTGCGCCGCTGGTTTCCAAAGCTTACGCATGGTTCAAAATCCCTCGGGTATTATTACGGCGAGGTCAAGAGCAGCCCTGACTGCCGGTTCATGGTTTATGTCATCAACTCCGCCCGCTACTCCCTGGCCAGACACGCCCACCATGCGCTTAAGGCCGGCAACCGGGTTCTGCTGATCGCCGATGAATGCCACCACTACGGCAGTGAAGAAAACCGGAAAGTCTTCGACTTTATCCGTGAAAACCCGGATCACGGCGGACGCCTTTACACCATCGGGCTCTCGGCTACCCCGCAGAATGTGAACTTTGAATCCGTCCTCGTCCCTGCTCTGGGGCCGCAGATCTATGAATACAGTTTTCATGAGGCACTGCGTGATAAGAACATTACGCCCTTTGCCCTGCTCCAGGTCGGCGTCACCTTTACCCCCGAGGAAAATGCCGAATATCAGCGCGTCTCTCGTATTATCCGAAATCTCTGGCTGAATCTGGTGGACCTGTATCCGGAGCTCTCCTCCATGGACCCGCCCCGAATCCAGCAGTTTCTGCGGAATCTCATCACACGCAAGGGTGAAGGATACGAAAGTGCCGATCAGTATCTCAACAACATTTTCATCCGTGCCGGCATTACCCGGATGGCCGAGGCACGTACCACCTGTGCCCTGGATCTTTGCCGGCGCATGCCGCTCAGTTCCCGCATTCTCGTCTTCTGTGAACGGATCGACCAGGCGGAAAAACTGACCGAACGATTTCAGGAATTCTATGGTTCCTCCGTTCAGTGTTACCACTCCAAAATCGACCGGGAACAGCGTGCCCGGATTCTGAGCGCCTTCCGGGAGGGTGAGATTCATATCATCGTCTGCTGTCACGCCCTGGACGAGGGGCTGGATGTGCCGGATGCCTCCATCGGGATTGTCATGGCCAGCACCTCCACCTCCCGTCAGCGGATTCAGCGGCTCGGCCGAATCCTCCGCAAAAGTGAGGGAAAACCCCTGGCGACCCTTTATTACATCTATGTGCGCAATTCCACGGATCCCCCCGTCTATCTGTCCAAAAACAGTCCGGCCCGCATTTCCGATATCCGCTTCCTGATGGAAGAGAAGAACTATATCCACGATGCCTATGAAAACCTGGCGCACCGCGTCTTTGAGGAAATGGTGGTCAGTCCGAATACCAACGCCGAACAGATTCAGGAAGTCCGTGTCTGCATTGACGAAGGGCTCCTGCTGCCTGACTGGATGCTCGATCCCGCCGATTACGCCCCCATTATTCAGCGGACACAGGGCCGCCATATGAAAAACTACTGGATTATCATGAAAAAGATCGCGATCAAAGCTCAGGAAAGAGCTGCCATGAGAGAGGAGCAATGACCCTTTCCCCATGGAACGAAAGAGGCATCCATGAAAGACAGTTCCCATACAAAAAAGACCGGTCCGTACTGGACCGGTCTTTCTGTATGCTTCAGGTGACCATGTGAACGACGGAACCTTTGGGCGTCTTGGACACGTAAATCTGCTTGTCAATCCGCTCCTCAAGGCTCTGCACGTGGGAGATGATGCCCACCAGCCGCTTTCCGCCGGCCAGATCCGAAAGGACCTGAAGGGAATTGCGCAGCGCGTTGTCATCCAGGGTGCCAAACCCTTCGTCGATAAACATCGCATCCATGCGAATCGCCCCGCTCTGCGCCTGAACGACGTCTGAAAGCCCCAGGGCCAGCGCAAGACTTCCCAGGAAGGATTCCCCGCCGGACAGCGTGCTGACATCCCGCCACTGACTGGTGCTCCGGTCCAGGACATCCAGATCCAGACCGCTCTGATGCACCCGGTCACGGGCCACTTCCTTGCAGCGCAGGGTGAACAGCCCGTCCGTCAGGATGGTCAGCCGTTTGTTGGCAGCTGCCACCACCTGTTTGAAATAATACTGCTGGACATACGCCTCAAACGTCAGTTTGCCCCGGTTTGCACCTCCCGAGATTCCGGCACAGCAATTGTACAGATCCCGGACAACCGACCAGTTCTCCTCCCGGCGCTTCTTCTGTTTCAGCGCCGTCTGGATTTCCTTCAGGGCGTCCTCATGAATGGTCAGCTTCTTTGCCAGTGCCGCTTCCGCATTTTCGGCAGCGGCTCTTTCTTTCTGCTGACCGTCCAGTTTCTGCTCAATGGCCCCGATATCCGGCTTTTCCCGGCCCGTCAGCTTTTCGCGCAGAACCGCAATCTGGTCCGACAGGGATTTTTTGCGTTCCCCATAGGCGCGCAGTTCTTTGTCCGCCGCGTTCATGTCCCTTTCAGACATTTTGGCCAGCTGATAGGCGGCCTCATTTTCAAATCCGGCGGCGGCCAGATGCTCATTAAACACCTTCTGCAGGGTTACCGCTCTTTCCCGGAGATCGTTCAGCCGCTGGCACCCGTGATCCACCACCGTCTTTTTTTCGGCAATGGTAATCTGCAGTTTCTTGAGATTTTCCTCTGCTCCGGCAATGGCATCCCGGAGTTTTCGGGCACCGGCCTGTTTTTCCCTAATCTGTTGTTCCAGGCTTTCCCTGGTTTCCTGCTCGCCGATGTTCAGCTCGGCCAGACGATTCTTTCCGGCTTCCACGGCAGCCTTAAGCGCGGACAGGGCCGTATCTGCCTCGTGCAGTTCTTCCGCTGCCTGACGGTGACGCCGGTCCGCCTCCTCCATCGCCTCCCTCGTGACCGCTTCCCCGGTTAACGCGGCGGGATGCGGGTGCACGGTGGAGCCGCACACCGGACAGGGCTCGCCCTCGGACAGTTCCTGGGCCAGCAGACCTGCCTGACTGCGGTAATACCCTTCCTTGGCAGCGGTATAGGCCGCATCGGCGCGGCTGCTGGCCGCGATCAGGGTCTGCATCTTTTTCTGCTGTCTGTCGCGTTTTTGTGTCTGGGTTTCCAGATCCTTGATCACCGGAATAACGTTCTCCAGCTGTCTGGCAGAGGAAAGAAGAGCATCCGCCTCCCCCGCATGGCTGTCGGCTTTTTCTTTTGCTTCCATGGCGGCAGGCAGCGACAGCTCTGCCTTTTCAAGAGCGGTCTGTGCCTCTGCCGTTGCTTTTTCCTGTTGCTTTAGATCCGCCCGGTTTCCCGTCAGCACGGCCTCATCCGGCACAAGTCCCTGGGCTTTCCGGGCTTTTGCCAGCTGTGCCGTCAGATCATCCATGGCAGACTGGCGGTCGTTCAGTTCCCGGAGCCCGGCTGCGGCTTTGTCAAGCGCGGTGAAATCCGCCAGGGCTGCCCGGGCCTGCTCCATGAGGGCGATCATGCGCTTTTCCTCCTGCGCCGCCGTATCCCTTGCCTGACGGAGGCTGCTGTCGGTCTCTTTCTCGCGGGCAATCAGATGCAGGAGACATTCGGTGAGCAGGTCGGCAAATTCGGCATCCTTCTGATACCCGGCGATCTGTTCACGCTCGGGGAAATCCGGTTCCGGACTGATCTTGCCGGCGGCAATGGTGATCCGCTGGTTCAGGTTCTCCCTTTCCTTCGTGCTCTGGCTGTTCAGCTCCTGAAGCTTTTTCTGCAGATTGGCATAAATTGCGGTATTGAACAGTTTCTGGAAAAGGCCCTTGCGTTCATCCGAGGAGGCGTTGAGGATCTTCAGGAAGTCACCCTGGGCAATCATCACCGTCCGGGTGAACTGGTCCTGCGTCAGTCCCAGCAGTTCCTGGATCTTTTCCGTGACATCCCGCAGCCCTTCAATGACGTGGCCGGTTTCAAGGTTGGTCAGCCGGGCATTTGCGGACTGGGTGGTGGTTTCATCACTGTTCCGCTTGGCGCGGATGTATTCCGGATTCCGCCGGATGCACCAGGACTGATCCTTGTGAAGAAATGTCAGTTCCACATAGGTTTCCGCCCGGAGATCGGCGTAATCCGAGCGGAACGTTTTGCTTTTGCGCCGTTCTTTCCCGCCGGAGGCCTCACCGAAAAGGGCAAAGCTGATCGCATCAAACAGGGTGGTTTTCCCCGCGCCGGTGTCCCCGGCGATGAGGAAAAGTCCGTTTTCCCCGAACTGGGAAAAATCGACGGTGGTTTCCCCCGCATAGGGTCCGAAGGCGGACATTTTCAACAGTAGAGGTTTCATTGTTTTTCCTCCATTTCCTTCAGCACCTTTTCAATCACTTTCCGGTGAGCAGTGGTCAGGTCCTGGTCATTGTTCTGCAGCCGGTAGAAATCTGAGAAGAGTTCCGTGATCGTCTTGTTTTCCATGCTCTGGGTGGCCAGCACATCCAGGTCCGTTTTGGTTCTGGAATTCACCACGGAAAACTTCAGCATGTTGGGAAAATTGGTTGACAGCGTCACGCGTGCATCCGGGGACGGCAGCTCATCATGAATGGTGATCCACAGATAATCCTCGGAATAGGGTTCGTTCATCAGGTCCTGCATCATCCCCTCCATCAGGCGGACATCGCGCAGCGGATAGAGAGGAACCGTGCTGACGGTGATATCGTCTTTTGATTCCATGTCCAGAATCGTCACGGACTTTTTGTGATTGACCTCGGAAAAAGAGTATTTGAGCGGTGAACCGGCATACCGGAGCGTATCCCTGAGGACCTTCTGGGGCTTGTGGATATGCCCGAGGGCCACATAATCAAAGGCATCAAACAGCGACGCATCGATGTTGTCGAGGCCGCCCACTGCCCGCTCCTCGGAATCGGAGGTTTCACTGCCGGTGATGAACTGATGGCAGATCAGGATATTTCGTTTTTTCGTGTCGATCACGCTCTGGCGAAGGACCGCCGCCACGGCATCCTGATACGTGACAATTTTCTCATCGGGCAGCCAGCGCCGGACCGCGGAAGGCCGCAAAAAGGGCATCATCCAGATGACGATGTCGCCGGCACGGTCCCTCAAAGTGACGCTTTGCAGTTTTCCCTCAAAGGATTCGGTCACATAGACGCCGGAGGTTTTGATCAGGGATCCAAAATAGGAGATCCGCTGCGCGGAATCGTGATTCCCGCTGATGATGAACACCTTTTTGCCCAGGCTGACCAACTCCGATACGAAATGGTCAAACAGTTCCATCGCGTCGGCCTGAGGCGATGACCGCTGGTAGACATCCCCGGCAATCAGCACCGCATCAATTCGCTCACTTTCCGCCGTGTGGACAATCTGCTGCAGGATAAATTCCTGGTCCGGGAGCAGCGAAACATCGTTCATCTGCTTACCCAGGTGGAGGTCGGCAATATGAAGGAACCGCATAACATCATCCTTTCAAACGTAATTCGTCATTGTCTATGTTCGTGCTGACAGCAAATAATTTTCGTCCAAATATATGCTAATTTGGACGAAAAGCATACCGATTGGATGGAAAATCGTATCGGAGGAACGATTGACAATAAAGACCTGATGCTGATTCCGGTGCAATTTTGCACAACCAGTAACTATCGGACGGATCAGACATTCTTTAACGGTAACACACCGGAATAAAAAACTGGATGAATCCAAAGAGCATTCTATTCAGGCAGCGTAACATTATCCCTTCAAACGCAGCTCAACATGATCCATTTCATAAAAACCGTTCTGTTCCTGCCCACACCATGCCTCCCGGGCTCCCGGGAATTATCTGTTGTAAACCGATACATTGTCATACACGACGACCTTCCCGTCATGCTGTGTACAGGCTTTAATAAAGCCGTCGTGGGAAGCGATCAGTGCCACGGTCCCCTCGACGGCACTGCAGAACTTGAAACAGGACCGGTGCCGCATTCCGTAATCCTGGTAACGCTTTGTGGTATCATGAATTCCGTCATAGTTAATGAAACACAGGTCCGGTTCCGGCCTGTCAATCGAATCCATCAGCGTCTCCACGCCAAATCCCAGAAGATCCAGATTCTTGTTGAGCAACACGCCGCCATCTACGGCGGTCAGCTTTGAAACCATATCCGCATAGGAAATCAGGTCTTTCTCCGTCTTTATCGGGAGATCATCGTTTCCATCCCCGCAGAACATGAAGCTGACAGGAAGCTTGTATTTGATCCGGACATGCTTTCTGTACTGGCTCCCCTCCGGAACAATAAAGAGATGACCGCCGCTTCCCATCTGCATCATGTTGATCAGAATCCGTGAGAAAAACACCGCCCGGTTTGCGTCAGATACACCGGAGCCCTCTTTCAGCACCTGTGCCACAAGGGTCGAGGTAAAGGTATTCTTTCGAAAATGCACGAGATTTCCCCATTTCAGGGAAACCAGCGGTGATTCGCCCAGACAGGCCACCAGTTCGCCCGGACCGCTGACCAGAAGATTGGCAATTCGGGGCATGCGGATGCCGCTTGGGTTTTCCCACGAATTGATCTGATTCCATGTGGTATGTCCCACAATCATTCCTGTAATCCAGGGATGACCGTCGATTCTGTTCAGGATCAGATAGCTGATATCCGGGCTGATCGCCGGTGCCAGGCGATGGATTTCCTTCGTACTGAAAGGAACAGGCTCATCCAGAAGCACCGCATGCGAATAGAGGTACGGGATGAGATACGCCGAATCCGGCTCGATGAAGCATACCCTGAAGGTGGAATATCTCCCCTCCTCCCGCATGGTGCTTGCATACAGAAGCTCCCTGCATACCTCTTCCAGGAACGCCGGTTCCGGAAATTGTTGTTCGGGCTCAAGGCAGGACCCGCTCTGCTCGGCCAGCATATAGATTTCATTGATGAATGTTTCAGGCGTAACCATTGCTTTATCCTCAGTCTTCCAGAATCAGTGAACAGGCTCAATATAACACAAGTACCCGGCAGTTTCAAGGAAAAGAAAAAAGCGTTTCGTCTGAAACGAAACGCTTTGCATCCTCCTGAAGTAGGATACTCGGGGCAGAAGCTCTCACGGCACACACGAAGCAATGCTTATTGCTGCTGCCTTCCGGCCCTGACAAGGTTCACACACCCGCATTGCATGAGGTCCATCCGTCATCGCACCCTACAGGACGTATTTTACCTGTTCTGTCAAAATGAGGCAATATGTAATTTAACCAAATACATATATGGTTATTTGGCGATTTCCACTGATTTTTCGTCTTTCTTCGACATCTGCATGGCCATTCTGCCGGTAAGCCGCTCCATGGCCTTCACACACTCAAACAGCAGTTCCTCCCGGTTCTTTGACTTATCCTGGAACAGAAGATGATTGGGCTTGCTCAGGGAAATGGTCAGCCGCGGATCCAGATTATTGAGGGACCGGAGGAGCAGCACACCGTCCGTTTCGGAAACCGGCGAGAAATACATCTGGATGAGTCCGTCATCCTGACGAACCCGGTCAATGCCCAGGCTGCCGCACATCGCCTTGAGATAGGCCACGGCCACCAGGTTGGCAACCGGCTGCGGTTCATCCCCGAAGCGGTCAACCAGTTCCTCCTCCACGTCATCCCGCTGGGTCGCGTTGGTGATCTTGGCAATCCTGCGGTAAACATCCAGCCGCTGCTTATCCCCGGTGACATATTCAGCCGGCAGATACGCATTGACCTTCACATCCATCCGCGTCTCAATTTCCTTGTTCGTATTGAGCGAAATGCCCTGGACTTCCTGAACAGCCTGATCAAGCAGTTTGCAGTACAGATCATAGCCGATATCCGCCAGGTGACCGCTCTGCTGCGGTCCCAGAATGTTCCCCGCGCCCCGGATTTCAAGGTCGCGCATGGCAATGCGGAATCCGGAACCGAACTCGGTAAATTCCCGGATGGTATCCAGCCGCTTCTGCGCGTTTTCCGTGACGACCTTGCCCGGACGGATGGTCAGGTACGCATAGGCCATCCGGTTGGACCGACCCACACGGCCGCGGATCTGGTAAAGCTGTCCCAGTCCGAAGCGTTCCGCGTCATAGACGATGAGGGTATTGACCGAGGGGATGTCCAGACCGGATTCGATGATGGTCGTGCACAGCAGAATATCATACTTCTGCTGGGAAAAGTCCATCATCACATCCTCCAGCACATCCTCCTTCATCTGTCCGTGGGCAATCACGATGCGTGCCTCCGGCACCAGCTTCTGCAGCTTTTCATAGCACTGATCAATGGTTTCCACCCGGTTATACAGGAAGAAGACCTGTCCGCCGCGTCCCATTTCACGGAGAATCGCATCCCGGATGACCGCGTCCTGATACTCAAGCACATAGGTCTGAACCGGATAGCGCGCCTGGGGCGGCGTTTCCAGCAGGCTCATGTCCCGGATGCCCACCATGGACATGTGCAGCGTCCGGGGAATCGGCGTGGCGGACAGGGTCAGCACGTCGATACTGTTTTTGTAATTCTTGATGGTTTCCTTATGTCCGACGCCGAACCGCTGTTCCTCGTCGATGATCAGCAGACCCAGCTTTTTGAACTGGATGCCCTTATTGAGAATCCGGTGGGTGCCCACAACCAGGTCAATCTCCCCGTTCTGCAGGGCCAGCAGCGTCTTTCTCTGTTCTTTGGCGGTTTTAAAGCGGCTGAGATAGTCCGCGTGAATCGGAAAGCCTTCAAAGCGCCGCAGGATGGTCTGATAATGCTGCTGCACCAGAATCGTAGTCGGCGCCAGAATCGCCACCTGATAGCCATCCATGATCGCCTTAAAGGCCGCCCGGAGGGCTACCTCGGTCTTTCCGTATCCCACGTCGCCGCACAGCAGGCGGTCCATGGGCTCCGGCTTTTCCATATCATGCTTGATTTCCTCCGTGGCAATCAGCTGATCCGGTGTCTCCTCATAGGGGAAATTCTCCTCAAACTCCTGCTGCCAGGGGGTATCCGGCGAAAAGGCATGGCCGTCCCGCTTCTGGCGCTGCGCATACAGCTGAACCAGGCTGAATGCCAGTTCTTTCAGACTTTCACGGGCTTTGTTTTTCTGCTTCTGCCATTTCTTGCCCCCAAGATCCGACAGGGCCGGCGCCACGCTTTCCCCCGCGCCGATGTATTTCTGGATCCGGTCGAAATGGTCCACCGGAATGTACAGCTTGTCGCCGCCCAGATACTCAATCTGCAGGAAGTCCCGTGAGGTATTGTCCGCCATCAGGCGCTTAATGCCCAGGTAACGCCCGATCCCGTGCGTCTCATGCACCACATAATCGCCGACCTCAAGGTCGGTAAAGGAATTCAGTCTGCCCTTTTCCTGGCGCTTTGCCTTGGCCTTGGCCGTCTTGCTTCCGTAAACGTCGCTCTCGATGATCACCGCCAGCTTCATGTCCGGATACAGAAATCCGCCGGACAGTGAGGTGGGATAGATCACACACTTCCCTGTCTCCGGTGCCCGCATGCAGTGTTCATCAAACTGAACCTCAATGCCCTCATCCTCAAAGGACTGCCGCATGCGCTCGCCTCTGGCGATGCCGCCGGAGAAGATCATGACGCGCCAGCCGCTCTCTTTCCATTTGCGGATGTCGTCGCACAGCTCTTTCGTTCTCCCACCGTAGCTGCCATGGTTGACGCCGTTCATATTGACAAAACCGGCTGCCGGCAGATCTGAGACCTGGCGCTGAATCCGGCTGAGGAAAATAGTCCCGTCCCGCTTCAGCAGATCTTTTACGGTCTCGCCTGGGAGAATCAGCTGTTCCTGCTCCCGAATGGCCTCGCCGCGCTCCAGGGCATTGGCAAATGCCGTATTAAACTCGCTGATCCGGCTTTCAAGACGCTGGAGGCTGGAATCCGGTTCATCCAGAACCAGCAGCGGCCGGTTCATGTAATCGACGATGGTCTCATCCTTATCCCACAGAAGGTTCAGGTACTTTTCCAGTACCCGTGACCCAATGCGGTTCTCCATCTGCCCGATGGCCTCGTTCATCAGCGTTTCATACCGCTCGGCGGCCCTTGAACGGAGCAGAAAGGGCGCCTCCCCTTCCGTCAGATCCTCGTAAACCGGTTCCTCTTCCTCATTGGCCACGGCCACCGGCAGATCGGACAGGGATGCATCGCCGAAATCCTGAACCTCTTTGGGTTCTTTCCCGCGATTGCGCAGCGCGGCACGAAGACGCGCCGCCACTTTTTCCCGGCTGTCATCCGCCACCAGACCCTCGCTGGCCGGCGGAATGGAAATGCTCTGCAGGTTGCCCACCGAACGCTGATCCATGACATCAAATTCACGGATCGAATCCAGCTGATCATCAAAAAACTCAATCCGGACCGCGTGACTGGCATCTGTGGGATACACGTCAATAATGCCGCCCCGCATGGCAAACTGGCCCTTGCCCTCCACCATATACTCACGGGTATAACCGGCCGCCAACAGGCTTTCAAGGACATAATCCGTCTCAAGGCGGTCACCCACGCTCAGATGGATGGTATTCTCGGCAAACAGATCCCTGGGCATGACCCGGTGCAAAAGGGTGTCGATCGGGGCCACCACGGCCCGGATGCTGCCGTTCAGAAGTTTTGAAAGGGTTTCAAGGCGCCGGCTTGAAACCTCGCGGCTGGCCGCCACATCCTGATAAAAGGAGATTCCCCGGCTCTGAAACAGGCCGATGGCCCCGCCGGTCAGGACCGCCAGATCCTCCATGGCCTGGGCAGAAGCTTTTTCACTCTCGCACAGATACAGGATCTGACGCCCCGTTTCCCCGGCCAGCGCCGCAATCACTTCCGCTTTCTGTGCATTGGAGAGATTATAAACCGAGATGATTCCCGGTTCGCTGAGTCCCTGTTTCACCCGCTCATACGGTTCATACCCGTGTAGCGTATCCAATAAGAAACTGCTGCTCATTCTTCCTTCTCTCCTGCCTCTTTCTTTCCCTTCGGTTCTGCCGCATTGGCTGCCTGCATGGCTTTCTCAAGTCCCTGCGTCCACATGATCCGAATCACATCCGCCGCTTTCATAAAGGCGGCAAACTGGGTTTCCTGCTGTTCACCTGCCTGATAGTGCGAGAGCACAAAATCCGCCAGATCCCACTGCGCCGGTTTGGGTCCCACACCGACCCGAAGGCGCGGCAGGTCATCCCTTCCGCACTGGGTCACAATGGACCGCATGCCGTTATGCGTCCCGGCAGACCCCTTTTTCCGCATCCGGAGTTTGCCCAGCGGCAGATCGATGTCATCATAGACGATCAGGATCTCCTCCGGCTTCGGCTTATACCAGGAAATCACCTCGCTGACACAGTTCCCGGACAGATTCATAAAGGTCTGCGGTTTAACCAGTATCAGCTTTCCGCTGCCGAACCCGCTTTCAGAAATCAGGCCATGATGATCCAGTTTCGTCATCGAGAGGTGTTCCCTCTGGCAGAAAACATCCAGCACATCAAAGCCAACATTGTGGCGGGTCCGCTCATACTGCCCCCCGGGATTCCCCAGCCCAAATACAACCAGCATTCTTCCTCCTGTTTCGTGACCGGGACCCGGTCACATTTCTGTATAACTGCAAGAATAGAGCGGTAGCAACCAAAACGGTTTCTCCGCTCCAAAGAAGTTTTCCTATTATCTTATCGGAACCTGCTGTTCCTCTTATTCTGTCCTGAAACAGACGGCTGATATTCTATCATAAAAATCCGGGATTGTGAAGTCCGGACTTGCCTATTTCGGCGTCCTGAGTGACTGCATCCAGTTGGAGGGCCGGATATTGGCCACACCGGTGGTATCATCGATGTTTTCCAGCATCAGCAGTGAGCGTACCCCTTCAACCCGTTTCTTCACCGGTTCGGCCGTGGCCATCATCACACAGATGCCGATGACGCTGACGGAGAATTCCTTCATCATATCCACCATGCCCCTGGCGGTTCCGCCGGCACGCATGAAGTCATCCACAATCAGCGTCCGCTGCCCTTCCTTCACCGCCCGGCGGGAAAGACTCATGGTTTCAATCCGGTTGCCCGAACCGGAAATATAATTGATGTTGACTGCCGGTCCCTCGTAAACCTTGTTGTCCCGGCGTACAATGACCGTCGGGACGCCCAGGGCCTTTGCCGTCATCAGGGCAATGGGAATGCCCTTTGTCTCCATGGTCAGCACAAAGTCCGGTTCCTGCTTGTAAAACTGGGTGGCGATGATATTCCCCATCTTTTCCACCACATCCGGCATGGCCAGAATGTCCGCCATATAGATGAAGCCGCCCGGCAGCACCCGTCCCGGGGAGGAGAGCATCTTGACGACATCCGCCACCGCAGCCACGGCCGCCTCATCGCTGATCGTCGGACGATACCGCACCCCGCCGGCCGCACCTGTCACCGTCTCCAGCACCCCCAGACCATACTGGGCAAAAATGGTGCGCAGAATGTCGATATCCTCGCTGAGCGAGGATTTGGCCGAGCCAAATTTCTCGCAGAACGTTCCCAGTGTAAAAATACGATTCGGCGAATCCATGAGAATTTTGCTCATGACAGCCAGCCGTTCGGTCCGTCGGATGCGGTCCATGCTTTTCTTTCCTCCAAAATACGAATGTTTTTGCGTGTTCGCGTTATTATAATTCAGGTTTATTTGGAAGTCCATCGACATTTTCACCAATTTTTACGATTATTTTCTGCTATATCCCAAACGTTCACCTTTTCCGGCGGTGCTTCTTTCCCCCGCTCGTTCATCTGCTCTTGAGAAAAAGCGGCAAAGAAACTATAATACAATCAGTTTCCCGGCAATTGACCGGGCAATGCTCAGGACAAAAACAACCTGAATGAGGTACATCATGATTCACATCAGCCAGTTTCGCGGAAAACATATTCATATGATCGGCATCGGCGGCAGCTCCATGAGCGGTCTGGCCGGCATGCTCAAAGATAACGGATATTTTGTCACCGGTTCAGACAACACCCGTTCCTACCTGACGGACATGCTGGAAAAGAGCGGCATTCACGTCAGCATTGGCCACAAGGCAGAAAACGTCGAGGGTGCCGACCTGGTGATCTTCTCCGCCGCCATCAGTCCGGAGAATCC
>ODAI012949450.1_pt1 | contig 14442 bp, 12 predicted proteins | sample 1539321 | NCBI WGS metagenome assembly ODAI01 (sample SAMN02144231, study PRJEB22623) | gut metagenome | biome: sheep rumen | host: Ovis aries | place: New Zealand
AAATGTACTATATTTAGTATGTTTATATTTTTGAGGCGTGTATGCAAGTTTTTTTCTATTTATTTTTTGTCTTCATATTCTACTTCTAATTGGATTTTATCAGGGACTAAAGCTTTAGGGACAATTATTTGAAGAGTGTTATCTAATGTTAGTTTACTATGAATCTTATCGAAATACACCTGAGGAGGAATGTCGATTTCTAGTTCGATTGGACCTCGATAACATTCTTCTTGGATAGGAATGCAAGATTCTTTGAGCTGCGGAGCTAATCTAAATCAGCGAATCTGAATTCTATAATTTTCAATTTTCACTTCTACAGATTCTTTTTTTACTCATCAAAGTGGAATTATTATCACAACTTCTTGAGGAGATTCGTACATATCGTATGGAATGCTTGGTGTATTTAGTTCTGCCATAATAAAATATTTTAAATAAATCTGGTATTAAAATATAGTTCTTCTAAGAAAATGCAATTATTCTTTTCACATTTCTATTACGTACTGTTGGAATAAGTCTCATTTTTCTTCAAAGTTTTTCCAGCATGAAAATGAAGGAGATGCTGTAGAAAGTAGACAAACTTTTCATTTACTTGTGTGTTCGTAGGCAAATTTTACAGCTTCTTTCATATTACGAGTGTGTAATGTGGTATATCATTCTTCTCATAGCATTTCTGCAATTTTTTCTCATGAATCTGGGAAAAATACGATATTTTTAATCTGACTTTTTTTGATTCTTTCTACTAGAGCAGGAAAATCAAACCAGAATCACTCGATTCATCACAGGAATATTGTTTCAAGTTTATCTCAAATAGCATTCATAGCAGCCATGGTAGAATCTGGAGTAGTGGCAATTGCATCATCGTAAAAATCGATTCATTTGAAATTTCATACCAACTGTAATCTGTGACGAACTGCTGTAAAAGTTTGAATAGCTTTCTGTAATGTAGTAGCAGGAATTTGAAGTAAATCAGCTAATGCTACAATTGCAGAAATGTTTTGTAAATTATGTTCTCAGATTAGATTTATATCAGATAGTGGAAATACAGGTCTTCATTTGCTGTAGAAACAAACTCAATCTCGAGTAAACTCAGATTCTGCTCAATATGGAATGAGCTGTGAGTTTGGAAATCTTTCTCTTAAACTATAATCATTCAGCGTTTTTTCGTAAACGATTGTATGTTCACTTCAGTTGATAATATTAAATTTAGCTTTGGTATAATTTTCCATATTTCAGTGCCAATCAAGATGTACTGGAAAAATAGCTCATAGAATTGAACAGAAATTTTTCTTTTTCAGAGTCTCGAGCATAAAACTGGAAAGTTCGATTACTACAAAATCGTGTTTAGTTTCAAAATCTATTTCATCCAAAACTGCAGTTCCGATATTTCATACAAGTTTTGTATCATATCACGCAGTCTGTAGTAAATGATTTGTCAAAGCAGTCATAGTAGTTTTTCATTTAGAAGCGGTTAGTGCTATGACTTTTCATTCGTAATGATCGAAGAAAAATTGGACTTGAGTGAAAGTTTTGTCTTGAACGGCTTGAATCTCTGGATAATAAGGAATACCTGCAGATTTGAAAATTAAATCAAAATCATTCAAATTCTTCAGATAATTTTCTCATGTAATAGAATTGATTCATTCTGGTAAATTATCTACAGGTTTTCAGTCTAAAATTGTGATATTTTCTGGTTTTACATTGTGGCGTAGTAGAAAATTTAAAGTTGATTTTCACTCTTTTCCGAATCATAAGATTCAGATTTTTTTATTTAGTAAAATTGAAAAATCCATGGCTAAAAAGTTTAATATAAAAATCTTTACTTATATGATATGTAAAAATGTGAGAAATTCAATGTTAGTAATTATGCAGCTACACTACCATCTGCGTTTTGTTGAAAATATTTCGATTGTTTGAAATAATCTTTACTCTTGGCGTATGAGAATAGTAGTGATCATCATTGTGTTTTTGCTAGCATTTCATCTACGTATGCTTGTGAACGAGGAATGGTAAAGCATCATTCACTTGTAGGTTCTCATGATCTATATATAAGAGATCATACTGGATGTCGTGCGATTCAGCGTCATTGTGATGCATTATTGGATGATTCTTGTCATTTTGGAAAGTTTCAATGCCATGTGCCTTTACCATTTGATCTTGATTTGTCTGCTGTAATAAATGCTCATAAACTTGATTGATGAGATTTACTTCTGTTTGAAAATGATTTTGCCCATTCTTTATCTCCTGATCATTCTCCATGTCCACATTTTTCTGCATATATTACGGTATTTCTTTCCATGTCAATTACAAATAAGCGATTGCTTGTTAATTGATTTTTTGTAAAATCTACAACTGTTAAATATTTTGTATTTTTGAGATGTCCTGCGGACTTTTCAGCTTCATAAGCTTTCATAGCACAAGCAAAAGGTTCTAAGTCAGGTTTTTCTTTTCATTTTAAACCTTCCCAAATTCTTTTGGTCTCTGGGGATACTGTGATGTTAAAGTGATCTATTTCGTATCTTTCTCATGAGGTATCTACTTTTGCTTTTTCGTTTGATTCTCAAGATTCTGTTGATGCTTGTGTGGTTGATGAACTTTGACCTCATATTTCATTAAAAATATTTGTTTTTAAACTTTCAAGATCGTTTTTTGTTTTAACTTGGCTGAACATTTCTCTATATTTTTTCAGTTTAGGAGTTATAATTCAGATAGAATTTCATAGTCCTCATAGCATAATTTCATCGTGTATAGCATCTTCAATGGTATTTTCATCTACGAGATAATTAGATATAGATCATTTTAATAAATAGGAAAACAGTCCAGAATCTTTTTCTAATAGTTTATCGACTACTTCGTTTGCAAGCTTTTTTTTGAGTTCTAGTAATTCATTTCAAGTATTATTACCTTCATTCTCGGTCGCTTGATGTTCTATCTCTGTTGGCATTTTTTTTAGGGAAATTAAAATCTATCATAAATTATAATCAAAGTTGTTGTTTTTGTCAAATTTTGGATAACTTTTTTAGAAAATATTTTATTTGATTATTTACTGATTTATAGTTGTAATTTATAAGTCGATTGTTATCTTAAAATGGAAAGAATATGTGATATGGAAGGTTGGCCGAGTGGTTGAAGGCGCACGTTTGGAGTACGTGTTTGCACTCTGTGTAACTAGGGTTCGAATCCCTAACCTTCCGGGTTTGGGGTTTTTTTATCTCAAAGTGATGCGAGATATCAGTATATAGGAGAGATTTCAGGGGTTCGACATCCTTGATTTTTTTTGTAGTAAATTTTGTTATTAAAACACACCCCAATTAATAATTGCTTTATTTCGGCATCTCAATACTTCCACATAGCAGTAGGATTAAAGAGTATTGTTTTAGCATCATTTAGGTTTCTTTGGAACTCTGATTTTTCGAATGTGATATCTCTCATTGAATATTCTACATCTTCTATTTTTTGATTAATTTCCGCTCGATGTTCTTCTTTTTTCTTAAATAATTTAGGATCTGTAATGTTATTTAATATAATTTCGATTTTATCTCTTTCTTCTTTGAGCTTTGCTAATTCTTTTTCTTTTGTTTTGTTAGCATTTTTCATATCCAGCTTCTCAGTATTTCGTTCTTCTTTGAATATAGCATCAAAGAATTTTTCTATGTTTCTCGAAGGAGTTATTTCTTGTAACTTTTTGATTACGGATTCATGCACCTTATCTCTTGGTAATCATTTTTTGTATAATTTGCATCATTTTGTATTACATCAGTAATAGTGATGATAAGCTCATGTATGTGATCTTGATTTCCATTTTGTTACAGCTTTATCACATTCTGGGCATAATAATAGTCTTTTTAATGGATAATCATCTATATCTTGATCATAAGCTCTTTTTTCATGGTCAATTCATTTATATTTTTTCAATCTAATCATAATTTTATCAACAGTATTCATATCTATTAACGGAGTGTGTTTAGCTGGAATGATTTCATTAATTCATCGTTTAGGATATGTAATGTATCATGCATATACGAACAATTTCCAAACATCCAGCATCCTATCTATAATGCTTGGATGTAATTCTCATGTTTTGTTTATCTTACTGTTGGATTTTAGTCATCTTTCATGGAAATATTCAAATAAATCATGTTTTGTAAGTAATACTCAATCAGCAAATAATTCTAATCCTGATTTTATTATTGGGGCTTTTTCTTCATCTACAACCAGAATTTTTAACTCTTGTCATCATTCTTTTATTGTAATTCTATCATATCAAACAGGGACATGTCCAAAAGGTCGATATCATGACATAATCTTTCATGTTACTCAATATCTAACTCTTTTTTGTCATCTTTTACTTTCAACAGCATCCATTAATGAATTTAATCAAAAATTCAGAAATCAGGCATCTGAATCCATATCTTGAATTCATCAATTTCATACAGCTACTAATTGGGCTCATGCAGAATTTACTCTTCATACCATATCAAATGTATCACTAAGGTTATGTGATCTGGAAAATCTGGATGTGCTATTACAGATAAAATAATCAATAGTTGGATGGTCCTTATTCATTTTTTCGATGTATTCGATTGCATCTATAAATCATTTTCTGTTTAACTTTGTTCCTGAAATTCATTCATCAACAAAAGGATCATGCATAATTTTTACGTTATTACGTTTTGCCCATGTTTCACAATCGATTATTTGAGCAGATATTCAATTTCCTCTAATCTTTTGTTCATCAGTAGAAACCCTTGCATATATTATTCATGTCTTTTGTCTTTCTGTTTTCTGTTCTTCATGTTTTTCAGGAAGTTTAATGGTTTTATTGATAAAATCATACTTCAAATATGCATGTGTGCGTTTGTTAGTCATGGTTAAATCTTGAAAATAAATAGAAATGATAGTGTTATTATAGGAGATAACCGTGTTTTTTCAATTCTATTTTTAGAAAATGAAGTTATCCTGCTGGATTTTCTGATTTTTCATTTTTTTCTTCATTTCTCTTTTTGCGGTTATGTCTAATAACAGATTTGGAAATTGTTCTACAAAATTGTTCGAACATCAAAATATCTTTATCAGATAAGTTGTTCGATAATTCCCCTAGTAATTTTCTCGCCATCTCAATCGTCATTCGGATACATTATATATCGTAAATGTTCCACGACAATTTCCTCAATTGTAGGAATGATTAATGAAGAAATCTTGTAGATGTGCGGGCATAGGTTTCTTTATTAGAGTGTTATTTTATAAATTATAAATAACACACTCATAATAATAAAATTTTTAAGAATCTGAAATTTCTACATATAAATCACTTCGATTTTGGAGTACTTTTTACGGTGTGATTTGTAGAATATACAGATTCACGCCTTTACTGTATTGATTTCATAAAAAAACAAAAAAATCTGAATAAAAATCACTCCAATTTGAGTAGTTTTTTTGAGCTAATTATTTTTTGTCAAAAATAGAAATTTATGTTTTTTATAATTTGCCTTTGCTTTTTTGGTAAATAATTCTATAAAGTAAGAGCGACGTTATTTATATTTTATACTTCCTTGTAGTCCTCTTTTTTACTTAAATGAATGGTTTGCCGACCCGCTTACCATTCTGTAAAAAGGAGGAAGTGTATAAATAGCGTCGCAACTAGGTCGCGCAAATCATTCTTTTTAATTATAGGAATTTTTTGCTCGGCATTTTAGTTGCGACGTAATAAGATGCCAAAAAATTGATATTTGTTAGATTATATTTCGTGATTAGAAGTACCAGCAAAACCAGAAGAGGTTGAAGCTGTACAACCATTTACAAAAGTATTAGTTGAGGATTATGGATATCCAAAGAATCTAATAATTACTCATCCACAATATAGAGTAAAAGTTAGACCATCTGATACAAAAAAAGAATATCCTGTAGATATTGCAGTTTTTCTGAAAGAACCTAAAGATGATGATTCAGTTTATATAGTAGTAGAATGTAAAAAACAAAATAGAAAAGATTGAATTGAGCAATTACAGGATTATCTAAGATTTTGTAAAGCTGAATTATGAGTTTGGTATAACTGAAATGAAAGAGTTTTTTTAAGAAAAATAGAGCATAGTTGACATGTTGATTTTGAGGAAATTACAAATATACCGAGATATAAACAAAGATTAGAAGATATATGAAAATTCAAAAAATCAGATTTAAAGCCTACACATAACTTGAAGCAAACATTCAAAGTTATAAGAAATTATCTAGCAGCAAATGCCGTTTGAGTAACTTCAGACAGTATTTTGGCTCAGCAATTAATTAATATAATATTTTGTAAAATTTTTGATGAAAGATTTACTCCAAATGATTGAATCTTATCATTTAGAACTTGATATAACGAGGACCCAAAAATTGTAAAAAAAAGGATTAATGACATTTTTGTTCAGGTTAAGAAAAAATATAAAGAGGTAATTTCTGAAGATGATACAATTATTCTTGATGATAAATCTGTATCATATGTTGTTTGAGAATTACAAAATTATAGTTTAATAGATTCAGAACGTGATGTTGTTGCAGATGCATTTGAAATATTTATATGACATGCCTTAAAATGAGATAAATGACAGTTTTTCACGCCTAGAAATGTTATAAAAATGATAGTTGACATAATGGATCCTTCAGATGATGACTTTATAATAGATCCCACATGTTGAAGTTGAGGTTTCTTAATAGAAAGCTTACGTTATGTATGGGAAAAGATAGAAGAACAGTGAAAAAAATTAAATCGAAGCATAGATGCTATAAAGGAGGAAAAGATAGCATTTGCTTCAACAAAAATGCGCTGAATTGATAAGGATGCATTTTTGACAAAAATTACTAAAGCATATATGGCGATTCTTTGAGATTGAAAATGATGAATATTTTGTGAAGATAGTTTAGCGAATCCTGATTCATGGGATATAAAAACGAAAGTAAAAGTTTGATTAAACCAATTTAGTATGGTCTTAACAAATCCTCCGTTTTGAGCATCTATTAATGTTGTTTGAGAAGATAAATTAAAGCAATATGATTTGTGATATAAATGGAAAGACGGGAAAAAAACAAATAAAATAAAAGATAAAGAAAATCCTCAAATACTGTTCCTTGAAAGAAATCTTCAATTTCTCCGTGATTGATGAAGATTAGCAATAGTTCTTCCTGAAACTTATTTACATGCTCCAAGTGTAAAGTATGTAATACAATATATAGCAAATAATCATAATATTTTTGCCGTAGTCGATTTACCACATAACACATTTAGACCACACTGTAATGCAAAATGTATTGTTTTATTTGTTGAAAAATGAAGACCACAACAAAGTAAAATTACAATGTGAATATGTAAAGAAATGTGACACAATCATCAATGAAGGTTGATTTACAGATTTAATGAAAAGACTAAAACATTTACTGATGAAATTTGGGATGATACTCCTATTGTTGCAGAAGAATTTAAGCATCCTGAAGATCCGAACAACAATTTGGTTTTTACTGTAGATAGTAGTGATATTGTTAATAGTTTATACGTTCCTAGATACTATCGAAAGAAAAATATTGAAACACTTTTAGAAGAGGCAAATAGGGAAAATTGTACTTTGGTTCAATTATCTCAGTTGATAAGTGAAAAAATAATATCTGTTGAAAAATGACATTGAGCTCCTCCAAGCGAATATAAATGAACATGAGATGTCTTTTATGTTAGAGCATGAGATATAGTTGATCGAGATATATATAGAAATCCAACATCATCTGTCCCTTATGAAGTATATATAAAATGAACATCTTGAAAGGTCAAACTTGAAGCTAAAGATATTTTATTTGTAAAAGAATGAAGTTATAGAGTTTGAGATGTAGCTTTATTGTCTCCATTTGATACATGAATATTCTTAAATCATCATACTCTTGTTATTAAGGTTTTAAATGAAAATAATAAATATTGAATAGATGCATATTATTTATTGTATCTATTATCTCATAGGTTAACTAAGATGCAGTTTTATAATAAAATAATGATTGATACCACTTTGCCAAATATAGGTGATAGATATCAAGAATTATATTTACCCATAAGTAATAGTAACGAAAAAAGAGAAAAAATAAAATCATCATTAAAAGATTTATTCGAGGAGAAACGAAATAATTTAGAAAAATTTAATAAAATAAAACAAAATTTAACAGGTTGACAATATATAGAATAAATTTTAAGACAGTTATATAAGTAAAAAGATAAATCAAATCTCATGTTAAAATTTCAACTATATTATCTTAAAATAACCGCTTTTTAAGCTTGTTTTAAGGTTAATGATTATGCTCTCAATCGTTCCAATGGGAACTTTCTTCATGTGATATAAAAAATGAAAGAGTAAAAAAATGCTATCTTGAAAGGGATTAGCATTTTTTAATACAGATTTATTTCTTAATAGCTGTAAAATATACCACGGAACCTTCATGAGAAAAATTTTCTATATCATACATTTTGTTCAACCTTTTCTTTAATGAATCTTCTGTATCATAAGGGGGAATAAACCATTTCTTGGATAATATCTTATCTACCAACCAATTAGTTCTTTTATCTTCTCCTCTGATATAGAAACAAGCTACCAATTTTCATCATTTCTTTAATACACGATGAGTTTCAGACCACGCTTTATCTTTGTCAGGGAAGCAATGGAATCCATTCATACTTAATACAATATCAAACTCCCCATCCTTAAAAGGTAAAGCTCAAACATCTCATTGAATTAGTTTAACGTTCTTATAATCTCACATTCTCTCTTTAGCTATTGCCAACATATCATCACTATAATCTAATCATGTTATATCAGCATCTTTAAGCTGTTTATATAATTCATGAGTAAATACCGCTGTTCATACAGGCACATCTAAGAGTTTTCATTTGAAATTTTTTGAAATGTTAGGTAATACTTTTTTAGCAATATATTTATCGTCTAATCATTGCCAGAAAAAATTGATATAGAATTTACTCCACCATTTACTTCATGTAAGTAGATCATCATAAACGTTAATTGAACTTTTGAATGCACTTTTTACTCAATTGTACTCCTTAGCTTCTCATTTTCTAATAATAGTATGTAATCTGAGCCATAATCTATGTTCAAAATTCTCTAATGTTAATCATGCTTTATCACATAATTTCTGAATATCAGATTTAGTATAAATTTTTACATCTCAATATCCGAGCCGATTAAGTATTGGCAATTCTATATAATTAGCAAAATAGGATAATAATTTTCATAAATGCATATCTCTTAAAATAAGTTTCCCACCAGGTCTGAGAACTCTAGATACGTTATTAAAGAATTTTTGTGGGTTAGGATAATGATGAAAACTCTGAGAACAAACTATGATATCAAATGAATTATTTTCAAATGGTAAATCCTCACAGTCTCAAACTATAAACTCAGCATTCTTTAATTTCTTTTTCTTGGCTACTTCTATCATTTTGGGAGTTAAGTCTAATCCTACATAATGTTTATCAGGAAATTCTTTTGTAAGTAATTCAATGATAGGTCATGTTCAACAACCCGCATCTAATAAATCATTAAAATCTTCTTTTTTAATTTCTTCTAAAATATCAGGATAATCATTCCTACATATCTTATAAACTCCAGCTTTATCTCAATCATATTTTTCAGCTGCTTTTGTAAATTCTTTTTTAGATAAGTTTTTAAATTTCTCAGTAGTATATCTCATTTTTTAGGTATTAATTATAAATCGGATAGGTCAATATATGAATTTATAACATAATCACAATATGAAATTAATCTGATTTAAATATTTCTTTGGTTACTATTGAAAAGCTTTCTAAAACTCGTAAATTGTCATGATGGGCTAACCATCAATATTTACTATTATAACATATTACATAACATGTGATTATTCAAAAAATTTGTTAGCCAAACAAGAAAGCCTGAATGATTTCTTGGTAAAATGATGGTTAACTGAATGAACTGAGGCCATGCAAAGATGGCAGATTGGGGAATATCTCATTTGGAGAATGTTCAACCAAAAGAAATTATTGAAATCTGATGTGGAGGTGGAAGAAATGCAGGGGCGCTTTTAAAAAAGTATCCAGAAGCTAAAGTCACTGCTATTGATTATTCAGAAGTGGCTGTAAAAAAGGCTACAAAATACAATGCAAAAGAAATTAAAAATTGAAGATGTAATGTTCAACATGGGGATGTATCGAACCTTGAATTTCCTAAAGAAAAATTTGATTTAGCTACAGCTTTTGAAACTATTTATTTCCGGCCTGGATTAGAAAAATGTTTTGAGCAGGTGGCAAAAGTATTAAAACCAGAAGGAACTTTTTTGATTGTTAATGAATGTGACGGTGTGGATGAAGAATGACTTAAATTTGAAAAGATTATTGATGGTATGAAATGTTATACTGTAGAACAAATCCAGGAAGCTCTTAAAAAAGCATGATTTTCTGAAATTAAATCTGATCACTATGAGAATAAACCTTGGATTACAGTAATTGCTAAAAAATAATTCATCTTATAAATTACTAAAATAATGGATATTAAAATCATAATAATTGAAGCTATTATTTTTGCAGTAATATTTACTGCATTAGTATTTTGGCTTGCTATAAAAGCTAAAAATAATCCTGCAATGATTCATAATTATCCAGAAGATATTCAGAAAGAATATTTCAAAACACATAAAAAAGTAGATACTTCTTATAAATCAAAGAAAGTGTTGTTTGCAAAAGGTATGGGAGTATTGTTATTTACTGTTATCTTATTTGTATGCGCTTACTTGGCATGAGCTTCTACATTTAAAGAGTGATTTCTTGTAACTTTTGGTTTAATGGTCTGGATAGGAATATATGATACTTTTTTCCTGGATTGGATTATCTTTGCTAATGTGAAAATGTTTAGGTTAGAAGGTACAGAACATATGGACAAAGCATATCATCAGAAATGGTTTCATCTGAAAGGTATGTTATTTCCTGGATTAATATTTGCTTTAATTCCTTCTGTTATAGTTGGATTACTTATAATGAGTATCTAAGCAATTCATTAAAAACAACCCAAAACAACCAGAAAACAACCTAAAACAACCTGGTTGTTTTATTATGAAACATTAATTATCTCGTAGTCTTTCTTGTAATTATCATACAAGAATATTCATTCACTCCAATCTCAATCATATTTACATCATTCAGCTAATTTCCATCATCTAAAAATTCAATAAGTTTCAAAGAATCTATATTGATGTTTATGTTGGGCTACCATAACCTGAGCTAATTGTTCAACTGTTAAATCTGAAAATTTAATAGCATATTTGAATACTTCTCATATTCCACTCCTTGAAAAAGATTTATCTCATGATACATTAATTTTACGGATATTATGAATATAGCTTGTTCAATCTGTTATCTTTTTCCATTCTTCTAATAAATGTGGATTAGTTGTTCAACGTTGATAAATGGATTCAATAGGAATATCATTATCACTACATGCTAAGATGTTTATATGAGGATGCCATCATGATTTTCATTTATGAGCTATTTCTATTGATATAACCATTCAATCAAATTGAGCAAAAAAGCTCTTTGTTTTTTGCTTTTCTCTTTTGCTGTTTCTGTAAGCTTTAGCTAATCTTGTTTTGTATTTCTGTAATCTTTCCATTAAAGCCTCTAATTCATCTCATTCTTTATGGGAAATAGTTAAAACAATATAATATCGTTGTTTATTGTATAGGTTATGAGATTCTATTCAGGATTTAAACTTTTTGATCATTCTCATAGCTCTTTTAGTTGCACAAGCTATACAGATACGATCATATTTACAGAAATTAGAAGAAACTAATTGGACATCTCATGTCTCTAAATATCTACGGAATGTTACAAGATTACAACATTCAGTAATCCTTTGTTTTCTGGTTGGATTAGATAAAAGGGATGGATAATTGATTTGAATATATGGAATAAGCTTTTCTTTAAGAGATTGGCTTTTCTTTAACTTCTCCATAGTAGAGAAGAAAACTTTCTTTTGTTCTTTTGATGGTTGTTTCATTTTATTTGTTGATTTTGATATAAAAGACTGTATAAAACAACCGTGAGCTAACTATTCATTATATATAGATTAATTCCCTAACTCTGTTTAAAATATTTTCAGAATTACGAAAAATACTAAACAGTTAGGAATCATTGCATAACTGCTAAATTGTTAATGCGTCTATATATAAACTGATTTGTTGATAATTCTCTATTTATTAAGTTCAATAAATCAGGGGTTAGTTCCGGATTTGAAATGTCTCTAACGATAATTATTCATTCATCATATGTGATTTGTCTATAGGGTGATTAACTGTGACTTTTCAAGTATCCATAATGTTTATGGAAATTACCCTATATGTACCGTAATATACCAAAACTCATAAAAATAAAATGCTGAGTAATATTAGGTATCGATATCTTTTCATAGTTAATGACATGTTTTTTTGGATTATGGAATAAATATTTATGTCATTCTGAGCGATAGCGAAGAATCTTATGATTCTCGTCATTTCGAGATATTAGCCGAGAAATTCACTTTTTATTATACCTATGGATTTCTCACATTCGTTCGAAATGACACATTTATACACAAGATTCTTCACTCCATTTTATTCCGTTCAGAATGACACATAGAATTACAAATCAGTTGTATTATATCACGTAATCAATGTTACATTCAAATTATCATTCAGCTTTTTAATCTCTCATAAGAATTCTTGTTTCTTATTAGGATTTTTCATATCTACATTGTAAACTAGCTCAGTTAAAGCTCATCCACGAACTGAATCAATACTTATCAAATCTGAAACATTAGTAAATCTTACAAATACATCATCGAACATATGATCAAAATCTACTGTATTTTTTACTTGAATCTTCAAAATCTGACTGGTTGCTTCACGTTTGAACCAATCAAAACGATTCATAATGAACATTACAAGGCTGATTGCCAATGTGAAGATAATAGCTAGGACATAGAATTTAGTTCCTGTGGCCATTCCTATCGCCATTGCTGCAAACATAAATCCAATATCACGAGTTTCTTTCATAGCATTTCTAAATCTGATAATTGATAATGCTCAAACCAATGAGAAAGCACGGGCGATATTAGATCATACAATAAGCATAATTACACACACAGTCATTCACATCATAACCAAAGTAAATACATAACTTTGTGTATATGATGTTCCACGGTGAGTTTTTTTATAAACTCGTCATAAGAATGCAGTAAGAATAAAACTTGATAAAATTCAGACTGTTAAATCCATTACTGAAAATGTTCATGTAAGATCTTGGATAGATCATAAAGAATCTGTAAATTGTTGAATAAAGGCTTCCATTGTTATTTATATTTAAAGAATAAAAGGTACAATTTGTCATTCTGAGGCTATAGCCGAAGAATCTTAGGTGTATTGTCAACAACCCCTCAGTCCTGCTTTGCAGTCTAGCTCCCCTCACAGGGAGCAAAGAACCTCACCCTAGCCCTCTCCTATTAGGAGAGGGAACTCTTTATTTTTCTCCCCTGTGAGGGGGAGTGTCACGAAGTGACGAGGGGGTTGTTTCACAATATACTATACCACCACATCATCAGCGACATAGAATATCGTGCGAGGTACCGCATCTGATGTTTCTAATCACTGACAATATTTACTTACACGAATTAAACGAAAGTTATAACTTGCTATCATCTCAGTTAGCCAGTAAGGTACACGTTCATTAACTTTTACTTCCATAATCACTTTATCTGGAGAGACCATAAATTCTCATATCTCTTTATCTGCTAAATTCAGATTTTTCTTTCTGTAGCGAATATTCGTATCAAATGTTACACGAAGTCATGTATCATAATCTGTCCCAAAATAAGCATTTCTCATATAGCTAGTTATACAGCTCGGTTTTAAATTATTCTGCTTTATGAATTGGTATAACTCAAATATCACAGGTTCATCTCTTTTTTCATGAGGTGGAATGATGCCGTCATTACAGAAATCCATTGCTTCTTTGTATGTCATAGGAACTCTTCTTTTTTGAGTTACACGGTCTACTCTTTGCTTGATTTCTACATAAACTATTGAATCATCTGTTAAAGGTTTTTCTGTCTCATATTGTCTAACTCTAAGTTTACGGCGATATTTTAGTCAATCTACTTTTTCCCAATAAAAGCGATAATCATCAGTATCATAGTAAAGACTTGAAAGAGTGTATAATCCATTTTCTGATTTGCTATACGAATCGGGGATTACATACTTTTTCAAATCCTGCTGAAGTCTTTGTGATGGATTGTATGATATCAAATATTTCAATTCAAAACGATTGAACTTCCTAATCGCTGATAGCTTTTCACTTCATGCCATTTTGAATTTTGTTTATATAAAAACGATGGGGAGTATAATTATATACCTTAAATT
>ODAI014733701.1_pt1 | contig 14442 bp, 8 predicted proteins | sample 1539321 | NCBI WGS metagenome assembly ODAI01 (sample SAMN02144231, study PRJEB22623) | gut metagenome | biome: sheep rumen | host: Ovis aries | place: New Zealand
CATGCCGGAATCACTCCAGATATCATGTGCATATCTAAGGGATTGACCAATGGATATATGGCAATGGCAGTTGCCTGCACTACTGATGAGATTTATAATGGATTCTATGGTGATTATAAGGACAATATTGCTTTTATGCATAGTCATACCTATGCTGGAAATCCTCTTGCTGCAAGTGTTGCAAATGCTACACTTAAAATTCTTGAAAGGGATAAAGTTATTGAAAATGCTGGTCCTAAAGCAATTTGGCTAAATAAACGTTTCCATGAATTGTTTGATGATAATGAGCATGTTGGTGAGATTAGGCAGATGGGCCTTATCAATGCCATTGAGCTTGTTGAGGATAAAAATAGTAAAAAGGGCTTTGATTCAGCTTTAAGATTAGGGTATAGGATTTATAGGAAAGCTTTAGAGAGAGGGCTTATGTTAAGGCCTCTTGGTAATGTGATGTACTTTAATCCTCCTTTGGTAATAAGTGAGGAAGAACTTGAAGAAGCTCTTGAGATATGTCATTGGGCGATTAATAGTGTTTTAGATGAATTAGAATAGGTTTTCTATTCTTTTCACTTCTTTTTTTTATTCTAAAAATTATTTTTTCTAATCTTTTTCAATCTTATAAATTTTTTAGTTGAATTTTTTTTATTTTGAATTAATTGAACTTTTTTAATTTCTTTTTTGTTTTTAAATTGTTTTTAAGTGATTAATCTCTTTCTAAAATCATAGCTATTTCTTCTATTTCTTCTTTAAGGTGGTTTGTTCCTTTTAAGTTGGAATAATATTTAAATCCTAATTTTTCTAATACTCTTTTTGACTGATTGTTTTCTACTTGGAAACTTGCATATATCTTTTTTATGTTCAAGTCATTAAATCCATGTTCTATTAGTTCTTTTGATGCTTCAGCAACTAGTCCTTGACCCCAATACTCTTCACCAATCCAGTATCCAAGTTCAACACCTTTATCTGGCCAATAATGGTTGGTGTCTGGGTAAAATATGAGGCTTACACATCCAATTGCCCTTTCATTTATTGTAATTGCATAGGTTTCCTTCTTATTGAAGATTGTTTTTATGGTGTTTAGGCTTTCTTCAATGTTTTTGTGTGGTGGCCAACCTGCAATCGGACCTACATTAGGATTTTTTGCAAAATGGTAAAGGCATTCTGCATCACTTTCTCTCCAAGGTCTTAAAATAAGTCTTTTTGTTTTTAGAATCATATAATTACCTATTTTGTAAAAATAATAAAATCATAAAATGAATAAAATTTAATGAAAAAAAACATTCTCTATTTAAAGTAATCTGAAAAAAATAAAAAAGAAAAAGAAAAAAGAAATAGTTATTTTAAATAATAACTATTTTTGTTTTATTAATTTTAAGTTATTATAGAATAGATTTATCTATTCCATAAAGATTGCTGGTTTGTAAGGCATAGCATTTCTTGCCTTGTTTTGAGGATCATAGCTGTCATCAGTGTGGATAACAATCTCTGAACCTACTTCGCCTTCTATGAAGTCTTTTGCATCAGTCAATATGGTTTCTTCATCTATTTGGCCAATGTATCTTGTCTTAGTCATTTCTCTTCCTATTTTCTTAGCTACATTAGCGATTTCTTTCTTGTTGTCATAGATGTTTGCCTTAATTGCTCTGCCCATGATTTGACCAATGTCTGGTTTTCCAACTTCATCAGCTATTTCATATAATTTCCATTTCCATTCAGGAGCAAGGTATATGTGGACCTTTTCAGGGTCTGTATCAACGATGTTTTTGATTTCGTTAATGTCCTTTACCATGTTTTGAACAAGGGATTCGGATCTTTCAATTTCCTTGCTTATTTTGCTTTCATCGTATTCAGGCCAGTCTGCAAAGGATACGAATCCTTCTCCTCCATATTTGCTCCAGAGTTCTTCTGAGGTATGTGGAGTGAATGGAGCAAGCAATCTAATCCAGTTGCTTAAGATTGTGCTTAATACATAAACAACTGCAGGGTCACGTGCTTCAATAAGTTCCTTGACTCTGTAGACATAGTGGTCTAAGTCTTTCTTAAGGAGGAATAAAGCATGTTGGAGCGCTTGTCTGGTTTGGAATACTTCTAAAGCTTCTGTAGCTTCTTTAATGTGTAAGTTTAATTGGTTTATCATCCATTTGTCAATGCTGCGTTCCAATTGAACTTCTTCAATATTGGAAAGGTCTAAGTTTCCTTCGTTTATGTTGTTTACCTTTTGGGCAAATTCTCTAAACCATTCTAAACGTTTTTGGGTTCCTCTAACTTCTTTTTCTCTCCAGTCAAAGTCTTGCCATGGCTCTGCTGATGCCATAAGGAAGAGCCTTACTACATCTGCACTGTATTCTTCAATTGCATCTGCAAGGAGAATTACATTTCCTTTAGATGAGGACATCTTGTTTCCTTCAAGAAGACCCATACCGAATACTACAGTTCCTTTAGGCCATTTCTCTTCAGGGAAGATTGCTGCATGAGTGAACATTAAGAAGCTTAAGTGGTTACCTACAAGGTCCTTTGCAGATAATCTCCAGTCAAGAGGGTACCAGTAGTTGAATTCGTCTTGAATGTCCTTGACAATGTTTTCAGGGACTGTAATCTCATCGCTGTCAACATTAAGGAATACCTTTTCGAAGAATGCTTCATTAAGGTCTTCAGGGTCCATGTCCTTAAGATATTTAGCTATTGCATAGTAGGACATATACATTGTAGAGTCTGTAAGTGGCTCAATTAGCCATTGATCATCCCAAGGAACTCTTGTTCCAAGGCCCACTCTCCTGGAACATGCCCAATCGTCAAGCCAGTCAAGGTAATGTTCAAAGTTGGATCTGATTTCGCCAGGAATGATGGTCTCTTGAGCAAGGAGCTTTTGAGTCTTTTCAGTCCATTCCTCATCTCCGTATCTCATGAACCATTGGTCGTCCATGACTTTGACTACACATTTGTTACCGCATCTGCAGATTACAGGTCTTTCTGCAAAGTCGTACATTATGTCTGCACTGCCTTCCTCAACCATGTCTGCCTTGATTTCATCTCTGATGTATGCAACTCTCTTTCCAGCATACTTTTCAATATGGTCGCTTATGTAACCTTTGCTGTGCTCTGCCTTGTATAATTCATCAGTAGCATCTTGAACCTTAGGGTCGTTTTGGTTTTCAATTCCCATTCTTTCCACTACTTCTACAGCTGGGAATTCTCCATATCCCTTTACGGTAACTACATTTAACGGTTCAGCTTTAGCGACTTCTTCTTTTATGTCAAATTCACTTTGGAGCTCTTCATTTTCCTTTAAGTCTCTAAGTGCAATATAATCTGCTGGTGCGTGAGCAGGCACTGAGAATACTGTTCCAGAACCATATTCCGGGTCTACAAAGCTTGCAGGGAATATTGGCAATGGCTCTCCATTAAGTGGGTTTTTAACGTATTTTCCAATTAATGGCTTAGGGTCAACATCGCCAATGATTTCCAAGTCATGTTGGTTGGAAAGGTTTAGGAAAGCTTCATTGCTTATGATCCATTTTTCACCTTCTGATGCACCTGATTTGACTTCCACTTCAATGTAGTGAACTTCAGGATTTAGCCATACGTTAGTTGCTGCAAAGATGGTTTCAGGTCTGAATGTTGCAGGTACTATGTATAATCCTTCTTCAACTTCGAATTTGATTAAGGTAAGCTCGTTAACGCCTACTCCTTCACCTTCAAGTAAGTCGTGGTCTCCTACAGGGTTTTCATCGTGTGGACAGTATTTTACAGGGTGTTCACCTTGCTTGATAAGGCCAAGGGACTTAAGCTTTTTAGCTTGCCATGTTATAAATTTCTTATAAGTAGGATCGATTGTTCTGAACTCTCTTCTCCAGTCGATTGAATATCCCATATCGTCCATTACAGTGTGGTATTCATTACTGAAGTATTTTACGATATATTCAGGGTCTTCAAGTTTTGGAAGAGTGTCATGAGGCACCTTGTGAACTCTTTCGTATAAGTCAAGGGTCCAAGGGTCTTTACGTTTGATTCTATCAGCAATACCTATAACAGGTGCACCTGTTACGTGCCATGCCATAGGGAATAATACATTAAAGCCTTCCATTCTTTTAAATCTTGCATATACATCTGGTACAGTGTATGTTCTACCGTGTCCGATGTGCATTGCACCACTTGGGTATGGATAAGCTACAGTAATAAATAATTTTTCCTTTTCATTTGGATTTGATTGAAATAGCTTTGCGTCAGCCCATTTTTTCTGCCATTTCTTTTCGATTTCATTATTAGTCACTAAATCACCATTCTTGTATTTTGATAATTAGATAAGCATAAATCATTTTTATGATTCTTTTTAAGATAATTTATTTTCGCTAAATATTTTTTAGAAATTTTTAATATTTATTCATAAATTATACTGATTTATATTTATTATTTTTATTTAATATAAAATTTTCATATATTATGATTTTATTTGGAATATTTTTAAAAGAAGAGTTTAGAAATAGAGTTTTTATTTCTTGTTTTTTAAAAGAGTTTTTTGAACTAAAATAAAAATAAAATAGATTGTTAAAAAAAAGTATTTAAGTAATTATAATTCTTTAAAAAGCCTATAAAAATCTATAATGGTCGATAAAATAAAAAGTAGGAATTCAATGAATTCCTAATGATTTATAAATGAAAACTGATTATTTGCCTGTTCTGGCATTTACATTAGTCTTATTATAATCAGTGTTTCCATTGGTTTGTTTTGTGAGTAGCTGTTTAGCAACTCCTAAAATTGTTCTAAGGAGTATGAAACCATCTTGGCTTACTTGCTTGATTAGATAACCTGGCCTTAGGTAGAACTTTATGAATGCTTTCTTTTGAATGTCTCTCAAGTCATCTTTTGTACAGTCAATTGTTTCTAATACTGGGCTGATGAGTGTGAACTTAGACCAGTCCTTGATCTTAATAAGATTCTTTTCAAAGGTTTCCTTATAGAATTTTGTGCCTGGATAAGGTGTAGCTAAACTATAAAGTGCATAATTTGGCTTTAGACTGTTTACAAATTCAATGGTTTGTTTCATGGTTTCCTTAGTGTCTTCAGGCATTCCGATTACACATGAAGCTATTGTTCTGATTCCAACTTTTCTTGCAAGCTTAAATGCAGTGATTGTTTTCTTGACTGTGATATTCTTATTCATCTTGTCAAGCATTTGTTGGTCTGCACTTTCAACTCCCATGAATATTGTAATGCAGCCTGCTTCCTTCATCATTTCAAGCAATTCTTCGTTTAATGTGTCTACTCTTGAAGTGCAGCCCCACCAAAACTTAAGGTTTCTTCTTTTAATCTCTTCACAGAAGTTTTTGACAAATTTAACATCTAATGTGAATGTATCGTCCATGAATGCTATTGTGTCGATGTTTTGCTCTTTTAGTCGGATTTCAATTTCATCAACTACATTCTGATAAGACCTTCTTCTAAGGTGTCTTCCATGTAATGCTGCAGATGAGCAGAATGAGCATTGCATAGGGCATCCCCTTGTTGTGATAATTGTAGCGACATTTGTTGTAATGTTTAGGATCTTATATTTTTCCATAGGGAATAGGTGGAATGCAGGGAATGGCAATTCGTCTAAGTCATGAATTATTGGTCTGTCTGGAGTTACAATAAGCTCGTCTGTATCCTTATCCTTAAAGGCAAGGCCTTGAACATTAGTCAAGTCTCCTCCTGCATCTATTGTTTGAACAAGGTCAAGCATAGTGTATTCTCCTTCTCCACGAACTACTACATCAACGCTTTCCTCTTCAAGGACTGCTTCATATTCAAATGTTGGGTGGTATCCTCCTAAAACAACGACAGTGTCTTCTTTTGCATCCTTAATGACATCTGCAGTATCAAGTGCCCTTCCAATGGTTGGAGTGAGTGCAGTCAGTGCAACAATATCTGGATTTCTTTCTTTAATCTCATTAGCTATTTCCTCATAGCTTAAGTCAAGAGCATTTGCATCAAGAACATCCACATCTATTTGGTTCTTTTCAAGAACTGCTGCCATATATCCGATTCCAAGGGATGGCGCTACAACTCCAAGGAACTTGTACTTAGAGTTTGGTTGTGGAGGATTTATAAATGTCACTTTCATCTTATCACGGTTACCTATAGAATTTAATTTTTACCTAAACCTCTTTTTTTTTATATTGTTATAAAGTTTTATTATTATATATAGTTTATTATTATTAAAACAATCTGACTTTAGTACTTAATTAATTGTAATTGATAGGGGATGAAATTATTTTCATATTGGATATTTGAATTTTGATTAATTAGTGTATTTTCTTAATTTAGTCAATGATTATTGGAATTTTTTCTTGTAAAGGTAAACTATATAAACTATGAGAATAAAATAACAAATTGTTACTAAAACTTTTTAAGTTTATAATATTCATGATTATTGAAACTTTTATAATTCTACGGAGGAATTAGTATAGCATTTAAAGACTTATTTAAATTTAAACAAGGCGAAACTACATTTATTTTTGTAGGTGGAAAAGGAGGAGTAGGAAAAACTTCCATTTCATCTGCTACTGCATTATGGTTAGCAAATCAAGGTAAAAAAACTTTAATCGTATCTACTGACCCTGCACATTCATTATCAGACTCACTTGAAGTAAAAATCGGTCATTATCCAGTTCAAATCAATGAAAACTTATACGCTGTTGAAATTGATCCTGATAAGGCTATGGCTGAAAAGCAGGCTGCACTTGAAAGTCAAAAATCCATGGCTACTGCAGACCAATTGATGGGGCTTGATTTCTTAGGAGAGCAAATGGATTTGGCTTCAGCATCACCAGGTGCTGATGAAGCTGCTGCATTTGAGGTCTTTTTATCTGTAATGACTTCCAATGAATATGATGTAGTTGTATTTGATACAGCTCCTACAGGCCACACTCTCAGATTATTGTCATTCCCTGAAGTCATGGACTCTTGGGTAGGCAAGCTAATGAAGGCTAAAGCTAAGCTTGGAACTGCAGCGAATGCATTAAAGAATATCATTCCATTCATGGATGGGGATGATGATCTCCAATCCACAGCTGAATTGGAAGAGACCAAAAAGCAGATTGATGCTGCTAAGGCAGTATTGTCTGATCCTGATAGAACCACCTTTAAAATGGTTGTAATTCCTGAAGAAATGTCTATTTATGAATCAGAGAGGGCTATTGAAGCTTTAGAGAAGTATGACATTACTACAGACAGCATAATTGTCAATCAGGTAATGCCTGACATTTGTGACTGTGACTTCTGTCATTCAAGATATATGCTACAGCAAAAAAGGCTTGCTCTAATTGACCAAAAGTTCAAAGACCAAGTCGTAGCTGAGGTTCCTTTATTTAAGGATGAGGTTAAAGGTCAAGAAAAGCTATTGAAATTAGCTGAAATATTATATGAAGGAAAAGACAATGATGAAGTTGAAGCTAATGTAATTCAATTATAATCTTTATTTCTTCTTTATCTTTTTTTAAATTATTTTATTTTAAATATTTTATTCTCTTTATTCTTTTTTTTAGTAATTTTTATTTTATTTATCTTTTTATTCTTTTTTTTAGTAATTTTTATTTTATTTATCTTTTTATTCTTTTTTCAATTGATTTTTATTTTATTTATCTCTTTATATCTTGCTTTTTTATTTTTTAACTATTCTTATAAATTTTTTTAATATTTGTTTGAATAATATAGAATAATTTATATACTATAGAATTAAAATTATAATTGTAGTTTAATAATGTATTTTATCAAAATTTTTATCTAAAGGGGTTTAGATTAATTGTCTTGAGGGGAGTTTATGGAGATTAACAATAATAAACTAAAAGAGATTATGCAAAAGGACCCAGAAAATATAAGTGAGGAGGATATGGAAAAGCTTGTTGAAGAGTTTATGAATTCTAACTTGTTTATCCTCTGTGAGATGTCTGATGAAAATTGTCCTGAAAAAAGAGAGAATCATGACTTCTTTAATTTTGATGACATTGATGATTTTGATATAATAAAACTTGAGGATGATGAAGGCCACGAATTTATTCCAGTCTTTACTGATTGGGATGAATTGGATGAATTGGATGTTCCTGGATGTGCTGTAGCAGTTCAATGTGTAGACCTTGTTAACTTATTGAATGATAATCCTGAAAATAATGGAAACTTAGAGGGAATTCTTATAAATCCATTTACAGAATATATGGTGGAAATTCCTTATATGGCTTGTTTAGAGTTATTTGGATTAGCTGTATGTGATGATCCTGATTGTAATCATGAGCACCATCACCATCATCATTAACTAAGTTTTTTATTTTTTCACTTCTTTTTTCATTTATTCATTTATATTTAATTCTTTTTTCATTTATTCATTTATATTTAATTCTTTTTTCTTTTATTCATTTCTATCTGATTCTTTTTTTATTTATTCATTTATATTTAATTCTTTTTTCTTTTATTTATTTCTATCTGATTCTTTTTTTATTTATTCATTTATATTTAATTTTTTTCTTTTATTTATCATATTTGGTTTTTTAAGATTTTTTTATCTTTATTTACTTATTTTTACTTATTTTTTAACTTTTATGTATTTTCAAGTCATTTGGATTCACATATGCAATAATTGCATGTGCAGTAATCTTTAGACTGATTTTTAAAGAATTCCTTTTTGTCGCAGATGTAGACTGTTTTATTATTTCTTATATCTTCATGGACAGTCTCATCATCTCCAAAATCTATGCCAACAGGGTGTAATGGCTTTTTAGCTATTAGACTTAAATATAAGCAAATGGATTCGATGAACTTTTTAAATGACTCTTCACTTTCTGGTGAACATCCCTTGAAGAACAAATCGATTTCATTTTTCATTGATTCTATTTCCTCATTGCTTATTTCATCATCATTGTCCTTTTCTATAGTTTTAGAAAGAATTTCATCATAATTTTTTAGATTAAAGAGAGAAACTTGTTTGGATATTGGATTAATCTCATCATCTTCTAATTTAATTTTGATTTTGTTTATATCGTATTCTTGTATGCTTATTTTAATTTCTTCCAACAATTCAGATGATTTCATATAATGCCTCCTTAAACGATATTAAAAATATCATTCTTGTTCTTCATATTTAAAGCATTCATGAACGTGATTGTTAATTATTCCTATTGCCTCTAAATATGAATAGATTATAGTGGTGCCTACAAACTTCATTCCTCTTTTTTTAAGGTCTTTAGCTATTTTGTCTGATAATGGGGAATTGGTCAAGTAGTTTTCTTCTGTGTCCTTTAGTATTTTATTGTCTGTAAATCCCCAAATGTAATTGGAAAATGAGCCGAATTCATTCTGGATTTCTATAAAAACATTTGCATTGTTTATTGCAGCGTTGATTTTTCCCTTATGTCTGATTATTCCTGCATTGTTTCTTAGCTCTTCTACCTTGTCTTCATCGTATTTGCTTACCTTTTCAATGTCGAAGTTATCAAAGGCTTCTTTAAAGTTCTCTCTTTTCTTAAGAATTGTTATCCAAGCAAGTCCTGCTTGAAATGATTCAAGAACAAGCATTTCAAATAGTTCTTGGTCATCGTAAGTAGGAGTTCCCCATTCCTTATCATGGTACTTTGTATAAATTTCTTCTACATTCTCTGCCCATTTACAACGTTTAATCATGTAATCTCTCCTTTTTTAACTATTGGTTATTTATAATCTTTTTATTATAGTTGTTAGCTTTTTAATATAGTTATTAGCTTTTTAATATAGTTATTAGCTTTTTAATATAGTTATTAGCTTTTTTTTATATGTTTGTTAGCTTTTTACTTTTTACTTTTTATATCAATTTTATTTATTTTTATTTATTGGGGTCATATGAAATTTAAAAATTTTCAAGGACTGCATGTTTTCTTTTGATACTAATTTATAGTCTTGATGATAGACTGTTTATTACTTTTTTCTCGTAAGTTTTTGTTTTCTTTAAAAAGTATCCGAGGATATATAAAATTAGAAGTAATTTTTCTTTTTTATGTGAAGCCCTTGGAAATGTCTTTGAAAAAAGTTTTCACATCTAACCATCATAATATGGTTTTATAGTGGGTAACAGTCTTTATTAAATTGATAAAGTCTTTTTCTTAATAATTCATCTTCTTTAGTTCCTGAGAAAATAAATTTAAAGTTATTTAAAAGAAATAAATGTTTGCACTAAAATTTTAATGTCCCAAACCATATTTAATTCTTTTAAAATTTCTTCAAAAAGTTGAATTGTTTGAAGTGATGGTATGGATTAAAATGGAAACTAACGCAATATTATATTTGTTTAATATGTTTTGACTTTAAATCATATAATGGTTTCATGAAATTAGATGCCACTTTGTGGTTAGATAAAATACTATGCTTACAATTAATCATCTTATTGGTCACATAGTAATATTACATAGTAATATTTATATAACATCACTAACTATATTTTAAATAGTTAGTAAATTATATTTGTTATAAAATCAAATGGTGTTGATTTTTATTAAAAATTTGGTTTTGTTGAATCTGTTTAATAATTATAAATTTTATTAAAGTGTTAAATTAGAATAGTTTAATGGATTGTTTGAATAGTTTAAATTTTCAAATTTTCTAAAAAGACTTTCAACAGGCCCAAATTTACTTTATTGGATGAAAATTAATTTTTATTATTAGTTGTCTTCAGAAATAACTTATGATTTATTAATAATTTGGTTTTATTATAAAATTTATTAACTATTAAAGAATATTGAAATATAAGAATATTGAAATATGCAATTATCTTATTGGTGAGAATATGGGAAAATCTTATAATATTTTTTTATTTCTTATTGTATTATTACTTATAGGATCTATAAATATTGTTTCAGCGGAAGATATTTCAAATTCTGCTTTAGATGATTCCTCATTATTAAATTCATTTAATAATGTATCTGAAACCGATAATCTAATGATTGATAAAAAATCCGATATTAATATTTCTAAAAATGAGGGTCTTAATCAAAATAGTTATTTTGGTTTGAATTATGGAGATGGCTTGAATTATGGAGATGGCTTGAATTATTATGAAGATATGATTTCACATCCAAAAGAAAATTATTTATCAAGTTCAGCATTATCTGCTCCTTCTAAAGAGTCTATTATAGAAGGAGACGACTTTATAAAGTACTATAGGAATTACACTAAATTAGTGGCGTATTTAAAAGATGCTACTTATTTTAGTCCATTGGCCAATAAAGATGTGACAGTTAATATTTTAGGAAATACTTATCTGACAAGTTCTGATGAATATGGTATTGTTGTTTTTGATATTAATTTAATTCCAGGCAAATATGCAGCTGTTGTTAACTTTGCAGGGGATTATGAATATTTGCCTTCAAGCAAATTAATCAACTTTGAAGTATTGACAATGCCTACAAACATTACATCATATAATCTTATAAAATATTACAATGATGATAGTTCTCTGATAGCGTATTTGGATGATGGGAATTCTTACCCTTTAGCAAATAAGTCTGTAGACATTTCACTTAAGGGCCGAACTTACACTCTTATTTCTGATGAGGAGGGTAAGGTGGAATTGCCTATTAACTTAAATCCTGGTCAATATAATGCTACTATTCGCTTTTCAGAAAATTATTATTATGGTTCAAAAAGAACAGTTCGTATAGCGATTTTAGATAAACCCACTATAATTGTTGTAAATAATGTTACTAAGGACTATGGAAGTTCAACTAATCTTGTTGCTTATTTGAAGGACATTAATTTAAATCCTCTGCCTAATAAAACAATTGTTGTTAGTGTCTTAGGTGAAAAATATAATTTGACCACTGACTCTAATGGCCAAATTCTTTTTGAGCTTCCTTATGCTCCAGGAATTTATAATGTTAATTTAAGTTTTTCAGATAAGTATCATTTAAATAGCAGTGCAATATCTTATGTGACTATTAATGAATTGGATCCAAATGCAATTCATATTAGTCTTGATGGGGATGACATATCTGGTGATGGAACTATAGATAATCCATTTAAAACTTTATCTAAGGCTATTTCAGAAGTAAATGACGGTTCAATCATTTATATTCATAATGGAACTTATTCATCTGAGGGAAATACTAATATAAATGTTGATAAAAGTTTAACTATTGCATCAATTTTTGGTGATGTTGTTTTAAATGCTTCAAATTATGGAAGGTTCTTTAATATTTCCGAAGGTTTGGATATAACTATTCGTGGCATAAACTTCACATGTGGAGATTTATTGGATTATAAGCTAATTGATTCTTCTGAAATTTCTTCTGAAGGTAATATTTCTGATATTGATTATAATTCTTATGGGGCTGTGATTTTTTCAAGATCTAATTTGAATATATCCTATTGCAGTTTTTTAAATAATTCTGCAATGTCCGGTGCTGCTATTTATGCAACTGCAAGTTTGTTTGTTGATAATTCTTATTTTGAAGGAAATCGTGTTAACGAATCTGGTGGAGCTATATTTAATTTAGGAAATAATTCTATTATTCGGAATTGTGTTTTTGTTGATAATATCGCTGTGGCTCTTGAAACTCCCGTTTCTGGAGGTGCTATTTATAATAATGGGTCTAATTTAAGTGTCAAGTCCTGTGTTTTCGAATCTAATTATGTAAGAGACCTTAGTAAAAAGAGAAATGGTATGGTTTCTGGTGGAGCTATTCAAAATAATGCAGAAGGTCTTTCTATAGAGTCATCTGACTTTTTCAATAATTATGTTGAAATTCGTGATGATGGAGCAACAGGTCCTTTGAATTACTCTTATGGTGGAGCTATAAATACAAACAATGCTAACGGTTGTGTAATTTCCAACAACCGATTTATCAATGATTCTGCTCAAATTAATAATTATGCCAATATTATTATGGTTGGTACTAAAACTTATGGAGGGGCTATCTCATGTCCCTTAAGCGGAAGAGGCTTGCATGTTTTTAACAATAGCTTTATAAATTGTAGTTCTGTATGTGGAGCTATTTATAGCAAAACTGATGATTCAATTTTTGAAAATAATACTTTTAATGAAAATATTGGTTCATACCTTGCTTCTGGAGTTTATGATACTGGAAATCGCAGTAGATATGTGGGAAATAATTTCACATCCTATACTTCTCTTGATACTGCAGGCACTTTTGTAAATGTCCATGCAAGTGATGTTACCTTTGAGAACAATTCATTTAAAGGTCAAAAGGAAAATGCAGAATTTAAAGGTCAAATGGGTCAGGCTATAAGTATTTTTGCTGAAGGGTCACATTATTCTTTAGTGAATAATATTAATATTATTAATAATATTTTTGAAGATAATGTTTATGGTTTGGATTTATATGGTGCTACAAGCGTTAATATAATAAATAATACCTTTAAAAACCATGAATCAAGTGCCATTTATTCTTTTGGAGGAACTCGAAACTCAAATTGGAATATTGCTGGAAACTATTTTGAAAACAATGCATATGATAGTCATTGGGGGGCGCTTGCCTATGTTCCGGATAATTCTATAGTGACTAATAATATATTTGTGAATAATTCTGGTTTCACTGGTGGTGCTATTAGTAACATTGGTTATCATTCCATTGTTTCTAACAACAGTTTTATTAATAACACTGCTTTGAAAAGTGGGGGCGCTATTTCAACTCTATGTAGTTATGATAACTTAATTGACAATAATTATTTCCAAGATAATGTAGCTCCTAATGGAAGTGCAATGTATCTGGGATATTCTAATACTACTGTTTCCAATAATGTTTTCAATAATACTGATGGCTCTGAGAATATCATTGGTCAAAATGGAGACTGGGCTAAATATTATAATAATACAATTTATGAACATCAGGATGATGTCTATGAAGATTTGGATTATTATGTTGAAAATCACAAAAAAACTCCTAATGATTTTACTATTATAAAAGACCAATATGATTCTAATGTTGACATAAAGTATGATGCTTCTAAAGATATTCCTAAAGTAAATAGGGATATTAAATATAATGATGGGTCCGGATTTTATGATGATGAATACTTTGATAGGGTCCTTAAAGATTTGCAGAAATTGGCAGAAGATATCATTAAAAATATTACAGATGTCAATTCAACAGTAACTGATGATAATTCTACCGGCAACAGCACTGGTAATGTGACTGATCCTGTTGATGTTGGTGGTAATGGTAATGGTGCTGGTAATGTGACTGATCCTGTTGATGTTGGTAATTCTACTAGTCCTGTTGAGAATGTTACTAATGTGACTGTTCCTGTTGATGTTGGTAATTCTACTAGTCCTGTTGAGAATGTTACTAATGGTACTGTTCCTGTTGAGAATGTTACTAATGGTACTGTTCCTGTTGAGAATGTTACTAATGTGACTGTTCCTGTTGATGTTGGTAATTCTACTAGTCCTGTTGAGAATGTTACTAATGGTACTGTTCCTGTTGAGA
>ODAI011877481.1_pt1 | contig 14441 bp, 19 predicted proteins | sample 1539321 | NCBI WGS metagenome assembly ODAI01 (sample SAMN02144231, study PRJEB22623) | gut metagenome | biome: sheep rumen | host: Ovis aries | place: New Zealand
CATTTGTTTATATCTCATAAAATAATTGTCTGATTTGTGACAAAATTGTGAAAAAAGTAAAATGTTTATTAATGAGTACAAAAATCTATTGCATATACTAATATGTTATGTTAAACTTGCAAAAGTTTGAGAGATGCCTTATTTAGGCACTTTTAAACCTTTATAGATGGGTGGATTCCCGAGTGGCCAAAGGGGACAGACTGTAAATCTGCTGGCACTGCCTTCGCTGGTTCGAATCCATCTTCCCCCACCAGGGCCCGGAAAACCTTGAAAAATCAAGGGTTCCGGGCTTTTCGTTTGCTCTTTTGAGGCTCATTTCTGCGGCTAAAAAAGACGATTATAAACGAGTAAAAACGAATAAATTTGATGGCAAATTGATGGCAAAAAGAGCCGCCCTCCCGGATGAATGGGAGGGCGGTATTTTTATTCGTCGGAGTTCTGGCCGAGATCACCGGCTTCGTTCCGATCGGGCAGGAGCAGTGACTCGAAGTAGCGGCGGTCACACACCTGGGCCATGAAGAGGCCCTCCAGGATCGCTTCCCGCTTGTTGACGTCCAGGGCGTCCACGTCGGCGGGGGTGCCGCCGTTGATGACGCCGTACTCCAGGAGCTCCTGGAGCTTCGGCTGCATCCACTTGGGCGCGTCGGCCAGGTGCTTGATCTCGCGGCCGAGAGCCTTGTCCAGGGCCTGGGCGATGGTATCGGGGATCGCGTTCAGAATGATCTGCTGCGCCGCAATCGTCTTATTCTGAGTTTCTACGGTCTCCTTCAGCTGGGAGATCGTAGTATTCAGAGGCTTGATCGCTTCGGCAATCAGCGCCTTGCACTGAGTTTCGTTCACTTCGTTTTCCTCCTTGATCTTTTTGGCGACGTCTGCCCGGAAGCCGTTCATGGTGTAGGGCATGCCCAGCCCCTTCCACAGGAATTCGGGGTCGCCGTGATTGCTCGCAATTCCCCTGAGCGCGCCTTCTCGGTGGGACAGGATGACTCCGTCCTTCAGAGGGTCCTTGCCATGGAACAGGCAGAGCATAGCGAACAACTCAACGGCATTGACATACATGGCCGAGACGAAGGCCTTGGCAGCGGGCAGATCCTTGGCGTCCACCGTGAATGCGTTGCCCTGGGCATTGTACTTGAGCTGGGCGGGCTCTGTCATCTCGAAGCCGATATAGTTGTTATTCGCGGGACTGCAGGCGTGAGGCATCCGCTTCACCTTGCCCTTGGTCTCCAGGCATGGCGCGGTGATATAGGCGCCGCCGGGGTAGATAAAGCCGTTGATGCCGGATCCCGTATGACTGGCCTGATCCCAGCGCCGAATGAACACAAGCGGATCCGGCTGCGCACAGCCCACGCTGTGGAGGAAGAAGCCTTTGAACGCGGAGCCGGTCAGCCAGCGCCCGTCAGAGAAATAGGGATTCTTGGTCATATATCGAATGACCGGAGTCAAATTCATGGCGTGGGCCTCCTTTCGCCCTTATTCTATTCGAGGTCGCCGGGCTTCGTGCTGTCGGGGGGCTTATCATACTGCTCCACGGCTTCGGATTTTGCCTTAAGCGCATCGATCCCTCTCAAAAGAACCTTGGGAATCGGAACGCCCATCAAACCGGCATTTTCGATCAGCGACAGCGCCTCGTTGGCGATAAACGCAATGGCCACGGCGTCACGGAGATAGTTTGTGCCGATGACCTTGTCGATCTGATATGCTGCAGCGACGATCAGAATCAAAAATAATTTACGCAGCAGACCTTTGAAGCCAACAGCCGAGGAAGCGCCGCCGGTAGCAGTCTTCGGGCTGCGCTGGAACACCAGGGCAACAGCCACACCGGAGGCATAGTCCAGGGCCATCAGAATGCACAGCACCGTCATGGGCTGCGTCCAGCCGCCCCACAGGACGGTAATTACCGTGCTCCCCGCCACGCCAAGCGCAGCGAGCAGCAAGAAAAGTTTACTGATCATTTTTTGTTTTCCTTTCTTTACTTCGTTTCCTCCCAGCCATAGACGCCGGGCTCCCAGACGTTGCCGTCGATGGTGGAGATCCAGGTCTTGCCGTTGTGCATGACCTTGTCACCCTTTGCGTATGGATTGGTGCTGTCGGGCTGCTCCCACTCAGGGATCACATTGGGATCCGGGATCAGCACCTTTGCCCAGAGAGACGGTGCCGCCTCGGGCGTCCAGTCACTCTGAGCGGTGTGGTTCTGGAGGCAACGATAGAGGTTCTCACCGAAGCGGATACGTTCCCCCACCACATAGGAGGCCGAACTATTCCACACAGGAAACAGTTCTACAGCTTCCATGGCATCTTCGTCGGACAGATGCGCGGAGAGCAGCTCGATCAGACGCCGGAGCTGCTTCACTTTGCCTCTTGTCACAGCAGCTCACCTCCCAAAAGGATTTCTGCGGCCTCATAAGGATCGATCTCATCCTCATCGGACGGGGCAGAATCCGCAACAGCTTCCCAGGTATGCCGGATTTTGTCTTCGGTTTCCTCCCAACCAGTATCCTTCCAGTAATAGCCATCCGGTGCCGGATATGGCGGACCTTCATAACTGATCCGCTTGTAGCCGTTCTCAATCAAGAGTTCGTCGGCCGGGTACAGGACGCTGACACCGCCGATGCACATATACTTTTCAGCGTGTTTCAAGGTCCCGTTTTCCAAAATTCCAAAATCATAATAGCTCATAATATCACCTCTCAGGATGGATCATCGAAGGATGCTATAAGCCCCTGACAATACTGATCATTGCCGATTTTGAAGCAGTGATAGCTGATTTCATTCATCTTGTCCGTTTCGACTTCGTTGTTTTCCCGGTAAACAATACAAGCCGGGCCGGTGATCTGCGGTGGGGTAGATCCAGCCTTAAAGATGATGCTGAAAATGCCTTTTTCGGGGATCGAGCTGATCGTCAATGCTGTAACTATAGCGCTGCAGAGATAAGCCTTTTCAGCCTCAGCAATAATCGACGGCGTTTCACCAGTGACTTCGACATAGCTTTCAGCGCCGCCGCTTCTGCTTCCATTAAGATTGGTGAAGAGTGCCGACAGTAAATTCATTGTGTTGGCTCCTCCCCGATCAGGACATCAGCAACGTCCAGCTGGTTGCTTCTTTGATATAAAAAGTCTTGTTTTCCATGACATACGCCATCGAACCGATGCCCATATGCGCAGTATCGGCCTCGTTCAGATCGGCAACGGTCATGGCAATGCAGTCATAGGTCGAGCGAGTATCAGCTCCGCTCGAAAGGTTGTTTTGAGTTTCGCTTCTGAGAATTGCCATTGTATCAACTCCTTGCATTGATTTGCGCCCAAAGCTCTCCATTCGGATCCTGGAGGCTCTGGGCGGTGCGGGCCACCAGCTCCTGCAGCGTCTCGATGCCGCTGGAGACCATGATTTGGTTTCGGTCCGGATAGTACGGATACACAACGTCAGAGACAATCTGCACCGGCTCTTTGGTGTTACGGGAGCTGTCCTGCAGCAGAATCCGGGTCCAGATGTTCAGGCCCATATCCGGCCAGCGCTGGGCGTCGATACGGTTCAGGTCCACAATATCTAGCTTCCAGCTGCGGACAGGCTTCGCAGCAGCCGCGAGGCGGGCCTGTGCATCACGTTTCAGCGAGGCGGCGTCTGTGTACCTGGCATCCTTCCAGTAGCCGCAAATCACCGCCTGGCTGTAGCTGTGGTCCTCCAGATAGGGCAGGCCGTTATTGACAGACGCAATGCCCAGCCCGTCCTTCCCTACCGGATAGAGCCTGGTGATCAGGTCCGTGCTGTGGCCCTTGTAGTCCGGGGTTTTGCGGAGGTTCACGGACTCGACGGCGTAGCTGTTGGACAGCTCCTGCTCTGAGGGATAGAGAATCGTAACCGTCTTGGTAGCGGTGTTGAAGCGCAGCGCACAGCCGAAGGTTTTCTGCAGCTGGATGGCTGCCTCCAGCGGCGTCGGTCCGTCCATCTGCATGGCTCTCGTGCTGTGGGTCTGCACCCGGTTCACGATCTGCCAGCCGGAGAGACCGGGGGCCTGCAGGATCCTGGACAGCATGTTCACCTCGTGGAGGCTGTGGCTGAAGCCGGGAGAGCCCAGGCTGGAGGTATTCAGGAGCAGGTCCTTCTGCCAGTCGGACAGGTCCAGCCGGCAGGTGATGATCGCATAGCTGCCGCCGCCGTTGATCTTTGCTACCACATATTCCTGATTCTCCGTGGTTTCCTGGATCTTTGTGATGCCCTCCTGCAGCAGCGGATAGAAGCTCCGATCGGCCAGACTCAGCTCGAAGCTCAGCTCATCCAGGCCGTTGCTCTGGTGGCGGATCTCATAATCATCTCTGGGCAGGACAGTGCCATATTCAGTCAATAACAGCATACGGCCTCCTCAGACAAATGTCGGGACGTATTCGATTGTCGCAGGCAATCCATCAAGGTAACCGATGCTTGACAAATAGACCTTGATCGTGTTCTGTCCGGGGATCAAATACGGAAAATCCGTCCAATCGATCAGACCCGCAGCATTACGCCCGCCGATCGTAAAGACCTTATTGATGCCGTCAATTACAATCTCTTTATCATCTGGATTGTTTGCGCCGTAGATGGTCCAGCTATACCCGTTAAGAGATAGAATCATGTTATACCCGTCGGCATATCCAGCGGAAATTGTAATCTTACAGTCTGTGCGGTCCACATTGGATAAACAGATTATGTTGTTATTCCAATCAATCCGCTTTGAAACAGGCTCCAAATGACGGGTAACCTGGAATTGGTATTGCACGGTAGTCACGAACTCATAATCCGTGAGCCCGTCCGAGGATGATGTGAGGATCGCCTGGTACCGAAAACCGTCTCCGATAATCAGCTCCACAGACGAATGGGCCTGGAACATTGACTCGAAGCGGCTCTGATTGGCGGTGCGCTCCTCGTTGGTGCCGAAGAAGTCGATCTTGCAGCGCATAATCAGCGCTTCGAGCTGATTGGACAGCAGCAGCATGGTGGACCGCTGACGCCCCTGGAAAATCTCCACGCTGCGTCCCCGGGCGAACGTCGGGTAGCTCTGCATTTTGGCGTTGAACGTGGCCAGGGATTGTCTGTTGATCTGCACGTCAGTAGCCAGAGAACATCATCTCCTCTCCCATGGTCTGAGCCGTGGCTCTGGCGATCTCGCGTCCGTCAATTTCCACGGGCACCACGATGGTCATTTCGCGGCTGCCGCCGGGTCCGCCGCCCACGGAAGAAGGAGCGGCTCTGCCGGTGTAGCTTCCGGTGGCCGGGACGTCATAGAGCCCGGCAAGCGCAGCCTGCGTTTCCTCGGCGGTCAGGATCCGCTCGCCGCCATGCAGATAGACCAGCTCAGGGCCCTCCTCGCCCACCAGAGCAAGGCCGGAGGCGGCGTAATCTGTGCCGGATGCGTAGGGAGTAGCATAGGCGCCGGAGCTGTGGGTGCTTGTTTTGTTGGCCAGTGCTCGGGCCGCGGCGTTGGCTACATTGTGCGCTGCTGTCACGACGTTGGTTTGGCCGGAGTAGAGGCCCCGGGCATAGGCCAGCACCGTGTTGTGGGCCGCCGTCCAGGCGTCGTCCGGCATTTCCATGCCGCCCACAGCGGCGTCAACGGAGCTCAGCAGCTCTTCCAAGGCTTTGTCCATATCCGTCTGCATGGACAGCATGGAGTCAGCGGTTTCGCCCTGGGCCTCAGCGAGGCCCTTGTAGAGCTCCACCATCTCCTCCACAGCGGGCTCGTTGCCCTCCCGGATGGCATCAGCGATGCCGGCGGCCATGCTCACGCTGTCGGTAGAGCCGTCGGAAATGTGCTTGTAAAGCAGATCCATACCGGCGATACCGCTGTTCTTGATCTCGTTGAGATCGTCATTGTACCGGTGCCAGTAGTCGATTTGGGATTGGATGCCTTTGTTTGCCTCCGTAACAGATACGGATGTAACTTCCTCGGCCTCCTCCCAGAGCTTGAACTGCTTCTCCAGGGATTCCTTCGCCGCTTTGTAGAGCTCGCCGTACTTGTCCGCCCAAGCCTGGATTGCATCGGCGATTTCGGGGGTCTTGGCCTTTAGATCAAGGACTTGTTCCTTCACATCAGAGATCTTTGGTCCAACCCCCGCAATCTTATTGCCAGCATTCTCGATTTCTGCACCAGCTTCTTCAGCCGTGCTTCCAGCCTTTTCCTCTGCGGCCGCAAGGCCGTCAATTGCTTCCTTCGCGATATCATACTCAGAAGATGCAATTTCAGCAGCTTCCGCCGCGGAATCCATAGCGGTCTGAGCTTCGTTGATTGCTTTACTCGCTTCTTCGTATGCGTCACTTAAATCCGACATAGAGAAATATGCGCCGAGCATACTACCATCTGCATCTTCACTGGCCAGGACAGCGGCGCTCTGAGCTTCCAAATACGCATCGATAGCAGGCTGATATTCCTCGGTAGCCTTCGTCAGCTTTCGCTGTGCCACCTCCTGGTCGATCAGGGCTTTAGTTCTGGCCTCCTCCAGCTCCGCCATATAAGCCTGGTATGCCTTGGTCTTCTCGTTGGCTACCCAGGCTTCCGTATTGGCCAGGATCGCGTCGGTACCGCCTTCGATGGAATCGGTCTCCAGATCAATGATCTTGGACAGCTCCGGGACGGTCTCCACCAGCTTTTCCAGGATTGCGTGGTATTCCTCCTGCTGCTCCGTGGTCTTCAGACCGGTGCTTTCCAGCTCGCGCAGCCGGGCAACATAGTCCTGTACCTGATCCGACGCCACATCGGCAGCCGCGAGGGAATGTTCCAGGGAGCCCTTCATGCCGTCGAGGTTCTTGTTGAATTCGGCCAGATACTGGTTCTCCTCCTGTGTGGCGCCGACCAGCGACACAATCCCCACCACAAGCGCAGCGATGCCCGCAGCGGCAATGATAGCAGGGTTGGAGGCAAGCAGCGCATTGAAGCCACCGAAGGCCTCCTTGACCTTTTGGACGATCATAAGCGCAGCCAGGCCGCCGGCCAGGACCACCACGCCGGTGGAGACCGCCGCGATGGCGGAGGCAGCCGCAGGGCTGCGCTGGATCAGATCGGTAAGGCCCTCCAGGATATCGGCGCCAAGGCTCTTGATGGCGTCCATGGGCGGCGCCAGAATATCGCCGTAGGCAATGGCCAGGTTCTTCACACTGTTGCCCAGGCGCCGGTCGATGAACTCCGAGGTGGAGGTCATGGTCTCATAGGCCTGGGCCGTGGTGCCGGTAGCGCCGGCCATTTCGGCGGTCATCTGCTCCACGACCTTGTTGAAGTCCGCGATCCCCTGGCTGGCGATGGCGTTGGCGGCCTTGCCGGCCTCCTGAGAGCCCCAGAGGCCCATCAGAGCTTCGGCGTTGCCGTCCACGCTGTCCATGAGGATCTGCAGGACGTCACCCAGGCTCTTCCCTTCGGCCATCAGCTGACCGAAGCTCTTGCCGGTCTGCTCCAGGATGATCTTGCCGACGGTCTTGCTGCTGTCGCCCAGCTCGTTGAGCATGGAATTGATGTAGGTAGTACTTTCCGCGGTGGCGATGCCGTTCCGCGTCAGCTCCACGTAGGCGGTGGACAGGTTCTCCAGGTCGACGCCATAGGCGGAGCCCGTGGCGATGGCCTTGCCCATAGAAGCCGAGAGCTCATCCACGGAGGTCTTGCCGAGGTTCTGGGTGCGGATCAGGACGTTGCTGATGCCCTCCACCTTTTCAGCGCTCAGGTGGTATGCGTTCAGGGTGGTGGTCAGCACGTCGGTGGCGTTGGTGAGGCTGGTAAATCCGGCTACAGCCAGCTGATTGGCCTTGTCCACGAACTGAACGGCGTCCGCCGTATCCACCGAACCGGAAATGGCCTGGTAGACCGCCTCGGACACGTCGCCGGCGGCCATTGCGGAATCCCGGGAAAGCTCCAGTACTGCGGACCGCATATCTCCCACCGCTAAGACGTTAGTATCCATGATGGTCTGCGTCTTGGCGAAGGCCGCCTGGAACTGGGAGCTGAATTCGTAGGCCTTCAGCCCGGCGGCGACCAGAGACGTGGTAATCGCACCCAGGGCAAGGCCCAGGGCCTTTGCGTCCCGCTGCGAGGCTTCGCTGGCGTCCGAGGCGTTTTCGGCAGTCTGATCGACCTGCCGATTGACCTCCTGCAGCTCGGCCTCCACCTCCTTGCCGTCCACCTTGATTTTGATGGTTACAGTGCCGTCAGGCATTCATTCACCACCTTTCTCCCCTGGCCTGAGCCAGGAGCATTTCGTTGTACTCTTCCAGAGTCTGAGGCTTTCGGACCGGCCGGCCGTGATCGTCCAGTGCATAGGCGTCCTTCATGGCCCGCCAGTGCCGCCGGGTCTCGTTGTCCTTGATCTTATCCAGCTGCGCCGTCCTGTACTTGACCCGCTCCGAGAAGCTGTGGCCGATCAGGCCCCGCAGGAGGGCCGAGAAGCGCCACCAGTGCATCTCCGCTGTGGACAGGTCAATGCCGTAGACATGCTGGAACTCCGCCAGAATCGCCCCGGCGTCGGTCTGGAAGCCATAAGGGGAAGGCCTGCGGCCCTCCCCTTCGCTCTCTTCCTTCTTTCCCTTCGCTTCTTCGCCGCAGCGCAGGAACGCATGGACCGCTTCCAGGGCTGCCGTCTCGTTCTCCGGCTGTTCCTCCGGGAAGGCCATCTGGAGCAGCTGCTTCAGCTGCACCGGACGTTCTTCCAGCAGGGCGGAGCTATAGGCGATCCAGGCTCGAAAGTCGGTATTGATGCGATAATCACGCCCGTCGATCTCCACACCGTCGGGCGGGGTCCATTGGTTTGCCTCTGTCAGCGCGCAGAGGCGGAAAGGTTTTTTACCTTGGCAGCAGCGTAGGCGTCCACCACAAAGCGGTAGATTTCCGCCAGGGCGAAGCAGTCCTGCATGGGAGCCCGGGCCAGGATCTTCTCCCGGTTCTCGGCGCCCATAAGGGCGTCCACAGCCTCCGTCCAGAGCTTTTTGCGCTGGGGGATGTCCTGGGCCTCGGTGCCCTGCTTCAGCAGCTCAGCGCCGCGGACAAAGGCCTTATCGGTCTCATCAGAGATTTTCAGCTGCACCGTGACCGCCCCGGGGCCCTCGAAGAAGGTGACGGGGACCTCACGGCTGGCGAAGGAAAAGAATTTTGCCATAGATCAGCCCTCCTGATCAGCCGTTCTGGGAATTGTCGATGGGCTGCGTGGACGTGCTGTCGGCCTCGTAGCTGTACTCCTCGGGCATGCCGCAGCTGGCCAGCCGGACGTCGATGTCCGCGGGATCGGAAGCGGCGGCGGCGCCGTCCTTGTTGACGATGACGGTCATGACGCCCTTTTCGCCTTCGCTGGTGCCGGGATCGAAGTACACGTAGTTCCGCTGCACAGCGGAGCCGACGCCGAACTTGATCTTGAAGGAGTTGATGAAGTCATGGAAATCGTCGCCGCGGAGCAGCTGGCCGGTGATGTCGAAGGTGCGCTGGGTGGACATCTTGAGGGTGCTGTCGCCCTCGCCGATGTAGCTCTTGTCGGCGGTTTTGGCATTCAGGCTGGCGCCGTGGTTTTCCACGTGATTGGCCACCACCGCATAGTTCGCAATGGTAGCGTTGCCTTCCTCGCTGCAGTCCAGAGCCAGGACCATCTGGCGGCCGGTGCGCTCACCGGTGGAAGCTGCGGCTCTGGCCGCAACGGCCATGTATTCGGAAAGTTTCATTTGATGGGATCCTCCTGATATTCAATATTTTGCAGATAGATCAGTTCAAACTGCATTTGGTATCTGGCGGTGCCGCCGCCCTGGCCCTCGTTGGCCTCCATGGGGTAGGCCGTGGAGCTGATCCGCAGGGATCTGGCCGTTCGCCCTTTGCCCAGATCCGGGAGCACGCCAAACATGATCTGCTCATCGACCCAGCTTTCCAGTTCCTCAAAGATCCGCAGATTTTCCTTCTGCTGATTCAGATCCGGGCCGTAATTCGCCCGGCTGGAGATGGTGAACAGCTGGCGCCGGACGGAGCTGCCGTCTATATACTGCTTCAGGATCCGCTCCGCCGGCACAGAATCCAGGCTGAACTTGTCCGGATCGCTCTGCAGGCAGTCAATGTCCAGGCGCTGGCCCTCCAGGACGGGGGCCGTCAGAAAGAATTGGTGCAGCGATTCGATGACCGTCATGGGATCACTCTCCTCTGTCAAGATAGGCGGCCAGATCCGCTTCCACGTCCTGCCGGTGGTCCGCCATCATGCGTTCATCCCAGTGAGGGCCCCGCATGGGGCCCTCCTGGTATTGCAGGGCCTTACCTGTGTAGTGCTTAGGCGCCCGGCCTGCCATGGCCCGGCCTTCATACTGATAATGGGCATGGGGCTGGGCATAGATCAGAGCGGAGCCGTCTTCTGCGATCTGCACCGTGTTTTTCAGCGTGCCCTGATCCTTCGGGACGTAATGGTCGCAGCGGGCCGCGATCCGGGCCGCCAGGTACTTCTGGGCGGCATTGTCCGGCCCCAGGCCCTTCTTCTTCAGGACAGCTGTCACATTCAGCGTAGAGGTAACTTCGATTTTCATCCGCTCTTCACCACCACATGAGGCAGGCAGACCCGCCGGTTATCGCCGACAGAGGCAATCCGGAAGGCGTCATGCTCCTTCAGCGCTGCAGGGGTAATGGGTTTCGGGCTGCTCGGGATAGTGCCTCTCACCATGTAATCTCCCGCCTTGGGCAGCTCCTCCGGGCAGTCCTCCGCCGGGATCCGAACGGTAACCTCGGTGTAGGGGGCCTCTCCGTTTTCCGCGGTGAGACCGGAGCCGGATTTCTCAAACCAGCTTGCATGCTCGATTACCTCTTTGCCGTAGAAGTCCCCCTCCGGATACTGTCTGTGGCGCACCAGGGTAACGGTCTCCGTGCAGCCAAGCAGGCGCATCAGCCCACCCCCCTGTACAGGAGATTGGTCTGGGCCAGGTAGACCACAGCAGCCTCCCGGAGGCGCTGCGTCTTGCTGGCGGCTGCTGCCGTCGGCGCATAGCTGACGGACACACCGTCGTTGCTCTGGGAGGATACGCCGCCCACCTGGTCATACAGATTTGCGGCGTCGATCATCGCGCAGAGGGCCAGGTCGCAGCGCAGGGCTTCATCCGTGGTCAGTTCCCCGGAAGCGCGGCCCATAGTCAGATCATCCAGCGTAGCGGCGGCAGCCCACGATTGCTTGTCGAAGGCCTCCTGGGACAGCTCGCCGTGATAGCTGCCGGTGTAAAAGCTGTACGCAACCGTCCGCATGGCCGCCTCCCGGATCAGGACGCCTTGTGATGCAGATAGATGCCGGCGACCTTGTTCTCGTAGGCCTCGGCGATACCCACGTTGCGGTAACCGAACTTGTAGCCGTCGGCAGTCTGGTTCTGCTCGGGGCTGATGATCTTGGGCGCAATGTGCTTCTGGAACTGGATCAGGGCCGGCTTATGGATGATCATGAAGTTGATGTCCTTGCCGGCCCCGGTGCCCGTCTTCTTGGCGAAGCCGCCGGCGGTCTGGTTCTCGCTGGTGCCGTCATACTGGGTAATGGCGGTGTAGAAGCGGCTCTGGGGCACCTTGACGATCTTGGTGAAGCCCTGGAGGATCTCCCGGCTCTTGTTGGTGTCCATATCGTCCAGGTAGCCCTTCAGCAGCGGGGTGATGTAGAGGAAGCGCTGCTCCGCGGGAACCTCATCGTTGTCCATCTGGGTCACGGCCACCCGCAGGGCGGAGATCACAGCGGGACCGTCCGCCAGGGTGGCGCCGGAGGCCACCTTGGAGATGCCGGAGACGGAGGCATAGGTGGCGAAGCGGAAGGCGTCGATCTCGGGCGCGACCTTGGTACGCAGGAACTCCCCGGCCAGGCGGCCGAAGGCGATGCCGGCGGTCTCCAGGTTGTCCATGACGTCCACGTTGAACATCCGGCCGCGGTCGAAGTTGCAGGCGACGGTCTCATAGGTGAGCGTCACGTCGCCACCCACGTAGCCGCCGTTGCGGCTGTAGTTGGCCAGACCGTCCATGGACAGCTTGGGGATCACCAGCTCATTGGCGTTGGCGCCTTCCCGGACCAGATCGGGATTGCCGTCCAGATCGGCGGTGAGGCAGGCGTTTTTGTAAACCTCATCCAGCAGAGGCACATAGGATTTCGCGAGTTCAATGGAATTCGGCATTGATGATTCTCTCCTTTGTTATTTTTTCTCGGCGGGGAGACCGAAGGCGGCCCGGAGCGCCGCGTCCCCGCTCAGGGTGGGACCACCGCCGCCGCCCTTGACGGCCACGGGGGTCTTTTCGGTGCTGTCCGACGCGAAGGCACCGGGATCCTGCTCCTTGTAGGTCTTGACGTAATCGTCCAGGCCCAGGAGCTTGCCCTCCTGCAGAGGCAGCTTCTTGGCGGTCAGATCGCTGACGAACTGATTCCGGGCGGCGGTGGAGCTGAACTTCAGGCCGGAGACGGCCCGCTCCACGCCGAAGCCATAGTTGGCGGCGTCCAACTTGTCCTGGAGGGCCTTGGTGTCGGCGGCGTGCTTGGCTTCCCAGTCGGCGGCGGACTTCTTGATGCCGTCCACGTCCATGTCCTTATAGGACTGAATCTGCTTGTTGGCCTCCGCCAGCTGGGCCTTCAGCTGGTCCCGCTCGGTGGTGAGGGCCGTCACGTTCTGCTTGTAGGTACCCACATCAGCACTGTGAAGGTTCATCACCTGATCGATCTGATCATCCGTCGCGTCCGGGAACAGCTTCTTGATGTCTTCGCGCTTCATGGTGTTTTCCTTTCTCCGCTTCGCTTTGATGTCGCTGGTCGCTTCAGCTGCGGCGGGCGGTTTTGCGTCATGCCCAGGACAAAAATGGTATGAAAAAAGCACGGTGCTGCTGCATCGTGCTCTGATCAACGGTATAATAATCAGCAAGCCGCTCTCTTCAACGCTGCCGGCGACAGCGCTCCAGGGAACGGCTTCCTGTTTTTTCAGGGTTCTTCAGGGGCTGTCCCCTGAAAATGGTTTCTGATATATACCCGTGTATATACAGAAACGTTGCTTGCGCAGCCGATGCCGCGGCATAGAAAAACCACCGCTCCGAGAAGTGGTGGTTTGTGAAATCACTTCTTGTATTCCGGCTCCTCGTCGGAGCTGATTCTGACGTTCTCGAACTTCTTGTAGGCGTCCAGATAGAACTCGTCCTTGTCGCCGTTGTAGGTGATCTCGTAGTACATCCCATCCGGCAGGGTGGTACTCAGCAGCGCCTTGTTGTTCTGGAGCGTCTTGCACATCCAGACAACGTAGACGTCATACTCGTCCATGGCCCCGTCCGTCACATCCAGGTGCCTGTTGACGTACTCCGCCACAATCCGTTTTGCCTTTCGATAGAAATCATGTTCGCTCATTATTTCAAATTCCCCTTTCATACACCATTCTCTCAAAAAACGCTTGCATTTTTTCTTAAAATGTGGTATATAATACTTAAGAGGTTGATCATTGCCGACTTGTATTCTCCTATTGGAGATGTGGCGATGTGTCAGCCCCTTTTTTTCCTTTTGTAAACTCCTACGATTGATTCTCCATTGACTATTACAATCTCATCAATGAATTGTGTTTCTTTTGACCAAAATATCTTTTTGATTTGCTCTTTTACCGTTTCATCGGTTAACCCAGATTTTGTAATATCAAGAATAACATTCTTTGTTTGCCCGGAAGTTTTCTTCGTTCTGTTGTATAGCGTGTTTTGTCCAGCTTGGGGAGCAATCGTTTTAAGGTCGTACCCCTTGCCATGAAAAAGATAATCAGGAGTTCTTACGTTTTGCGGGTTATCCACCTTCGGCACCATGTATATTTCACCGCCGACTTCTCTTTCAAGAAGTTCGGCGATTTCTTTTTCATGCCTTGAATACTTCAGCTTTACATGATGCCCATCGACCTTATATGTCGTCCCATCCGGGGCGGTATACTCAAGAAGATCCTTCACCTCATGGCTGCCAGGCGTTGCATCAGGATACCATCGTCCTGTTATTTCTTCGAATGGCGTTTTCGGTTTCGAGGCAGAATACTTTACAGGAATATCGACATTGTTTGAAATTGTTTCTGTCTGGATCTTCGACCGATTCAGCACAAAATCAGATTTCCTGCGCTCCCAGGCCTTGACCTTCGCCTGGGCCTCGGCGGGATCCTGGCCGGCGGCCTTCATGGCCTCGGCCTCCCGCTGCCAGCGGGTGATTTGCCGGTCGAAGTATTTTTCCTTCTGCCGGGCCTCATACTCGGTGAACTTCTCGCCCTGGTACTCATACTTCGGCGCATTGAGCTCCGCCAGCTTTTCGTCGGTCCAGACCCTGGGGCTGCCCTCGATGAAGGGGCCAAAGGTGTGTCGACAGTTCCAGCCGCAGAGGCCGGCGCCGGTGCCGTAGCCGGTGGAGCTGCGGAAGTCCGGGTATTTCTCGCTCTTCCCGGAGCGGGAGTAAATCTTCCCCTGCCATTCGGCGTGCTCCGGGCGGGCGCCTGCATGGGCGCTGACCTCC
>ODAI014442400.1_pt1 | contig 14439 bp, 7 predicted proteins | sample 1539321 | NCBI WGS metagenome assembly ODAI01 (sample SAMN02144231, study PRJEB22623) | gut metagenome | biome: sheep rumen | host: Ovis aries | place: New Zealand
CTGAAACTGAAACTGACCTCTTTGGTGAGCAGGCTGTTCTCTGCGGCGGTGTATGCGCCCTCATGCAGTGCGGTTTTGAAACTCTGGTAGAAGCCGGCTACGACCCCAGAAATGCTTATTTTGAATGCATTCACGAAATGAAACTCATCGTTGACCTGATTTATCAGTCCGGTTTCGAGGGCATGAGATACTCCATCTCCAACACTGCTGAGTACGGCGATTACATCACTGGTCCTAAGATCATCACTGAGGATACCAAGAAGGCTATGAAGAAGGTTCTTTCTGACATTCAGGACGGTTCCTTCGCTAAGGAGTTCCTGCTTGACATGAGCGATGCTGGTTCTCAGGTACACTTCAAGGCTATGAGAAAGCTCCACGCTGAGCATCCTTCCGAGAAGGTTGGTACCGAGATCAGAAAGTTGTACAGCTGGAACAACGAAGAGGACAAGCTGGTTAACAACTAATCTTTTGTTTCTGATTATTACAAAATGCTCTTCCGCATTTGCGGGAGAGCATTTTTTTGATATATATTATTACAAATACTTTGACAGTTTGTGTATCCTTAATAAAGCAATTAGGTTATTATCCACAAAAAAACACTTGACTTTTAATATCGATATATTATATAATATATAAGGTATAGTATGCAAAAGGGAGGTGCAGAGTTTGAACGATACTTTGTATCCAATAATGTACATCGAAGTAAACCTTATATCTATATTGTTGGTCCTTGTGATAGGACGTAAGACTGCTGGACTTTCAAAAATGGTCTCACATCGTGATTTTGTAAATGCTATCTGTGCGATGATCTCCTTTTTTGTTTCGGATACAGTGTGTGTTACTATGATCGGAGGTCTCCTGCCTTTTGTGCCTATAGTGCTGCTTTTATTTAAGGCGATCTATTTTATTTCCACTTCTGCCATGTGCTTTTTCTGGTTCATTTATTATGAACATATACAAGACTCGTCATTTGCAAAAAGCAAACGCAGTGTTTTTGCTGCATCCTGCCTTGTGTGGGCTATGGCTGTAGTGGTCATTATAAATATATCCAATGGGGTGCTGTTCTATATTGATGAGAACAATAAGTATTGCAGAGGAAGTATGTTCAATCTGCTGTACCTGCTTTCGTATCCGTATGTGATGATAACTTTTATACGTTCGATTTTAGCTATATTCCGCAGGGAAAACTATGCGAAACGGAATATGCTAAGAAAGCTGGCGCTGTTTCCGCTGGCGCCCGCAGCTTCGGGCATAGTTCAGTATTTCAGACCTGAAATTCCTGTAGCCTGTGCGACATTGTCACTGGCTACACTGGAATTATATCTTGAATGGACGGACAGGATGATATCTGTCGATCCTTTGACGATGCTCGGCAACCGCAAGCAGATGGAGTACTTTTACAAACAATGGCAGGAGGATTCCGATTCCGATACGATGTTTGTAATGATGGCAGATGCAAATAAGTTCAAAAGCATCAATGATATATACGGTCATGTTGAAGGCGATGCCGCGCTGGTGCGTATCGCAAATGCTATGCGTACTTCATGCCGTGAGATGAACAGGAGAGCTAATATCGCCAGATTCGGCGGAGATGAGTTTGTTATAATGGTATGTACCGATGACGAAACGGTGATCTCAAAGCTCAGGATGAGGTTGGATGAATGTCTTGAACAAATGAACACAGCCGATAATTCACCGTATGAACTGAGGATCTGCGTGGGAGTTGCTATCGCAAAGCGAAGCTCGGATCTTGAGGAGATAATACAGCAGGCAGATGCCAAGCTCTATGAAGAAAAAGCAAGACTTGGCCATGTCAGATAATAGGATAGTATGATCTTTAGCTGAGATCACTTTATAATGCGTGATAATTTTGGGGAATGCTTATGAGATACTATATATATGGTTATACAGATAAAGGCAGCGTAAAGGGAAAAAATGAGGACGCTGTGCTGGTCAATAAAGAAGTCGTAAAGGAAGGCTTCCGTGAAGCAGTGCTTGATGCACCGTTTATCACGGCGGTCTGTGACGGCGTTGGCGGAGAAAACGCAGGCGACGTTGCTTCGGAGCTGTGCCTGCAGCAGCTTTCAGAGGTGGTGTATACATCAAATACCGATCTTAAACAGGTGCTTATGGCGATCCACGGAAAGATCAAAAAACGCAGCACCCTTGACAAGGCATCGGCTAATATGCAGACGACCCTTTGTGCACTGGCTGTTGACGAGGAAGGCAAAGGGCTTTGTGTGAATGTTGGTGACAGCAGACTTTACAGGTACGTCAACGGTACTATAAGACAGCTGACCACAGATCAGAGCTATGTGCAGTATATGTACAATAAAGGCGAGATCGATTATGTGGATGAGATAGAGCCTGAGTACAGGAGTGCGATTATTTCTGCTATGGGAAGCCCTCAGAGTGATCCGCAGATCGAGCAGACACCACTTGCGAATGAATTCGGAGCAGAGCCTGATGACATGATAATTATAACCTCTGATGGTTTGTCGGATCATGTCAGTGAGAATGAGTTTGAGGTAGGTCTGTCTATGGATCTGCCCATATCTGAGAAACTCGTTGCGCTTGCAAAGCTTGCGATTCTCAATGGCAGTACCGATAATGTATCAATTATAGGTATCAAGCCATTCTTTGATTTTGAAGAACTGGCAGCACTGACAAGGCATGATGCTGTTGGCAAAACTGTTAATGTCATGGAGATGCTGGAAGATCACAATGAAACTGAGGAAAAGGACGAGCTGAGCGATATCCTTACCATAGATCTTGAAGCTATAATCGGAAAAGGAAAAACGCAGCGCGAACCCGAAAAATCTTATGAGATAGCATCCGCCAAAGTTCCCGAGCCCGAGGAATCCGAAGAAACACCGATAGTTGAAGTTTCCGAGCCCGAGAAACCCGACGAAACACCGATAGTTGAAGCTCCCGAGCCTGAGGAACCCGAAGAAACACCAATATTTGAAGCTCCCGAGCCCGAGAAATCCGAAGAAACACCGATAGATGAAGCCTCCGAGACCGAGGAACCCGACGAAACACCGATAGTTGAAGTCCCCGAGGCCGAGGAATCCGACGAAACTTCGATAGTTGAAGTTCCCGAGCCCGAGGAAACCGAAGAAACACCGATAGTTGAAGTTCCCGAGCCCGAGGAATCCGAAGAAACACCGATAGTTGAAGCCCCCGAGACCGAGGAAACCGACGAAACACTGATAGTTGAAGCTCCCGAGCCTGAGGAACCCGACGAAATACACAACATTGAAGAATCCGAACCGGAGGAGCATCATGACATGGTCAGCAGGGAAGATATAGAACTTGAAGCGCACGATCTGTTTATGCAGGCGCAGGCTTCTCTATCCAGATTATCGGGTCTCATACCAAAGGATAATAAGTCTGAATAAACAAAAAGGTCATTAACGCTTCTGTCTGTATCGGGCAGAAGCGTTTTATATTGTTGGTTCTCAATAAAATTGTCTCAAAAACTTTGGTGAAGTTATTTGTTACAAAGTGGTAAAACCTGTTGAATTTGAAACGAAAATGTGTTATCATATTATACAGTACAAATTTTTAACGCAAAGTCCTTTGAATAAGAACAGGAGAAGTAAAATGGCTTACGGAGATTACGGAACATATAACGGCGGCGGCGGATATGCTTCGCAGGCTGACCGTCACTTGGAAGTTGACCTCAAATGTCCGAATTGCATGGGCGAGAGAGATATTGATGTGAATAATATGGTGCTGTTCTGTCCTTATTGTGACAGCAAACAGATACTTTCTGATTATGAGATGGAGGCTTATTGCAGGCTAAAGGGTATTACACCGCCTGTTAAGGCTGCACCCCCGGTATATAATAATGTACCGCCTGAAACTATCGTTATGAGAGAGTATGTACCTAATGTACAGCCTGTGTATCAGCCGGCGAGCAATAGCAGCATTCTTTTGTGGGTAATCGGTTTCATTTTTGCGCCCTGGCTGACTGTACCGTTATGGTTCTTCAAGACGAATAGGATATCCCGAAAAACTAAGATAATAGTAGTTTCCATATTAGTACTGCTTTTCATAGCTGGGGCATCTTCATGATAATTATAATATGACACTCCCTTTATGGGGGTGTTTTTTTTACAATTATCGGTTGCATAATAATTGCGGATAAGAGAATTGATTTTTGATAAATTTTGTCGCCATTATGAATAAAGTTAGAAACTCGACCCGATTAACCTATAAAATTTGATTTAAATGACGAAAAAGTTTTTGATTTATGAATAACTGTTGACAAAGCGTGGCAGGAATGGTAACATATTAATATATATGGCTTTTCGTGGCCGTATGTTATTTTTTTGAGCTTGTTATCACCGCAATAAATGCAGATAGCAAACCTGAAGAATATAGCTGTATCGATCTTTCGGGAAAGGTGCAGCTGAGTAATTAAGGAGGGGGAATGTAAAAAATGAGAAAAAGTACTCATAGACCGCAGTACAGGCTGCTTTCGGGATTTATATCGCTGATATGCCTGTTTACGGCGGTTTTGGGCAGTGTGCCCTCAGTGAGTGCGGCATCAGCCGAATTGCCCGAAAATATCCAGCTTTTCTTTAACAAAGGTGAGGATGAAGTGGATGGCGTGGTCATTTCAAATGACGGAAAGACCGCGGATTATACCATTGAGGGCGATAAGCAGCAGGTCAATGTTACGCTTAGACTCAGCCTGAACAAGACCTATGAAGAAGGACGTTTGCAGATAGAGGTGCCTTATGATGCCTTTACCGATCGACGCGGCGATCCTTTCCATCTGTCAGCAAAGGCTGATTTCCTTAATCAGCTTGCTTCGGATTCTTCACTTTTGAAGGTCAAGGAGGACAGATCAAGTACTGACGGTGTAATAGTTCTTGAGAATATCAAGGCTTCTTCACCGCATATCGACCTTAATCTTCATTATACCATCTATGCAAATCAGGTGGTCGATAACAGTGTACAGGATTACGGTATAAAGATATTCGATAATGAAACACAGGAATCACGTTCGCCTGAAAAGATCACAGCGACATTCCGCACTCATGTAAGGGATGCGTCTGTGCTGAAGTATACCGAGGACGAAGGCGTTCAGCAGGGCTGCTACTATGCCTGGGACGATATCATCGAAACCAGATATCATCTTTCAGAGTATGGTATAGGCGAGGCTGAGTTCAATGAGATGCTGAAGGAGTATGACTTCATCGGCTACCGCCTTAAAACTTCCGTAGAGAAGAATCAGCCCGTTGTTACCTATATTGACGATCAGCCGGGCGGCGGTGAAGTCGTAGCAGTATCAAAGAAATTCAACTATGAGGATACTACTCCTCTTGTAAAGGTAACTGAGGGTGAGTATGCAGGTCAGTGGATGTTTGAAGGCGCAGCATCGGAGTATCTGGTGCTGGTAAAGTATCCCAAGACAGTTGCTGAAAAGCCTGATGCCGAGGGCAAACTGCCCAGACTGAGAAATGATGTCACTGTGACCTATGCAGGTGTTGACGGTGACAGAGAGGATATTACCGAAGACAGCGACTATATCACATCAGTATGGCAGACAATGGGCGCTGTTTACAGCGGTGATATATGGAGCGTTGTAAAGAAAGCAGGTCCCGATCCCACAGGTGCTGTGGATCTTCTGAGGGCAGGCAGCGAAGCTGCGCTCTCCTATGAGATCGAGGGTATCGGTCATACATATAAGTACGGTGCCAAGGATAACTTCACCTATGAGGACGGTCCCTACTGGATGGAAGTGGTTGATGATGCACTTTATGTAAACGGTCTTGGCGAGGACGGCAGAGAACTTGCTCGTCTGCAGCCTGATGATTTCTACTTCAAGACTTTCACCATGACAGTTGAGCATAAGGTAGTTGAAGCTGTAACACTTAATCTTGATGTAAAGAAATCCCACTATCTTCCTATAAATAAGAGAAAGCCTGTTGAGGTATATGTCATGACTGCCGATAATCCGGGTGTATGGCAGGAAGACTGGGTGTTATCTCTCCCTGCAGGCAATAGCGATTATGTCTATGCTGATGCAGATGGCAATACCACATTCGAGTTCAAGCACGACAAGGTATACAGGATCAAGTTTGTATACCGCGATGCCAACGGTGATATCAGCCTGAGATCAAATGTTACAGGTGTTATCCGCGGCAAGGGACCTGTTGTCAAGCAGGTGCTTGATAATATGGAAAAGAACCACATCAGCGATTTCCAGGTGTTCAACTGGGATGGTCAGATGGGTTATAATGCTGCAGGTGTATGGGAGAACCCCACCGACGGCAGAACAATATATACTCCCAAGGACAGTGTCAAGAAAGATCTGCTGGCTCTTGATGAGGAGCTCTATGCAGGACATTCCGATGAAGAGGGAAATGTAAAGGTAACTACCAGACTTTCCGCTAAAAATGTGCTCACAAGCATTGATCCCTTCTGTGGACTTTCCAAGAAATCAAACGGTGTTGAGCAGAAGAACAAGAAGGTATATACTTCTTATTATCTCGCAGCTGTAACAGGCAAAGCCCTGACAGAGAAAGATCTCAGACAGCTGGTAGAGCTAGGCGCTATAAAGGGCGATAAGGAGGTCGTATTCCACGAGCTGCTGCCTATGGGTATGAGCGTTGAAGAAGTTACCCCCATGACAGAGACCCTTTATCTTTCCGACAGACCCAAGGAGTATCACTGGGATACACTGTGGGCGCGTAACAGCGGTCACGTAAAACCGATAAATACCGAGGTGCCCGATGTAAGTATCGAAACTATCGATAACTACAAGGGAACTCACAGACAGTATGCAAAGATCACTGTAAAGTACAAGGATCTTCCTGTGGTAAGACTTGGCGAACAGAGCGATATCTGCTACTCTCTCGGTTCTGTGCTGTATCTGAAGGCAGTAGCTGACTATGAGGAGCTGAGAAGCACTACTCTTGATAACTATGCCGAGGCACAGTTCATAGGCAAAGACGGCAAGCCTGTAGAGCTTGCAGGTATCATGGCAAAGTCGGATGACGGCACTGTTTTTGAAACACTGAAGGACAGGGACGGCAAGCAGGCGCTTGAAGATATCGACGGCGATAATGATACAAAGAAAACTACAGTCGTTGCTGATATGGCGGTGGATGAAGTAACTATGTATTACTCTGCCACCACCCTTAAAAAGAAGATCAAGGCAGATGACTACGATCTTGACTTCAAGGATTTCACCCAGACCTATGCAGGTCATAACTACACCTACAGACTCCAGTTCTTCTCCAACGAGGGTACTGCAAAGAATGTGGTGATATATGATTCCATTGAGGAAGCTTACAAGGAATCCGAATTTGATGGTATGCCTTACTGGAAGGGTACGCTCTACGGAGTGGATATCAGCGAGGCTGAGGAAGAGTTCGGTGAAGTCAAGGTATTCGTAAATACAGATAAATTCTATGAAGAGATCGAGATGGCAACGGATACCTTGCTTGGCAAGCCGGGTCTTACACCTGATATGCTCACCGCGGATAATAACTGGTATGAGATAGATCCCGATAATTATGATAACTGGGAAAATGTCAAGACCATAGCATTCAAGATCGGTGAAGATGTAAAGTTTGGTTCAGGTGAGGATATGCCTCATACGGTATGCGTATACCTGAAGATGAAAGCACCCGACACTATCCATAAGGATCAGACAAAGACCAAACAGGTACTGGCTTACAATGCACCCGCTTACTACTGCGAAAAGTATATACAGACCAAGTGGGTCAAGGATACAACTATAGCAAATGTAGTTACTATAGGTCTTAAATCCGCAGTTGAGAAATTCCCTGCGATAAGCAAGACATTTGAGGGCGATATGCCTGAGGGCTTCACTGAGAACTGCGAGTTCGATATCAAGCCTCTTAATGGTGCACCTGCACCCAAGGCCTACAAGGACGGCAAATGGGGAAGTGCCATAAAGACTGTAAAGGTTGCCGTAAACGGTTCAGAAACAGCAATAGCCGATGACAACGGCAGTCTGTTCTTTACCGAACCCTGTGTTCTTGAATACGAAGTATCCGAGAAGGCAGGCACAAGGAACGGAGTTACCTATTCGGGCGAGAAGTATAAGGTAGTGTTCAATGTTACCGATATCCGCAAGGACGTTCAGTACGATGACAATACCGAACTTACTGTAGATACAAAGATCTACCGCACTCATGATGAGAACGGTGATGAACTTGACAGACCTGCAGCGGTACAGGCTGTAACATTTACGAATAAGTATGCACCCATACCCGTAAAGGTCAAGATACCTGTTATATCCAAGAAGATAAAGGGCAGCGAAAGACCTGAGGAAAAGCAGTTCATATTCTCGATACAGCCCTTTACAACTCTCGGAGGCAGAGCAGATGTTCCTGCGCCCGAAAAGACAAGAGCAGTTATCAAGGGTGAGGGCACTGCCGATTTCGGTCAGGTCGAATTCACCGAGGCAGGACAGTACGATTATGCAATATATGAAGTAAACTCAGCATATACGGGATATACCTTTGATACAAGAGGGTATCTGGTAAGATTTACCGTTACCGATGATGACGGCAAGCTGAAGGCTGCTGCAGCTCCGTTGCAGGTGCTGTATCCCGAAACAAGGGAGTATGAGCCAGCTGAAAAGGCAGAGTTTGTTAACACCTACACATCTAAACCTACTGATACAGTGGCATTCCCTGAGGTAGTAAAGATGTTCAGCGGTAAGGAAAGACCTGATGATAAGGTATTCAGCTTTACGATCTCTGCAAAGGACGGCAAGGACATACCTATGCCCGAGAACGATACCGTTACCATTGAGGGCACAGGCAAGGCTTCATTCGGCGGGGTCAAATACGATGCAGCAGGAGTATATGTATATGAGATAAAGGAAGATGATCTCGATGACAGCTACTCAGGCTACACCAAGGACAAAACAGTATATACATTCACAGTTACCGTTACCGATAACGACAGCATCCTTTCGGCTGAAACCAAGCTTACAAAGGACGGTGCTGAGACAGCATCTGCAGAGTTCGTTAACGACTACAGTCCTATAGTTGCAGCTGTAGTTCCTCCTGTTGCTGTCAAGGAGATCAAGGGCAACGATCCCGATGCTGACGAGCGCATCTTTACCTTTGAACTGGCAGCAGCTGAGGGAGAGTCAGTACCTATGCCTGAAAAGACAACTGCGACAGTAAAGGGCAGCGGTGAGGCTGATGCTTTCGGAACCATCGTCTATAATGAGCCCGGTACATACCGTTATGTTGTTTATGAAAAGGATCTTGATGACAGCTATGCAGGCTATACCAAGGATGATGCTGTATACACCATGATCGTTAACGTCAGGGATGCAGGCGGAAGATATAAGGCTGTGTATACTCTGGAAAAGAACGGCGAAAAGGTTGATGAACTCAGGTTTGTCAATACTTATCAGCCAGCTCCCGCAGAGGTTGATCTTGAGATCGAAAAGCAGATCGAGGGCACAACTCCCGATGAGGACGAGACCTTTACCTTTGAGCTGACAGCTAAGGGCGGCGCTCCGCTGCCTGAAAATACAACTGCCAATGTTGCAGGCACAGGTAAGGTTTCTTTTGACAGCTGGTCATATACCGAGGCAGGCATTTACGTATATGAAGTACGTGAGATCGAAGGCAGAAATCCAAAGTACACCTACGATGAAGCCGTATATATAATAACAGATACTGTATCCGATGAAGGCGGTGTGCTGACTGTGAGCAGGACTATCACCGACTTTGACGGTATACCTTCCGACAATGTGGTATTCATAAATCGCTATGATGATGACTGGGATATCACAAGGGAAGAGGACAGCAGTGCGACACCTGCAGGCGGAGAAGAGTCCTCCGAAAGTTCAGAGGATTCAAGTGAAAATTCCTCCGAGGAAGAGTCTTCAAGCAGACCCGAGGACAGCAGCAAGGACAGCTCCTCAAAGTCAGACAGTTCTTCTTCCACTCCAAATACATCAAACCCCAATACAGGTGCAAAGAGCCTTGTGGGCGTTGAGATAGTGATGCTTGGCGCACTGGTATGCGTTATGAAGAAACGCAGGAACAGCAAGTAAAAACAGCTGAGAAAAAATAAAAGACACTTCTGCTTCAAAAGCAGGAGTGTCTTTTTGTATGTCGGGTATACGTTATAACAAGTACCATATGAACATAAAGAAACACCGTTCGGATGGATCCGAACGGTGATGGATTGCGGGAGTAGGATTTGAACCTACGACCTCCGGGTTATGAGCCCGACGAGCTACCAAGCTGCTCTATCCCGCGATATTTTTTGTTCTCTCGTTGAGTACTTGTCTATTATATCATAAATGAAAGTGATTGTCAATAGGATTTCAAAAGAAAAATCAAAGTTTACTTTATGTTAACATTTATGTGGAATGACTTTCTGTTGCTCTCTGCTTTGACGATCTTCCGTATGCCCTGATATGTAATAAATGCAACGATATTATACAATATTAACATTTAAACCAGTGGAGCAGTCAGAACGGATGAGAAAGAAATTGTTTCGTTAAATAAACAAAATATATGGATGATCGGCTTATAAAGCCTGTTGCCAATTGTGCATATATACAAAAATAAAGGTTAAAATTGTGAAATTAAGCCATTTACTTGACAAATCACCACCGGAATAGTATAATATGTTTATAGAAAGAAACAAAAGTGTTGTTGATCATCGTGAAGGCATTTGAATGCTTGTAAATATTATCATGTGGTAATCTGAATCGGGATCGTAAGAGATATGATAATATATATAACGACGATATCTGATCAGCTGTTCCTCTCGTTAGCTGTTAATGATATGCTTATAGGGTAAAATGTTTTATAGATATTATGAAAGGGCTGAGCCTGCATACAAACGTATGCAGGCTTTCGTCGTGTAATAATATGTGCTGTATCGTGAATATAATACAAAGTATAATATCCACCTGAACGGAGGTAGCTTTTTATGCTGGTACAGCTGTTGGAACTATTTGATATCATTACTCGGGGAGGGCTGTTTTTCGGTCTTCACCTTGACGGCAGGACAGTGTTTCCCCGTCCGCTCACAGCAGCCGAGGAAAGAGATTGCTTTGAGAAAATGTCCGAAGGCGATGCAGGGGCAAGGGACACTCTCATTCGTCACAATCTTCGCCTTGTGGCACATATAATAAAAAAGTACTACGCAAATTCTTCCGACCAGGACGATTTGATATCCATTGGTACTATAGGTCTTATCAAGGCGGTGCAGACCTTCGACTATACCAAAGGCACCCGTTTTGCCACCTACGGCAGCAGATGTGTTGAAAATGCTACACAATCACAACGGACATTTTCTTGTCAGATGATGTAAAAGATGTGCCCTTCATAGGCGAGTGGCGATTTTTACGCAGAGTAGAGAGCCGAATGTATACGCTGTACTCTACCCACACAAGCGGCAAAACAGTCACCCTTTATATTCACAGCTTCAAGCCGAAAAGAATACCCGATTTTGCGCTTAATGATAATTCCACAGTCTCAGACAGGTTGAAATATTACAGGATAAGCTGTGGGCTCATGCAAAAAGAGATAGCCGCTCAAATTGGTGTAGACCGCACCACCTATGCCCGCTGGGAGAACAATGTGCTGTTGGCGTATCCGTTGGACAAGCTCACACTACTTGCAGAGATATTCGGGTGCAAAGTCACAGACTTGCTCGATGAGTACAATAAGTTCCTGATAAAAGGGCAGGGAAGTTATATCAGAAACCTGCAAAAAAAGAAGTCTCTCACACGATGCAGGCTTGCAGAGCTGATGTCCGTTTCTGTCGGCCGTGTCAAGGATTGGGAGAATGAGCGAAAGCGGGTCAGCATGAAGTGCTATGTGCGGTTGATGGAGATAGACAAATAAGACAGTGTATTTGCTGATATACCGAAACGGGCAGTACCATAAGACGGATACCCATATAGAAGTTTTGCCCCCAAGCGTTTAAGCGCTCAGGGCATTCTATTTTATACGGTTGCTAAGATAAATCAGAGTTTATAGACTTTTTAGCCCTTTTATAAATTTTGGAAAAACTGTCTGGTCAGTCATAAATTCAAATTTAAGAATGTGGCTGCCTACATCACACTGTATATCACCTGAAACCTTTATGTGGCCTGCCCGGTCGCAATTGAACACGATCTTATTACCATAACCAATTTCAATAAATGTTACTTCTTTCCTCTTAAATGAAATCATTTCTTCAAGAGCTGTTATGAAATTCTGTAATTCCATATAATCATACTCACAGCCATCTGCTATGCCAGAGAACACACCTGATCTCACTTTAATGTCAAATGCACAATTGTAAGGATTGCCATTTTTCTCCTCATCAACAGAATGGTGAAAATCTGCTATTTCAATATAATTTCCACAGTATTCAAGTCTGGCTTCCATAGATCTTATTACCTCAAAATTCCGATTTTGTTAGTAACAATTATAGCATAAAATCTCTGCACGGTCAATAGAAACGCCATAGTACTTCTGACTGTAAATCAGAAATACTATGGCTTAAAACTTCTATATGAGTATCTTTCTTAGGTACTGCCTGTATTTTTGTCTTCATATTATCCGTTTGTTGTCTGATTTACGAAATCTGCAGATCTGTCCCGGAAATATTTTTTCTGTTCAACATCTATCCGGCAGATTCCTTATTATTCTCACAGCGCTATCCTGATAGTCAGTCTGCTTTTGGTGTAGCCCAAAATCGGCTAGTCTCTTGTTGTTTATTGCTCATTGACTGAGATCGCGTACAAGGACATAATAAGATATGTAGATAAAGTTCTGAAATTTAAAGGCGATGAATGATTTATGAAACCTGGTTTGGATGGCAATTCCAGTCGGGTCTCAATTTTATTGAAATTATTGCAATTTGAAAAGCAATGTGGTATAATATCTATCGGACATAACAGCGTAATGACTGCGAATTGTCCATCCCAATTATAATATGGCTATGACTGTTTCAGGTATATATTTCGCTTACTGTAAGTTACAGCCGTATCAGATTTAAGTTCTTTTATTTTCAAAAGGAGGTTCAAGAGATAATGCACAAGACAATGAAACGGATCGCCGCAGGGCTTGTGGCGATTACAGCTGGTTTATCAGCAGCAGCCGCATCTGCACCTATGAGTGTATTTGCAGAATATGAACAGATACTTATCCAGTCTGACTTCGATGAAGGCATAGGTCTTCCCTGGTACACCACCGAGAATGCCCCGGCACGGCAGGACTTCGATATTTCAGACGGCACTTACACTGTAACGATACTGAACAACGATGGTCCCGAGTCAAGATGGGATCTTCAGTTAGGTTACAGAAATTTTGTGATAAAAAAGGGTCATACTTACAAGGTGCACTGGAAGGTCAATTCTTCCAATGAGGGTGAGATGTATACCCAGATCGGCAATTACAGCGGTACGGTCGAAGCATGGCACAACAACTGCGGCAATGATGATTTCAATCAGACGTGGGACTGCGTACAGATCGCTAAAGGCGACAACGTCTTCGATGCTGAATTTACAGCTAAAGAAGATATTGTGCGTGCTGAATGGGTATTTCAATACGGCGGAAATGGTATGTTTCAGGATGTTGACTGCTTCCCAAACGGTACGGTCCTCAAATTCGATGATCTGTCTCTGATCGACACTACTCCCGGGGGCTGTATAATCGATTTCATTCCTAACGAGTGGGGCGTTGTAAGACCCGAAAGCAACGTTCGTCTGAATCAGATTGGTTACTATCCTCAGCTGGAAAAGAAAGCCTCTTATGTTACCGATGCTTCTTCACCTCTGCAGTTTGAGATCAGAGATAAGAACGGCAACGTTAAGTACACGGGCACAACAAAGGTATTCGGTGATGACCCTGATTCAGGTACAGGCAAGACTACTACTGTTAAGATAGGTAGTCAGATCGTTACCAGACTCAAGGACAGCGGTTCTAATGTACATATCATTGATTTCTCGGATTTCAGAACTGTGGGCGAGTACACGATATTCGTTAAGGATACAGTCGGCGTAAGCGGCACTCAGGTTCTGCTTAACAATGGTGCAAACGATACAAGGCTCAGCGGTGATAAGCTTTTATGGACAAATCCCGTAACTATGAAAACTTATACGATGAACGAGAGCAGTACATTCAGGATAGACAGAAATATCTATGACGATCAGCTGCTGAGGGATTCCATGAACTACTTCTATCAGAACCGTTCAGGTGTCCCGATAGAGTCTGAGTACATCACATCAGGTGATAAGTCTGCACTGGCACACAGCAGATATGGTCATAACCCCGATATGGCTTATGTACAAAGCAAATGGTTTAAATCTTATGACAGCGACTTCCGTGATGGCGAGAAGGTTAAGAAGATCGACGTTACAGGCGGATGGTACGCCGCAAACGACCACGGCAAGTACGTTGTCGAAGGCGGTTTCTC
>ODAI011611170.1_pt1 | contig 14436 bp, 14 predicted proteins | sample 1539321 | NCBI WGS metagenome assembly ODAI01 (sample SAMN02144231, study PRJEB22623) | gut metagenome | biome: sheep rumen | host: Ovis aries | place: New Zealand
ATTACTGTTTCTACGGCTGTTATGGCCGCCGCAAGCCGTTCAAACGATAAAAACCGCCGAACCCGACAGGACATGCTGCCCGGTCAAGTCCGACGGTTATCCATCATGAATGAAATACACGGTTTTGCCCCGGGAAAGGGCATAGTTCTCCTCTGCATTGCAGAGTGTACGTCTGTTCCGTATAGCTGTAAAGAAAGCAGGTCTGTTCCACATAGCCGCCAAGCCTCTTTCTGTTAAAACGCATAAAGGTATACGTAAATTTTTTCAGAACCCTTTCCTTAAAACAACGGATTTTTCTTGGAGGGCCTGAAAAACCCGAACGCATATTCATGTGTTTATGCGGATCTTCACATAAAAAAACCGCATAAACACAGGGATTTTTCTTCCCCGCACTTACACGGATTTTCCCAATCGTGCCGGCGGTGGGACTCGAACCCACACGAAAAGCTGATAACGACGCGGAAAAATGATGCTGTGTTTTGCATGTTGTTTTGCATAGCCCGCGAAAAACGTATTTTGTTTGATTTGTATGGTATATTATCCCCATATTTTTAGGATGTTCGCATGGTATAGTGTCCCAAAAATATGGGGACTTTGTTATACTATAGTATACCAATATTTCATTGCTGTACAGTATAGTATACAAAGATAAACGCAGTGAAAGATGGCAAAAATAAACAGCGTGTTAAAACAAAAATTTCAAAACGCGCACCCTATCGGCAAGTCGGTAATGAGTATTATTTGTCAGCCGAAAAACTTTAACAGTACGTTTAAACCGGATTTTCAAAACACGCAAATCCTGGCGGACGCGCAGCGGACGCCGATAGACCAAAAAAAGATAATAAATATTTTTCTTTCTTTCTTTTGGTATTCAAATTCCGTAAAACAGATTTGGACGGATGACAGAGAGGACATACCATGACAGACGCACAGCAGCGGGAAGCCGCAAGACAGTTTTTCTATAGATGGAACGGACGCGGGAAAGAGGACGAGGACGCGCGCTCATACTGGATCGAATTGCTTCAAGATGTTTTCGGTGTTGAGCGGGTGACTGAACGGGTCAATTTTGAAAAGAAAGTCGCGGGCGACAAAAGTAAGAAAAGAATCGATGTCTATATCCCGGAAACCCACGTAGTCATTGAACAGAAGTCCCTTGGAATCCCCCTGGACAAACCGCAAGCCGGGCATGACGGAAAGACACCCTACGAGCAGGCCAAAGAGTATGATAACCTCTTGCCGTACGAGGAACGCGCCAGGTGGATTATCACATCGAATTTCGCGGAAATCTGGATATACGACATGAGCGTCATGCAGCCCGAGCCCGTGAAGCTGGCCCTGGATGACCTGCAGACCAAATACCACCTTCTTGATTTCCTTATAAATAGGAAGCAAAACAAAATTACTGAAGAGGTCGAACTGTCGAAGGCCGCCGGCGAACTGGTCGGAAAAATTCGCGACCGTTTCCTGACGCAGTACAACGACCCCCTGGCACCGCGCACGCAGAAAAGCCTTAATGTTTTGTGCGTCCGTCTTGTCTTCTGTTTTTACGCGGAAGATGCTTCTTTGTTTGGCCCGAAAGATGCTTTCTCAAAATATATCTTACAATATAAGCCCGGGGACATTCGCGGCAAGCTGATTGAGCTTTTTCGCGTGCTCGATACGCCGCCGACGGACCGGGCCGACATGTACCTGGATGATGATGTGGCTGCTTTCCCGTACGTCAACGGCGGGCTATTCAGTGATGAAAATATAGTTATCCCCCGCATCACCCAGGAAATCAAAGACGCCCTGGCGGAAGCTGCACGCTTCGATTGGTCCAAAATCAGTCCTACAATTTTTGGCACCGTGTTCGAGAGTACGCTCAACCCGGAGACAAGACGCGCCGGCGGGATGCACTATACCAGTATAGAAAGTATTCACAAGGTTATTGACCCGCTGTTCCTGGACGATCTGCGCGCGGAACTGAAAGAGATCCGAAATATCACCGTGCTGGCAACGCAGAAGCGGCGCCTGGATAGCTTCCAAGACAAGCTGGCCGGGCTCGTGTTTTTCGATCCTGCGTGTGGCAGCGGAAATTTTTTGACGGAGACATACCTGAGCCTTCGCCGCCTGGAAAATGAGGTTCTGCGTTTACGTGTGCAGGCCGACCGGAAATTGACAGACGGCCAGATTACATTTGGCTTCGAACAGGACAGCCCGATAAAAGTTTCCATCCATCAATTTTACGGAATCGAAATAAATGACTTTGCCTGCGCGGTCGCCCAGACAGCCTTGTGGATTGCCGAAAGCCAGATGATGAAAGAGACAGAGGACATAATCCATACCAGCATGGAATTTTTGCCTCTTAAAGAATACAAAGGTATTTCCGAAAAGAACGCGCTGCGCGTAGATTGGGCCGACTATGTACCAGTGGACCGCTTGAGTTATATTATCGGTAATCCGCCGTTTGTTGGCGCTCGAATCATGAGCCAGGCCCAGAAGGCGGATGTTATCAGCATATTCGGCGAGAAATGGAAAAACGTCGGAAACCTGGACTATGTATGCTGCTGGTATAAGAAGGCCGCAGACCTCATGGCAGGCCGTCCAATCCGTGCTGCCCTTGTATCGACAAACTCAGTATGCCAGGGGGAAACCGTCGCCACAATGTGGGGCCCGTTATTCGATGCCGGCGTGCATATTGATTTCGGACACCGTACCTTTATATGGGATAGCGAGGCATCGGATAAAGCCCACGTGCATTGCGTAATTGTCGGATTTTCCATGGCTCCGAACGCTGCGCCGCGTAGGATCTTTGATGGAAACGAAGAAATTATCGCGGAAAATATTAACGGCTATCTGGTTGACGCTGTCAATATATTCATAAATAGTCGCAGTCGCAGTTTGTGTAATGTCCCTTCAATCGGAATCGGAAACAAACCAATTGATGGTGGTAATTATTTGTTTGAAGAGGAAGAAATGCAGGCTTTCATTAAAAAGGAAGCAGCGGCCGAAAAGTATTTCCATCCTTGGTACGGGTCTCGCGAATTTATTAACCGAAAACCACGGTATTGCTTATGGCTGGGTGCATGCTCTCCCGCGGAATTGAAACGGATGCCGGAATGCATGAAACGGGTACAAGCTGTCCATGATTTCAGACTGGCAAGCTCAAGCGCCGGAACAAGAAAAATTGCAGATAAACCAACTCGATTTCATGTTGAAAACATGCCGGCGACAAATTATATTGTTGTCCCGAAGGTATCATCTGAACGGCGCCGCTATATTCCCATGGGCTTTTTTACGCCGGACATTTTATGCAGCGATCTTGTGTTCCTTATTCCGGATGCTACTCTATATCATTTCGGTGTTCTGGAATCTAATGTTCATATGTCCTGGATGCGTGCTGTCGCCGGGCGTCTGGAAATGAGATACAGGTACTCTAAGGATATTGTTTATAACAACTTTCCTTGGCCTAATCCCACACCTGAACAAAAAGAGAGGATAGAGAAGACGGCGCAAGGTATCTTAGATGCCCGTGCCATTTACCCAGACAGCAGTCTTGCAGACCTCTATGACCCACTAACTATGCCTCCAGAGTTGCGTAAAGCTCACCAGAAAAACGACGCCGCCGTCATGCAAGCTTACGGCATGCCAATCAAGGAAACGGATGAGGCCGCCTGCGTAGCGTGGCTCATGCGATTGTATCAAGGAATAGTGAATGGTCGGAAATAGTAAGTACCATTTCTACCATTCCCACCATTCCCAATATAAACAACCTGTTTATGCCGGAATCGTGGAAACCCAGTAAATATAAGGGCTGTAGAGATATATAATATATAAAAAAGAATTACCATTCCCTCATGATTACCATTCCCATTACCATTCATGTACCATTCATTTTTGTTTAAAAATCGGTTATAATATGTATGTGAACGTATATTCGGGAATGGTAGGAATGGTAAGGAATGGTAGTTTTTATTTCCGCACAGGGAGGGCAAATCATGCTTACACTATTGATAACACTCTTGCTCTACATCGGTTTTATGTGTTGGACCAAGGGTGTCTGACAACAAAAATAAGCCCCCGGCGAAACCTTTACGGAATCGTCGAGGGCTCGTTTTGTGTGTGATGGTATTGTGGTTATCGCGTATGGCTTGCGCGGCTCACGGCCAGGACCATTGACAGAAATTTTCCCAACATCTGACTGGTCATGGCATCCGTCGCCCTGAGCGCCCCAGGGACAGCGCGTGCCGGAGCAGTGGCGACATTGATGCCGGCCTGCGTGATCGTTCGTGCGCCCTGGATGGCAGCCTGGTCCTTGAGGTTTTTGCCGACCTCTGCGCCCGCATTGAACGCCCTGGAATTGTTGACGCCGGCCACTTCCGCGAGGGCCTTGTCAAACCACTTGTCATTGATTTCACAATTATTGATATACATTTTAAGCTGCGGTTTGCCGTCCGGGCCCATCCGTTTTGGGTCCCTGATAAGATCGAGGTTGTAGCCGTTAACCCTTCCATGAAAGCTGTTTACGCCGCGCGCGTCGAGCGCCTTGTGGATTTCCGCGCGCTTCTGTTTGACCACCATCTCGCGGTATTCCTTAGAGCTGCGCTTTTCTGCGTTCATCTGGCGCGCCTTGTCGATCGCCTTGGCGATATTGCGCTCCAACGGCTGCAAGTGCTCGTATTTTTCGTCTTTCCCGTCCGCGGCCCTGGCATACTTCATCGGGTCCACTACGTCGCGCCCGCGCTCGAGAGCGTCGGACAGGTCGAGATAGTCGGACCGCATCCCGGCTCTGATGCCCTCTGCGATATCCGCTGCCTTCATTCCTGCCCGCTGCCCCTTCGCTAAGAAGTCGAGCGCCGCTCCACCTATGGACCGCATGTCCTTTTCAGTCATAGTCATTTACCCTCCTTTTGTAATGGTTTGATGTATCTTATCTTGTATATGTCAAAGTCGCGCTTCTATAACAAAAATCGTTTCGTGTAGACGATTCAACATGAATCTATATCTATCTATATGATTCTATATTCATCTGTATAATTCACGCACTCTTTTCTGCTATCTGCTTTTCGATACGTTCCTTAGCGATCCCGAAATAATCCGGGTCAAGTTCGATCCCGATAAAGTCCCGGGCCGTGTTAACGCATGCCACGCCGGTTGACCCGCTGCCCATGCAATTATCCAGGACGACCTGGCCGGGGTCTGTGTAGGTCTTTATGAGATATTCGAGCAGAGGGACGGGCTTCTGGGTTGGATGAAGACGGAGCTGTGAACCGCCGAAAGAATGGTCTGTATGAAATTGAATGATATCGCGGGGGTAGTATTCGTCGGATGATTTCCGACCAAAATCCACATATTCTCCATAGTTTGCAGAATTACGCCCCCAGCCGCCACGGCCATGTTTTTCACCTTTTACCATTTGTGGGTTGTATGTAGGCAGCTTCTTATAAAAGATAAGAATGTTCTCATGCGCCCTTAATGGCATCCGGTTAGCATTTAAAAAGCCTGTGCAGGGGGTCTTATTCCACACCCACTCATACCGGAACATCTGACGATTGCTGTGGATCAGTTCAGCTCCAAACGGATTCTGCGCAAACAGGGCAATGCAGCCATTGGGTTTTATGGTTCGCTTGTACTGTTCCCACATCCGGCCCAGGTCAATGACCGAATCCCACTTATTTCTCGTTGTTCCGTACGGCAAATCACAGAGAATCATATCAACACTTCCGTCCGGTATGTCCTTCATGAGTTCCAGGCAATCGCCCTGCAAGAGTTGCATGTTATCGTGTTCCTTTCTATATAAGCCGACCCCCAGCGCCGCGATTCTGCTAACACTGAGGGCCGTATATTTGCACCGGCGCGCGCCGTTGGTGCTCGTTATAGGTCTACGTCTTCCGATTCAACGACAACAAGCCGCCCCCTTATTCTTCCATGTATCTTCCGCTGTAATCCATCCAGCCGCTTGCGTTCTCGTAATCGCCCATGGACCCAAACGGGACATAAATATAACAGTCAGACGAAACCGCCAGGGCCCCGCTCTGCATCGTGGGTGGAGTGGAATTTTTTACATGGTACTCACCAACTGCAAAATCCGTGTCGAAGGCCATCTGACCGATTTCATAGACGGATGACGGAATGGTCACGCCGGCAAGACTCGTGCACCCCTGGAAAGCGCCCTCTCCAATCATCTGCACGCCCTGCGGAATCGTGACGGATGCAAGAGCTGCGCACCCTGCGAAAGTGTACGTGTCAATAGATGTCATATTCGCCGATAGCGCAACCGCTTCCAGGGCCGAGCAGCCCGTGAAGCAACCCGTGCCGATAGAATAGAAGCCGGGTGTAAAAGCTACGGCTTTGAGCGCCCCGCAGCCTTTGCATGTGCCGCCACTGATTGTTGACACATATCCGGGCAAGACCAGGCCTTCCAGGGCCGAGCAGCCGTCAAAAATGCTTTCCCCGAGGTTCATGATGCCAGCCGAAAGGACGACAGACCGCAGACCCACACACCCGGCAAAGGCATAGTCATAGATATTCTGCACGTTCGGGCCCAGTTCCATTTTCCGGATCCTATTCGCGTTGTACAGGTGCTGCGGGTCTCTCGCTCCGAAAATGCACGAGGTGGGATCGGTTTCCATGGATGTTCCGCCCAGGTCGATTGTGCCTGTGATAGTGATGGTGTACTCGCCCGGGCTCATGTAGGTGTGATCGTACGAGGCCATGGAACCGACACTTGCAACCGTTGTCGCTCCGTCTCCCCAGTCGATCGTTGCGTCGTTTGCGCCCAGAACCAGCGGGAAAGTCATGCGGTTATTAGGCGTATCTTCCGGGATGACAATGTATATCCGCGTGCTTTCATCTTCCGTGCTATACGTCTGGCCTACTGTCAGTGTAGCCTTTGGATATGTCGACATATAACTTTGTATGTCCGGGAGAGTCCAGTTCCAGCCCTGCGGGGTCAGCCCTTCATGGGTCGGATAGTCAGGCAACGCAGCCGCGGCTTGCACGTCGTCATAGGTCCACTTTTTGACGGTCTTGCCGTCGTAATCGATAAAATGGACCTGCCCCTTGCCGGGGTCTACGTCACCGCCGCCCCCGCTGGGGATATTGAGGATGGCCGACACAAACTCCCCGGGAAACTGGTACTGTTGGTATCCACCTCCGCTCTTGTTCCGGATTGCATCCGCAACAGCGACAAGGGAGTCGCTCTGCACTGTAAATGTTGACATCAATAATACCCCCCTTCTGCTGTCTGAATCATGCCCGCGGCAATGCGCGCGATGGCTGTTTTATCAGCCGCCGTGAGAGTGTACGTTGCCCCCTGCGGTCCCTGTGGACCCTGCGGGCCGGTCGGTCCCTGGGGGCCTGTCTCGCCCTGGATGCCCTGGGGGCCCTGAGGGCCGGTTGCCCCCGTTGCCCCGGTGTCTCCCTTGTCACCTTTTTCGCCCTGGGGTCCGGTGTCTCCCTTGGGGCCGGTCTCTCCCGTGTCCCCTTTGTCGCCTTTTGGGCCCTGTTCGCCGGTGTCGCCCTTTGGACCTGTCTCGCCCTGGGGACCAGTTGCCCCGGGTTCGCCCTGGGGTCCCTGTTCGCCGGGGTCGCCCTTTGGACCTGTCTCGCCCTGGGGACCAGTTGCCCCGGGTTCGCCCTGGGGTCCCTGTTCGCCGGGGTCGCCCTGGGCGCCTTTGAGAGAGGCCAGCCACTCCTCTTTTGTGCCCTCGTAGCCTTCCTGCACTGCGATTTCATACGCGGAATAGCCACGAACCACGGGGCCGTCAAGTGTGCCTGTGAGATATGGGATAGCCATCAATACACCTCCTGTGTGATATAAAGACTTGCCATAGCGATAAACGTTACAACGGTTCCATCCGGCGTCGATAACTCAATATCGTACACATACGGGCGCCGCCTTGCCGCCAGCAACTTAGTGTCCGCCGACTCCAACCGCAGCGTCATGGTGTTGTGAGGGATCTCTCGCACGATGATGGGTTCGGGATCCCGATAGCGACTCTTGACGGCAAACCGGATAAGGTCGCCCGCTGCCGGGACGTAGTCTTCCCCGTCCGCCGTCTTGATGACCACGGGAACTTCCAGGGTGTCGCCCCTGGTCATGGTAATGGTGGTTCCTTCGATCTTTACCATGTCCAATCACCTCTTCCATTCTTTCGACAGGTTTTTCTTGCTGCATGTCAGCCGCATGATGCCCGGCAGGCAATCGATGTAGATGTCGCCGTTCTCGTGGTTGCGCGCCACAACAGCCCCCACGGCTTCCAGGCGCTTTCTGGTAGTTCCCCGGCCGCTGCCCTCTTTGTGATGGTAGTTCGAAAAAGCGATAAGAGGACGGATAGCGGAACAGATAGCCTCGTTGCATGCGTTCGCGTCGCCGTGCCATTGGATTTTAAAGATGTCCGCGCGCAGATTTTTAACGGCCGCGATTAAGAACCGGTTGCCCTCGTTCTGCAGGTCGCCGGCGGTGTGGTATGTCCAGCCGTTCAGGGTGACACGCAGAACCACGCTCTCATTGTTAATGAAATGGTGGTTGTCATGCTCTTTGAGGTCGGACGCCTTGCACTGGTAAACGCACTCAAAATGCATGCCGCCAATGGTCCAGGCGGTCCCGGCTTTGACGTAATGCCCGCGGGCTTTCCGGTACTGTCTCCGGAGCGCGTCCCCGTAGGATCGCTGATATTTGTCCACCTGGCCGGGGTCGGCAACATAAATGTCAGTTGTCGGAAACGCCTTGATGATGTTGTCCGCGCCGCCGTAGTGGTCGCCGTGTGCGTGGGAAATTACGATTGCATCCAACTTTTTTACGCCCAGGGCTTTCAGCTTCCGGATGATGTTGGCGGACGATTTGGCCATAGCACAATCAATCAGGACGGCGTGCTCGACGGTCTTGTCGTCGTCGCCGTATTCTATGATGGCCGTGCAGTCTCCGTACTGTGTCGTTTCGTTTCCGGCATCAAAAAACGCCAGCGCTGCAATTTGGATCCTGTGCGCACGGTCTGTTTTTTGTCCGTCTGTATTCGCTTTTTCGTCTTTTTTTGTCGGTTCCGGCGCGTCCTGTGTTTTGGTCTCGATGACCACCGCATAGATGCCAGCTTTGCGCAGAAGATCTTTCCTTTTTTCCGCGTTCGCCTTGCTCGCAAATGCGCCTTCCTGGACCCGGTGCCAACCGCCGCCGGAAATGACGGCAACGGAAATGCTTTCTTTGCTTCCGATCTTTTTGAGGTATTTCGCGATTTTGGACCGGACGCTTGCCGCGGCTATTGTTGCATTGAGCGTGCTCTTGTACGCGCCGGACTGGACTTTATACAGTGTTCCCATGTTCTTTCCCCTTATTTCGGATATTTCGGACGGATGCGGCCGTTAATTGTCCGCCCCACTCTCTTGCGCTTTTTGACAGTCCCGTTGTAGTTGCCGGAAATGTTGTATATGCCATCAATGGCTATTTCCGTGTGGTTCGGTTCCCCAGACCCGTATAGAACAATATCCCCGGCCTTGATTCCGTCGGCCCCGCTATGCCATATGCCCAGGGCCTTGGCGTGCTTTTTGAGGGTCGGTGCGTCCGCCGCGTATCCACCGATCAGGTCGCACAGGCCGGCTTCGAGAAATGCAGCAATAACGGTTTCCGTGCACCAGGCGGATGATTCTTTCAGGGTGTGCCCGTGCTTTTTCAGGATGGCAATAACCACTTTATGGGGGTCCGCCGAAAACATGATATTGTCCAGCTCGCCGCGAATCTTTATCCAGGCCCCCGCCGGGGTAGGCTCTGTTTTACTCTCCGTCCCGGGGACCGTGATTATCACGGCATTCGGCCAGCCCGCCTTCTGGACGGCCGCCAGGCGCTTCTCTGCGTTTGCTTTGACACTGAACGCGCCGCACTGGACCTTCAATAAGTCGCCGACCGTGACGATAGCTGCCGGGATGCCATTGGCCTTTATCTTTCCGGCCATCCTGTCGGCATTTTCCCGCTGCCTGAACGCTCCGACCTGTACCTTATACATGGTTTTTCCCATGGTCATTCCTCCACGATCACCGCGTCAAATCCGGCCGCTTTCAAAGCGTTCACGCGCTTCTGTGCGTTCGCATGGCTCGCAAATGCGCCGGCCTGGACCTTGTACAGCTTGCCCGGGGCCGCTTTCTTTTCGGGCTCCTGGGCCTTGTCTGTGCCCTTGTTAAGCTGCGCCGTGACCTCATCGGCCAGTTTTCCGAGACGGTTGTAGAGCCAGTCACCGGGGCATGATTTCTGGGCGAACCAGCGGTGAACCGTGAGGACCATCTCGTTACTGCGCGGGTTGTATGCAAGGCTGGTTGCACGGTCTCCAAACCATATCAGCTTTGTCTTGCCGTATCTCTTGCAGATGTCCACGCAGAGACGGACAAGAGACGCATAAACTTTCGCGTTCATTGCGTACGGGTGCCGGGTATCGGATGCGCATTCGATCGTAATTGCCCGCTGGTCGTTGCTTTCGGATGAGCTGCACCAGCTTCTGTTAGCCTCATCGACATACAGGCCGATTTCCCCATCTTTGCCAATGCCGTAGTTACTGGACGCCTGGTAAGACGAACGCGCGAACAGCCCGCCACAAGCCGCCGCGGTCATCTGACCGACCATGCAGTGTGGGGTGATGCGGTCGACCGCGTGGGTTCTGCGTCCGGAGTGGTTTGGAGATTTGATAGTTACATTCACAAGGCCGCTATTTGACATTGCCTATACCTCCATCAAAAAAGGGCCACGCCAATGACGCAGCCCAAATTTATTACCGTGTAAACCGTTTTTATTTTTTTCACCGTGAAAAATCGTTATTGTTTTACTTTTTTTTTCACCGTGAAAATTTTTGTGATTCGTTATTTTTCACCGTGAAAAATTTCGTTATTCCGTCGCCGTTCCGTCCGGTCCGTCGCCATGATTGATCTCATCACCAATCTCATGTGCTTTCTTTGTGATAAAGTCCGGGATCGGTACGCCCATGGCCTGCAGGTTCTCCATGATGCTCAGGCCTTCCATGAGGCATACATACAGTGCCACGGCCGCCGGATACTTGACAGGCAGCTCGATAGCGATACAGGTCACCCACACCAACAGGATGACGCCCAGTTCGCCGCACTTTCTGTACAGTCCCTTCCGCATGATGGAACTGTTTTTCGTGCCGTTTACCTGGGCCTGGATAAGCCCAGTGATGACGTCCGACAGCGCAAAAATGGCCGGGAGTGCGATGATCCAATAGTTACTGGCGAAATGAATCTTGTAAACGATGTCCATACCCGCGCCCCCTTTACTCTGTCGCCGCCTGCTCGTGCCTGTATGCCTTCCGGTCGATCTGGCGCCCGTCGCTCTGCATGATTACGCATGCGTGCACGGGGAGCGAGGAAATGGCCGCAGCCGCCAGGACGGAGTGGAATTTACTTTCGGCACTGGCCTGGCTGTCGTAGCTGTAAACCAGGTTTGCTACTGTTCCGTCCGCCGCCGTCTGTATTTCCATTACGAGGAATTTCATGTGTTACACCTCCTGCAATTTCACAAGGATTTTTGTCAGTGTCTTTTTAAGCGAAAGCATGCCGTCTTCCATGACTGCGTTCTGCCAGCCCAGGGCCACAAGAGCCGCGTACAGGTCGCCGTCTATGGTGCCGGATGCCGCCGCCGTGTCGAGTGCATAGCGCGCATCTCCGTCCCAGGTGAGCGCGTAGGCATTAGACCTCTCCGACATGCTGTCGCCGTTTCCGACGATGTCCGCATACGTGCTGTTGCTGTCAGTCATGCTGAATTTTCCGCGTGCATTCTGATAGTCGCCGGCGGCGGTAACGCAATAGCCATCCGCAGATGACCCGCGCCCCGACGCCACACACTGGGTGCCGCGCGCATATGACGCGACTCCGGACGCTTCCCCGCCGCCAAAAGCTATGGCGCTATTCTCCGAAGCGGTCGCCCCGTCGCCAATAGCTATCGCATTCGGGCCGCTTGCGTTTGAGTACGAGCCAATAGCTATCGCATCCATGCCGGACGCCTTGACGCGGTTCCCCATAGCTATGGACCTATAACCGACATTCACCTGGCCATTCTCCGCTGCCCGGTTGCCGATAGTCGTATAGTCTTCCGAGATGTGAGCTGTCTCTGTTTCCCCGGTACGGAAGCCGAATCCATCGTCATTGATAAGCAAGTTGGGCGCCTCTGGCGGATTGGTCGGCGTGTATGTCGTATCGGCCGGCAGGTCAGCAATCATAACCCCGGATGCGTCACGGAGTATCCCCGCGGTTTTTACCATTCCGGCGATTTCTGTCTTGTCCGATGCGGTCAGCACATAGTCGTCGCCAGGGTCGCCCTTATCACCCTTGTCGCCCTTGAACTCTCCGGACTCTTTCGCGTCCTGCAGCGCGTCCTCTATCGCATCACCGACACCCGCCGCGGCTGCATCCGCTCGCTGTACAGCGCCGGAGACCTCATCGATCAGCTGCGAGATGACGCTGTGTTCTTCCGGGGTGATCTCCTGGTCGGACGGCTTCGGGCGATTGATAACGGGAATCTCGATCTTGTACACCGTGCGCCCGTTGTCGTCTTCCGCGGTGTCATGCAGGAAAATGTAACAGAGAATCGTCTGCGGTTTCGCGAGGTATTCATCGGGGATCCTAACTTCATTCCCGGAGCCCAGGACCGTCTTGCTTTCCGCGTCGCCCTCGCTCGCAAAATGTGTTTCGAACTCAAACGGGATGTCCGCGCCGGAAATTCTCAGCACCTGGCCATAGTCATACACAAAACGGGGTTCGGTTGTGGTTCCTCGCTTCCCGCTCTCAAAAACCGCGGGAACAATGATCAGATTTTCCATATCATCCCTCCCTTATGCCGTGCGCCGCCAGACGTACACCGCCAGATACGGGGGCATGATCGAGAACGACACCCCGCCGCCTGTGGCGCTTGTGTTCGCGGCTGCAGAGGTGATACTGTGAGAGTGTCCGAAGCCGGCTCCTTCGGTTTGCGTCGATGCCTCGCGAGTACCGATTGTGTGCGAGTGCCCCTGGCCCCCGCCGACTTCCGATGTGACCGCGCTCCCGGTTTTCCCGGCGGCCGTCTCGGTAGCCGCAACGGTCTCCGTGCCTGTAGCTGATTTTGTAACCAGCTTGTGAGTGTGAGCCGGGATCTGACTAAGCGTTAGAACCGTGCTCCCCGTTGCTACAGCCGGTTCAAGGTAATAATGGGAGTGTATGGGCAGCTGCGCGGTCGAGAGCTTTGTGCTTCCGGTCTCTGTCCCGGCTTTGCTATACTCGTGAGTGTGGCTGGGTAGATTTTCCGGATTGAGCCATGTCAACGCAGAACCGCCCGTCTCGCCCGCCGCGTAGTCGTCACCGGCCGCCAGAAGGAAGCGATCCTGGACGCGCTCCCATGTACCGCCAAAAAGCGAGGCCGGGGAAGTTTGCACGGTTGACAGATAGACAGCACCGACAGGGTAGATAATGTCGATCACATTCGAAGCAAGCTTATTTTTTGTGATGATGCCGTCCGGGATCGTGTCGGCCGTGATAGGTCCGGCCAGCTTGTCCAGTAACTTTTTCAGATTTATTTCTCTCATTCGAACACCTCACTCCAACCGCGGGCCATGATCGTCCTGTACAGGTCCCCGTCTACGGTCCCGGCGGCTGCCGTTTCGTCGATTTCGATAAGTGGTGTTGCCGAAATCATCCGCTTGTTGATCTCGTTAAGCAGGTGGCCCGCCGTGTCCGCGTCGAGAATGTCCTGAATGGTTGCGAACCATGTCCGGAAGTCTGCTTCGCTGCCCGTCACGAACTCGTTATAGTACGCTACAAACTGCGCGGCAAACTGCGAAAAATCCATCTCTTGCACGGTCCCGGTTACGATCCCGCAGAGGTCCGGATCGGAGCGCCTGTCGAAGATGACCGCGTCCGTGATGTTAGTCGCGCCGGGATATACTACAATATGCGCAAGCACAATCTGGTAGATGCCGCCCGTTCTCACGGGATCCGGGGCAACAGCAGCGCCCTCGCTGGATGCCGGGGTGCCGGGGACAATCTTCAAGTAGAAGTCCCGGTCCGTGTCGTTCCGTTCGACAACCACAGCATCGCGCCTATACATGGACGCGTGTGCCGTGGGGACTGTCAGTGTTTCGGGGGTGTCGTATATACGTACCTTGCCCTCGATATTGACATAGCCTGCGCCCACCTGGACTACCATGCCATATGTCGCAGACACAAACAGGTCGCCGGCAAATACGCCAGTTGTGAAAAATTTCCGCAGCCAATCGGAGAAACTGTCGGAGTTGTAGGTCCTGTCTCCGTTGACTGAATCATAGAAAAGGGGATAAGTCATTTTTAATCCTCCTCCCAATTTATGGTAGTGTATAGTTCACCACCCATTTATTGTTTAAAATCCTTTATTTTACGGGAGATCTAAATAAAAAGAGCATTGACCTCCCTTTTTGGTATAATGTCATCGACCAAAACTCCATTAACCAA
>ODAI013788337.1_pt1 | contig 14436 bp, 10 predicted proteins | sample 1539321 | NCBI WGS metagenome assembly ODAI01 (sample SAMN02144231, study PRJEB22623) | gut metagenome | biome: sheep rumen | host: Ovis aries | place: New Zealand
TCCAAGCAGTACGGCAACACCTCCCTGTACCTGCAGGACGGCGCCGGCGCCTACTTCGTGTACCGCATCGCCTGCACCGAGGACGAGGATGAGCGCCTGAAGATCGGCCAGAAGCTGAAGATCACGGGCTTTAAGTCCGAGTGGTCCGGTGAGATCGAGATCACCGACGCCAGCTTTGAGCTGGAGCGGGGCGAGTATTTCTTCCGCGCCGAGGACGTGACCGAGCTGATGGGCACCGACAAGCTCATTGAGAAGCAGAACCTGCTGGTTTCCATCAAGGGCGCCACCGTGGTGGAGTCCGAGGGCGGCGCGGCCTGGCTCTACGGCTGGGACGGCTCCGGCGAAGAGGGCAGCGACCTGTACTTCAACGTGGACATCGGCGGCAAGACCTACAGCTTCGTGGTGGAGTCCGATCTCTGCGGCCCCGGCACCGAGGTCTATGAGAAGGTCAAGACCCTGGAAGTGGGCGACACGGTGAATCTCACCGGCTTCCTGTACTGGTACGAGGGACCCAACCCCCACATCATCGCGGTGAAGAGCGCCGCCAAGTGAGCCTGGACGAGTCTGTTAAGCTGTCGACAGTGTAAATCGGCAGATCCGGAAACGGATCTGCCGATTCTTCTTGACAGGCGACCGGGCCTTCGCTATACTGAAATGCGAACGAACGGTCGCTTTTTGGAGGGGTCATGGCAAAGGATACGAAGGATAGAATTCTCGCAGCAGCGCTGGAGAGCTTTGCCCGGAAGGGCTACGCGGGCACCAACCTGCGGGAGCTGGCGGCGTCCCTGGGCATGGGGAAATCCTCCCTGTACCGCCACTTTGAAAGCAAGGAGGAGATCTGGAACGCCCTGCTGGACGAGATGATCGCCTATTATGAGGCGCACTTCGGCTCAGCGGAGCATCTGCCGCCGGCACCGGAATCCCTGGAGGAACTGGTGTCGATGACCATGGAGATGGTATGCTTCACGGTCAGGGACGAAAAGGTGATCAAGACGCGAAAGCTGCTGGCCATTGAGCAATTCCGGGACGAACGGGCCAGGGCCTTGGCCTCGAAGCACTTTCTCACAGGGCTTACGGACATATTCGCCCCGATCTTTGCCGCCATGATGGAGAAGGGACTGCTCCGGCGGGAGGACGAGCGGATGCTGGCCTTTGCCTATACTGCGCCGATCTCGGCCCTCGTCCACCTCTGTGACCGGGAGCCGGAGAAGACGGAGGAGGTCCTCGGGCAGATCGAGGCCTTCAGCCGGTTCTTTATAATGACCATCGGATGGCGAAATCAATCGAGAATTCGATTGATTTCGCTGCCAAACGACAAGTTTGGTAATAAATGATTCTAATAATCATTCACCCGATGCTTATTGCAATGAGTATATGGCAAAACAGCCATGCTGTTTTGCTGCGCAGCAAAGCTGCGCGGCGAAAAGCTTTTTCGCTTTTCGCCATCATATAATCAATTATTGCAAGCTTCGGGGAGCTGCGAATAGTATACCGGTTTCCGGGCGTTTTCGCAAGGCTCAAGCGCAGGGACGGGCCGGCCGGAGACGCGATGGGCGGGCGAAAGCAAGAACAATTTGTAAATTTGAGGAGACACGCAGCCGGAAGTGCAAAAAACCGTGTATAATGGTTTTTAGAGCATGTTTCACGCAAGGAGGGAAACGACATGGAAGACCGGAACCTCACATTGGGCGCTCCCGGCATCGAGGGCTTTTACCTCTATCGCGACGAAGTGACCGGCGGCGGCGCATACGCGATGATCGGCACAGACCTCGTCGGCGAGGGCAGATACTACTGCACGCGTTCCGCCTTCGGCACGCATCCCGTCACCGTCTTCTCGCCTCAGTTCGGCGCAGTCAAAAGCAGCTACGATCCCGACGCCACCCGCTACATAGGCGTCAAGCGGCTGGGCTTGGCGGACAACATCGCCGTTTTCAGTCTCGCCCTCACTCGCAGCGGCTACGCGCTTAAATTTGCCGGCATGCCGGAGCTGCAGGTCAGTGTACTGAGGAAGGAGCAGAGGTATATCGTCACCTGCGAGGACAGGCAGGTCGCGCTGATCCGCCCGGCCCTGGAACTCGCGGACGGACACCCGCTGCGCCGCTATGTGGAGCCCAGGCTGCTCCTGCTGCGCAAGGGCGTCGAACCGCTCAAGGAAGTCCTGGCAAGTCTCCCGCAGCTGGTTTTCTGAGAAGCAGGCTGTCCAAATTGCGCGACGGCGCGTGCTGTACCGCAGCCGCGCTTTGGGAAGCGCGCCAGCAGGCGGTACTCAAAGCATACTGACAAAAATCGCCCTCAGGAACTCTCTGAATTCCTGAGGGCGATTTTTTCATTTTTATTTCGATATGATCTGCGAAGGGCGGCCGAGAGCGTCCACTACTGTTGGGGGCTTGGAAGATACGCCGCTCACTGTAACGCGCACGCGCTCGCGCGTGCAGACAACGCGGTAAGTCGTAACCTCGGCGCACTCCCGGTCGTAGGGCGAAAGGCCGTCGTCCTCGAGATAGCGCTCCGCGAACTCCCCCTCGTCGAGCGGAAAGACGAGGGTCTTCTCCCCGATGCGCAGGACGGAGCCCGGGCGCACGAACCAGAGTGGTTCGTCATGTACCGTGCAGCGGCGCGTCACCGTTCCGCGCACCGCCTCTCTTCCCCGCAGGTACCAGGGGCCGTTCTCCTCGGGCAGCTCGGTCGTCAACTCCGTGACGCCCGCATCGAAGGCCGGATGCACAAGGATGTCATCTCCGAAGAAAAAGCAGTCGCTCTCCACATCTTCGTCTTCATAGCGCAGGAAGAGCGGGTAAATCACCGGGCGGTAATCCTCCGTACAGCGCCAGAGTTGGTTATACAGATAGGGGATCAGCCGCTCGCGCAGGTCGAAGAGCGCGCGCACGGTGTCCAGCTCCTCCTCGAAGAGCCAGGGCATGTTGGAGCTGCCGTCGTCGTTCCAGGAGTGGAGCACAAAGCGCGGCGTAAACAGGCCGTACTGGATCCAGCGCAGGAAGAGCTCCGGCGAGGGCTTCTCGCCCGCGAAGCCGCCAATGTCCTGCCCGAAGTTGTACACGCCGGAGAGGGACAGCGTCATCGCCATTTTGTGGTTATAGCGGAAATCGGCAAAGCTCGTGCGGTTGTCGCCCGTCCAGGTGGAGGCCAGACGGGAGCTGCCCGCGATAAAGCAGCGGGAGACCGCGTTTTTGCGCTTGCTGCCGTCCTGCGCGGCAAGGCTCGCGCGGGTCATGAGGTAGGAAAAGAGCGGCTTGATGCGCTTGGCGCGCACGGGCGTGCCGAAGCCGAAGGCCCAGACGTCCTCATCCGCGATCTCATACTCGTTGTTATCGTTCCAGATGCTGCCGTAGCCCTTTTCGACAAGCTGCCTGCGCACGCAGTCCGTCCAGAAGGCGGCGGCCTGCGGGTTCGTGAAATCCAGATAGCTGCCCATACCGCCCCAGAACGGAAAAAGCGCGCTCTTCCCCTCTCCGTCTTTGAGGAACCAGCCCTCCGCGGCGATTTTCTCATAGAGCGGGTGCTCCGTCAGAAAGCAGGGCTTGACGTTCGGCAGGAATTCCACCCCCGCCTCGCGGAAGGCGCGGCTCAGGCCCTCGGGGTCCGGGATCTTCTCCCGGTTCCAGTGGAAGACGAAGCGTTTGTCGCCGATCTGCGTGTAGCCGCTCGAGAGATAGAAACCGCCGGGGCGGATACCGCAATCTTCGCAGCGCGCAAGGAAACCGCGCAGCTGCCGCTCGGCGTCCGGCGCGTCGGTGTAAGCCATGGTGCTGCCGCAGTAGCGCAGCGTCCACCGGGGCGGCAGGAAATCCCGCCCGCGGAGGCGGGCGAAGCCTGCGGCGATCTCCTCCGGCGTGCCGAAGAAGACGTAGTACACCAGCGCCTCTTCCTCGCAGCGGAAGGACTTGAAGGGGCGGAAATAGTTGTCGATCTCCCGGCCGAAGTCAAAGGAGCCGTCGGAATAGCTGTCATAGTATATCCCGTAGGAACCGGCGCTATTACGGCAGATATAAAATGGGATATGCTTGTAAAGCGGGTCGCTGCTGCGGGCGTCAAAGCCCATGGCGTCGCCCGTACCGAGACGGAAGCTGCGGCCGGCCTTGTCCACGTCCCCGGTCTTGTCTCCGAGACCGAAGATCTGCTCGCCCGGCTCGCGGGAGAGATAATGCGCGCTCCCCCGCCCGAGCTCCCCGCCGAGGTTATAGGCGAGAACCTCGCGATCCTTGAACAGGAGCGCCTCGCGCTGATACCAGCTGAGCTCAAAATTCTTCCGCGGGACATGCAGCCGAAGCTCTCCTGCCGTGAAGTCTGCGGCGTCGGCGCTTTGCGCCATCTCCGCACGGACGGTCTCGAAGCCCTGCAGGCTCAGGCGCTCGCGCCCCGCCTCCGGCATCTCCCCGTCCGGGCAGACCGTGAAGGTCGGGAAAAGCCGCTCCCCCTCGCGCCAGAGCGCGACGCGGACGCCGCCGCGCAGAAAATCAAGCCGCGCGTTCAAATCGCCGCAGCCAAAGAGAGCGGTGACGCCGTCAAAGGAGCGAAGTTCAAATCGGTGGTCGTATTTCATTTCGGTTCCCCCATGAAGGTGCCGCGCAGGAGCTTGCCGAGCGGCGGGCAGCCCATCGCCGTGTCATCGCGCCGCAGGATCAGTGCGCCTCTCCCCTTCTCCCAGCGCGGCCTGCCGCCGCCGTTGGGATTGCCCGTGCGGCAGAAGGCGGCGAGATAGTCAAGCATGAGCGCGGAGAGCGCCTCATCCCGTTCGTCATAGGGACGCCAGCTTCTGTTGAGTGTGCCGAAGACATAGCGCAGGTCGGAGGAGTGAAAGGCGGCGTTGCCGTCGCCCGGCGCATCGGCGTCAAAGCAGTAGAGATAGGCGCGGTTCGCGCGGGCATAGCGGTGCGCCATGCCCGCGAGCAGCGCAGTGTACATGTCGCGGTTCGTGTAGCCGACGAGCGTGTCGACCGGGGCGGGATGGCGGATCAGCTCGCCGACGCGCTTCGGCAAAAGCAGTCCGTCGATCACCGGCTGGGTGTTGTAGACATTGTCCCTGCGTTCAGCCTTCACCTGTTCGACGGCGCGCAGCACCTCCTCCGCGGGGAGCGCGCGGAAGGCCTCGAAGCTCTCCGCGCCGCTCTTTTCGATGACTGAGAGCCAGTAGGCGCGCGTCTCGCGGTGATCCTTCGGCTGGGCGAAGCGCGGAAAAGCGCCGGCGCCGGAGAGCATCACAGCGCGGCGAAAGCAGCCGCGCACGGCAGGCGAGAGCAGCATCAGCTGAACCGATATAGCCCCTGCGCTCTGCCCCATGATGGTGATATTCTCCGGGTCGCCCCCGAAGGCCGCGATGTTGCGGCGCACCCAGAGCAGGGCCTTCATCTGGTCGTCCAGACCGAAGTTGCCGTCCCTCCCTTCGGAACGCTCGACCTCCTCGTGCGTGAGGTAGCCGAAGACGCCGACGCGGTAATTGGCCGCGACGAGGATCACGCCGCGCCGCGCGTAGGCGGCGCCGTCGAGATAGCTCTCAGAGTTGGCCATGGAGTTGAAGCCGCCGCCGTGGTAATAGAGCAGCACGGGGTGATTCCCGCCTGTTTTGGGAACGTAGATGTTGAGATTCAGGCAGTCCTCGCTGTAGGTGAACGTCAGTCCCTCGCGGAATTCCCTGTGGTAGAAGGCGCGCTCCGGCACGTCGAGATGTGGGGCGATCTGGCGGTACTGGCAGCAGGCGGGACCGAAGTGCGTCGCATCATAGTTGCCTTCCCAGCGCTCCACAGGTACGGCGTAGCGAAAGCGCCCCGCCCGCGCGTAGCGCACACCGAGGTATTCTTCGCAGTCCGGCCGCTCATTGCCGCGGATGGGGCCGCAGGACGTCATGCGTTCCCTGCTCATGCCTGCGCCTCCCTTCTGAGCGCGGCTTCCTTTTCCACCTGCAGCTGCTGCACGCGCGTACGCGAGAGCGGATACCACAGGGCGAGCACCAGCGCCATCGCTGCGAAGAGCACGGCGGGGATCAAGGTCGCCATGGTAAACATCGTCCCCAGCTGCGTCTGAGAGAAGACGAAGCTGCCGGAGGAGGCCGTGGAATAATAGCCCATGGCGAGCAGCGCACCGTTCACCGCCACGGCAGAGAGCACCTGGCCGAGCTTGCGGAAGAAGTTCAAGAAGGCGTAGGCCGTGCCGTTGTCGCGGCTGCCTGTGGTGAGCGAGATATCATCCATGGCGTCGGTGGCCATGGCCCAGAGCTGCAGCACGAAGAAATTGAGCCCGAAGCCGCTCAGCAGGCAGAGCGCCATGAATGGCCAGAGCGCGCGCTCTGCGGGCAGATAGCGCAGGAAAAACATGGCGAAGTTCGCCAGCGCGGCCACAGCCATGCCGGCGGCGGTGAGTTCCTTCTTGCCCCTCCTGCGCGCGAGGCGCGGCACAAAGGCCATGAGGATCGCCATGGGAATATAGGTCAGGATCGTCGGAAGGGAGACGAAGAGGCCGCCCTTACCGAAGTAATAGCGGATGAGATAGACATAGTAGCTCTGCGTGAACATCTGCCCGGCGAGCAGCAGCATCGCCGCGACAGAGAGGGAGAGCAGCGGGCGGTTGCCCAGCAGCAGGCGGATGGCCTTCCCCGCCGCGCCCTTCTCGCGACGCTTCGGTTCGGTCTTCACGCGCTCCTTCGTCCCCGCAAAGCACAGCAGCAAGCAGAGGCAGGAGAGCGCCGCCATCACGATCACGCCCGTGAGCAGCACCGGGTAGCGCACGACGGAGGCGCCGGTCACCGGGTCCTTGCCGAAGCAGAGCATGGAGAGCACCATCACCGGCAGGCTCCCAAGCGCCGCGCCGACGGAGCGGAAGACTGAGAGCTTATTGCGCTCATGCTCGTCGAGCGTGAGCACGGAGGCGAGCGAGCCGTAGGGGATCTGCAGCACGGTATAAACCATGCCGAAGAGTACATAGGTCACAGCCGCGTAGACATAGGCAGGGAGATTATGCTCCACGCTGCCGAAGCCCGGGAAGCGCAGAAACAGCAGCACCGCCGAGACTGCGAGCGGCAGCGCGGCGGCGAGCAGCCACACCCGGTAGCGTCCGTGTTTTGTGACCCCGGCAGTGTCGCAGATGCGGCCCATGATGGGGTCGTTCACCGCGTCCCAGACGCGCGCGAGCACGAACATGAGCATAATAAACAGCGGGCTGAGCACCAGCACGTCTGTATAATAGGTCTGCAGCAGGCTCGTCACCAGGCCGAAGACCAGGCAGCCGCCCGCGTCGCCCAGCGCGTAGGCCACGAATTCCTTGGGCTTGAGACCGCTGGCACGGGCGATCAGGCTCTGTTGTTCCTCCATGGTACTTTCCGTCCTTTCGCTTGTGTTCTGCTTTTATACTATATGAGTATATCAAATTCTGCCTGCGGGTTCAACAGTGCGGTTGAAAAGCGGGCGAAAATGTGTTAGGCTCTGAGAGAATAACACACAGGAGGGCTGAGAGATGGCCGATCTGCGAAGCGAACTGAACATCAAAAACCTGCATCTGCGAAACCGCCTCGTGCTGCCGCCGATGGCAAGGGAGGCGACCGCGGGCGACGGGCTCGTGACCGAGCGGCTGCTGCGCTATTACGCCGAGAAGGCGGCCGGCGCATTCCTCGGCCTCGTCATCACCGAGCACTGCTACATCATGCCCGAGGGAAAAGCCAGCCCCGGGCAGATCTCCGCCGCCTCCGATGAGGCGATCCCGGGGCTGCAGCGGCTCACCGACACGCTGCACGGCTGCGGTGTGCCCTGTGTCTGCCAGATCAACCATGCCGGCGGCCGCGCCAAACAGAGCGTGACCGGCCTGCCCTCCGCCGCGCCGAGCGCCGTCTGGGCGGACGGGACGCGTTTTTCCGACCGGGAGCTCTCCAAGGCGGATATCCTGGCGGTCGTGGAGGCCTTCGCCGCCGCGGCCAGACGGGCGAAGGACGCCGGCTACGACGCCGTGGAGATTCATTCCGCGCACAGCTACCTGCTCAACCAGTTTTATTCTCCGCTCGCGAACCAGCGTGGGGACGCCTACGGCGGTTCGCTGCATAACCGGCTCCGCATCCATTTTGAAGTCCTCGAAGCGGTGCGTGCCGCCGTCGGCGAGGAGACGCCCGTCTTCCTGCGCCTCGGCAGCATTGACGATCGGCCCGGAGGCAGCGAGCTTGCCGACGCCGTGGAAGCCTCCCGGCTGCTCGCCGGGGCCGGCGTCGACGTGCTGGATATCTCCGGCGGCTTCTGCGGCTTCGTGCTGCGCGGCCGCGAGCAGGAGCAGGGCTATTTCTCCTTCGTCAGCGAGGCGATCCGGGAGGCTGTCTCCGTCCCGGTGATCCTCACCGGCGGCGTCACCGATCCGCTGGCTGCCGACCGTCTGCTGCGCGGCGGCAAGGCCGATCTTATCGGCGTGGGCCGCGCCATCCTGCAGGATTCCCGCTGGCCGGAAAAGGCCTTCGCCGCTCTCGGCTGACAACACAGGAAAGGCCCCGCACCGCGGGGAGAAATGTGCATGAACCATCATAAACCTATTCCGCTGCCCGGGCAGCGCATCCTGCGCTCCATGGTCGCCGTGTGGCTATGCTGCGGGATCTTCTTTCTGCGCGGGCAGAGCGGCATCCCCTTCTATTCCATGATCGCCGCGCTCCAATGCCTGCAGCCCTATAACAAGGACATGCGCAAGGTGGCGCTCAAGCGCCTCACTGGCACGCTTATCGGTGCGTTCTGGGGACTGGTGGTGCTGCTGCTGGAGCTGGAGCTGCTGTACAAGGGCAAGCCGGACACGCTGCCGCATTTTCTGCTGCTCGGGCTCTTCGTCGGCTTGGTGCTCTATTCCACCGTGCTCCTGAATGCGCGCGAGGCCTCCTATTTCTCGGCGGTGGTCTTCCTCAGCGTCTGCGTGAGCCACATTGGGGACGCGAACCCCTATCTTTTCGCCTTCAACCGCGTACTGGACACCTTTCTCGGCGTGCTCGTGGCGGAGGTTGTCAACCGCGTGCATCTGCCGCGCAGGCGGGAGAAGAACACGCTCTTTGTCTCCTGCGTGGGCGACACGATCCTCGGCGCGGACCGCAGGCTCTCGCCCTATTCGCGCGTGGAGCTCAATCGCCTGATCGAGGACGGGGCCAAGTTCACCCTCTCCACTGGCGAGACGCAGGCCACCGTGCGCGAGCTGCTCACGGGCGTCGATCTCAAATACCCGATCATCACCATGAATGGCGCGGCGCTCTACCACATCCCCACGATGGCTTACCTGGAGACGAGGCCGATGACTCCGGAGCAGAACCGGCGCATCATGGACTTCTGCCGGGAGCACGGCCTCGGCTATTTCTCCAACAGCGTGGAACAAAATCTCCTCGTGATCCGCTATGAGGCGCTGCAGAACGAGGGGATGCGGCTGCTGTTTGAGAAAAAGCACCTCTCCCCCTATCGCAATTACATCCAGAGCGCGACAGAGGCGGACGCCCATGTGCTCTACTTCCATGTGCTCGACACGCCGGAGAGGCTCGACGCGGCTCTCTCCGCTCTCCGCGCCGAGCCCTGGGCAGATGAATTCCGCGTGATCCGCGAGGAGAGCGGTTTCCCCGGCTATGACCGGCTCAAGATCTACGACGCGGCGGTCTCCCGCGAGGCCATGCTGAAGGTGCTCGAGGAGAAAATGGGCACGGAGAAGACCGTGACCATGGGGAGCATCGCCGGGAAATATGACGTTTACATCAAAAATGCCGACCGCGACCAGGTGGTAAAGGAGCTCAAGCGCCGCTTCGAGCCCGTGGATCTGCGCGGCTGGCGCAATATGTTTCGGATCTGATCCGACACGGAGTGGCAGACAATGGAAAAGGATAATAAGATCCCCCGCCGGGACGACCGGGTACCGGGCGTCTTTGTCGGCAAGGGGAAGTACATCGACGATTATTCGCTTGAGGAATACACGGACGGGAAGGGGCGCGTAAAAAAGCGCACGCATTATAACGGCTCCTGGTTTTGTGTGAAGGGGGACGAGGCGCGTGCCCGGCGCAGGCTGTTTCTCTCGCTCACCCTTGCGCTGATCCTCGGCGCAGCGCTCATCGCGGTGCAGGTTCAGACGCACACCTCCGCCTGGGCCTTCTATGTGATCCTGCCGCAGGCTGTGGCGCTCTTCCCGCTGCTCTACCTTGCGCTCGGGCTCTTTAAGCTCCCCTACCGGCTGCGGCCGATGGAGCGCGGCAGCTATTTCATGGGTATCATCCGCGTCTGCCGCAGTTCGACTGCGATCCTCATTCTCTGCGCCGCGTCTTTCATCGGCGATTTTATCTTCCGCGGCCTGTCCGGGGACTGGGTGTATCTCCATGCGGATCGGCTGTATCTCGTCCTTCTCGGGCTCGTTCTCCTCTGCTGCGGGGCGATCCTCTGGCTGCTCAACGGCATTGAGATCGACGAGCGGCCGAACCACGCCTATCCCCAACCGAAAAACAGATAGATGCTGTACAGGAAGGGACTGTTGCAAAATGAGAAAACCCTGGCTGCATCGTAGGGGAGGGCCTTGCGGCCTCCCGGCAGAATCAAGCATATTAATAGCAAAAAATGTTCGGCGTATTCGTACAATCTGCGAATACGCCGAACATTTTTTATGTATATACTGTTGCGCCGCCGGGCGGGGCAGAGCCGCCGCCCCTACGAAATCAGGCACACATTTTAGCGCTCATCCTTATTTTGCAACAGAACCTTCATGATTGCTTTACTGTGCCTCCAACCGCGCCTGTTCAGGGCTGCGCGGAGACGTCTCCTTCAGGGAAATAGCTGTCGAGACTGTCCATCAGATGCATCTGCGGCGTGGGCGGCGCTGGCTTGTTCGCGTCAAGGACACGGTAGCCAAGACTGCATAGCGCCATGCACACGAACGCGATGAGCACGATGAGCCACGCGCCTGCGCGCCCCTTTTCCCTCTTCGGCTGCTGTTTTTTCGGCTTCGCCTTATCCTGAGGCTTCGGCGCGCTCTCGCGCGGCAGAGGCTGCTTCGGCTGCAAAGCGGCAGCTGCGGACGCCGGCTGGGTCGGCAGGGTCTCCTTCGGCTCCTCACGGCGCTGCGCGCCGGGCGTCGGGCTGCGGAAGATCGTCGTCTTCTCGCCCTCGGCTGGTGCGGGCTCCTCCATCGGAGGGGCTGCAGGCCGGGCGTTCTTCTCCGCAGACTTCGTCTCTGGTCCACTCTGCGCGGAAGCTTCGGGCTTTTTCGCTGCCCCGGAATTCAGCGAGGAGCTGAACGCGGAAAAATCCGCCAGGATCGCGTCGAGATCCGGAGTTGTTTTCTTCTCGCTCATGCTTCTCCCTCCGCCGCTATCGCCACGCCGCCGAGCAGGGCGCGCAGCAGGTTGGTTCCCGGTATGATGCGCCAGCGGCCGTTCTGCGCGATCAACTCCAGCTGGAAGCCGGTCGTCGTGATATAGTCGTCCACATGCTTGAGCACTGCCTCCACTGCGGCCGTTCTGGCCATCGCCTGCACCTCGGGCAGATACTCTCCGTTTTCGTCATAGAGCTCTCCCGCGGTACGTCCCTCGGCGTATTCCACGAGCCAGCTCTGCGCCGCGCTCTGCAGCTCGGGCTCCATGGCGGTCACGTCCAGGAACCTCATCTCCACGAGCTGATGCGCCCGCTGACGACCGACGCGGCATTCGCCGAACAGCTCCGCCGAATAGCTCATGCGCAGCGCCTGCGCCACGGCACGGGCATTCGCGCCCTGCGGCTCCTCCTGCAGGCCGAGATCGGCGCCGTCGGCAAGCAGGGTATAGGCCGCCTCATAGTCCTCCCGCGCCAGGCAGTCAAAGAACGCGGTGACGACCGTCTGCGGATTCTCCTTCGGCTGCTGCAGGAAGGGCAGGAAGATACAGAGCAGGGCGGCAAGCGTCGCCAGCAGCAGGAGCAGGACCTGGGGCCAGACGCGCCGCCTGCGCCTGCCTGCCCAAATGAGAAGGGCGACCAGCGAAATCAGCAGCACGGCGAGCACGCCGCCGCCCGCATAGAGGGCGCTGCGATCCCGCCCGTCCTCCGTAACGACCTGGGCGAGCTCCACGGCATGCCCGGTGACGCCTGCATGGCTTGCGGCCTCGGCGGCCTGCTCGCGCTCGAGCGCCTCGCGGGTCTCCTGGGCGCGGCGCTCGGCCTCGGCCGCGCGCTCCGCCTCCTCCTGCTTGCGCAGCGCCGTGTGATACTGCGTATACTCGCACATCACCACGGCGAAATCCGCCATGACCTCATAGGCCTTGGCCGTATTGTCCGTAAACATGACAAAGAGGATCGGATCGTCGGTAAAGGCGATCGCGCAGTCTGTCATATAGAAATGGCCGGGGTCGTCAAGGAAGCCGTACTTGTGCGCGATGCCGTAATCCCGCTCACGGCGCTTGAAGTATTCGTCCGGCTCGGCGCGCTGCATCGCGTCCACGAGGGCAGCGTAGCGGTCGTCCTTCCCGTCATAGAGCGTCTTGAGGCAGGTCATCATCTGCCGGGCGGTGAAGAAGTTGTTTTCGTAGAACTTCGCGTCCACCGTGTCGGCGTCCTCGCCCATGATGGGGGCGATGATGCGGCGGTACTGGCGGTAGACGCCGTTGCCGAGCACGCTCCAGAGGGTCTTCGCATAGTCGTTGCTGGAGTGGACAATGGTATCCTCCAGGAGCGTCCTGTAGGCGATGCCGCCCACGGAGGAGTCCATGTCCATTTCGCCCGCGGCGATCTTATCCAAATAGACCATATTGAGCGGCACCTTGTACATGCTGCCCGAGACCATATATTTGTCCGCGTCCCAATACTGCTCCTCGCCGGTGACGGTATTGTAATAGCCGAGTGTCACGGAATCCGCCCGCGCTCCGTAGCGGTCGAGGATCTCCTGCACCAGCTCGTCCCAGCTCTTGCCCTCGTACTTCGCGGCGAGGGCGTCCTCCGCAGAGGCGGCCGGCAGCAGCGGGCAGAGCATCAGCAGGATCAGGATCAGCGATAGGATCTGTTTCAGTCGTTTCATGTCTTGCTCCAGGATAAGAATACGAATTATTTTACCATATTCGTCAGGATTTGCAAGCCTTTTGCTGCATTTCCCGCGCCGCTTCCCGCAGGCGGCTTTCTCCCGCTTCCACTGTTTTCCGCAGCTTCGGCAAAGGGCGCAGAAAGGGCGTTCCGCGGCTCGCAATCCCGGGGAAAAACTGTTCAACATTAACAAAATGAGAAAAAAATGACAGTTTCCGGCAAGACCCTCTTTCTTTTTTTGCGGCGTTCGTGTATAATCAAATCACCCGATTTTTTAGGAGGTTTATTCAATCCATGAAACAATACTTCGAAATCGTTGATGTTATGGCCCGCGAGATCCTGGACTCCCGCGGCAACCCCACTGTTGAGGTTGAGGTCACGCTGGATGACGGCACCGTAGGCCGTGCGGCCGTCCCCTCCGGCGCTTCCACCGGCATTCACGAGGCCTGCGAGCTCCGTGACGGCGACAAGAGCCGTTACGGCGGCAAGGGCGTTGCCAAGGCCGTCGAGAACGTCAACGGCGAGATCGCCGAGGCCGTTGTCGGCCTGAACGTTCTGGATCAGACCGGCATTGACAAGCTCCTCATCGAGCTTGACGGCACCCCGAACAAGACCCGTCTCGGCGCCAACGCCATCCTCGGCGTCTCCCTCGCCTGCGCCAAGGCCGCTGCCGCCGCCACCGGCGTGAGCCTCTACAACTACATTGGCGGCGTGAACGCCAAGACTCTGCCCGTTCCGATGATGAACATCCTCAACGGCGGCGCACACGCGTCCAACTCCGTTGACATTCAGGAGTTCATGATCATGCCCGTCGGCGCCCCCAACTTCAAGGAAGCGCTGCGCCGCTGCGCCGAGGTCTTCCATCAGCTCAAGAAGACCCTGAAGGCCAACGGCACGCCCGCCGCCGGCGTCGGCGACGAGGGCGGCTACGCTCCCGACCTGGCTGCCGATGAGGACGCGCTGAAGGTCATCGTCAAGGCCATCGAGGAAGCCGGCTACAAGCCCGGCGAGGACTTCAAGATCGCCATGGACGCCGCCGTTTCCGACTGGTTCAACACTGAGGACGGCAAGTACCACCTGCCCAAGCGCGGCACCGTCATGACCAGCGACGAGATGATCGACATGTGGGAAGACCTCGTCAACAAGTACCCCATCATCTCCATCGAGGACGGCCTCGGTGAGGACGACTGGGACGGCTGGGTCAAGCTCACCAAGCGTCTCGGCAAGCGCGTGCAGCTCGTCGGCGACGATCTGTTCGTCACCAACGCCTCCCGCGTCAAGAAAGGCATCGAGATGGGCGCTGCCAACGCCGTGCTGATCAAGGTCAACCAGATCGGCTCCCTGACCGAGACCCTCGACGCCATCCAGACCGCCAACCGCGCCGGCTACACCGCCATCGTCTCCCACCGCTCCGGTGAGACCGAGGACACCACCCTGGCCGACATCGCTGTCGCTGTCA
>ODAI011401203.1_pt1 | contig 14433 bp, 9 predicted proteins | sample 1539321 | NCBI WGS metagenome assembly ODAI01 (sample SAMN02144231, study PRJEB22623) | gut metagenome | biome: sheep rumen | host: Ovis aries | place: New Zealand
CCACAGCTCCACTCATTTGCTGTAGGACTTGAAGGTTCCCCGGATCTGATTGCCGCAAAAAAAGCCGCAGATTACATCGGCACCGTTCACCACGAGGTTCACTTTACAATTCAGGAGGCCCTGGATGCCCTGCCTGACGTAATCTACCACATCGAAACTTACGACATCACAACCGTCCGCGCTTCAACTCCAATGTACCTGCTTGCCCGTGTAATCAAATCTATGGGAATCAAAATGGTTTTGAGCGGCGAGGGAAGTGATGAGCTTTTCGGCGGCTACCTTTACTTCCACAAGGCACCAAACGCCCAGGAATTCCATGAAGAACTGGTTCGCAAAATGAGTAAGCTTCATCTTTACGACTGCCTGCGTGCCAACAAATCCCTTATGGCCTGGGGGGTAGAAGGCCGCGTTCCTTTCCTCGACAAAGATTTTATCGACATTGCAATGAGCCTAAATCCGGGCGACAAAATGAACATCCGCCTGCCGGACGGAAATCAGCGAATGGAAAAATGGATTTTGCGCAAAGCCTTTGAAGACATGCTGCCGGAAAACATTGCCTGGCGTCAGAAGGAACAGTTCTCTGATGGTGTAGGTTATAACTGGATTGATACTCTCAAAAAAATTACAGAAGAAAAGGTAAGTGACGCCGAGTTCGCCCGCCGCGAAAACCGCTTCCCGGTAAATCCTCCAAAAACAAAAGAGGAATACTACTACCGCGAAATCTACAGCCGCCTCTTCCCAAGCGACTCCGCTGCCCGCTGCGTACCGCATGAAGCCGGAGTTGCCTGCTCAACCGCAAAAGCCCTTGAATGGGACGCCGCCTGGAAGAACATGGACGAGCCTAGTGGCCGCGCAATCGGCGGAGTCCACAACGACGCTTACGGAAAATAAAGAAAGCTGCAGGGGGCAGCAACTATGCCTGTCCCCCTAAACTTTAAACTCGTTAATTTCACCGTCGATTGCCTGAATTGATTTTTCCATGTTGCTGGAAATTTCACTGAGGGTAGCGCCGGTTTCATTGATTTTTGCAGCACCGATTTTCATTTCTTCCATGCTGGACTGCATTATGCCGGTAGCATTCTGAAGATTCTGAACTTCGGTAAGTATTGCCTGATTTCCAGCCGACATTTCGTTAGAGGCAGTTTTTACCTCAGACGTACTGTCAGTCATAGACTGAAGGGCATTGATAATCTGTTTAGAACCTTCGTTCTGTTCCTCCATGGCAGATTTTATCTGGTGTACAAGCTGATTTGTTTCGTTGATTCTTGAAATAAGGGAATTGAAAACCGAACGGGATTCCGACGATGCCGAAACCATCTGGGAAATTGATTCCTTAATTGATTCAAGCTGTTTTCCGATTGTATTTGACTGGTCGGAAGATGTTTCTGAAAGCTTACGGATTTCATCAGCAACAACAGAAAATCCTTTTCCCGCTTCACCGGCATGGGCAGCTTCAATTGCCGCATTCATGGCAAGAAGGTTTGTCTGTTCGGCAATGGCAGAAATAGCGGCATTTGCCTCCTGCAGCATAAGGGACTGCTCTTCAATGCGCTCAATTCGTGAGTTTACATCCTCCTGCATTGTTGCTCCGGTGGAAGAATCAGATTCCAGAAGCTCAAATTCCCTGGCCATGCGTTCTACCGAGCTGTTTACCGAGGAAATGTTTCCAATCATCTCTTCTACGGCAGATGAGGCGTCTGAAACACAGCGGGACTGATTTTCTATCATGTGTTCAAGGGACTGAATGTTAGAGGCAATCTCATTTACCGCCCCCGCAGTCTGGTGTACGCTTTCAGACTGGGTGTTTATCTGCTTATGTACGCTTTCAATATTTGCAATAATCTGAGTGATGGAGCTTGCTGTATCCTGAGTGCTGGAACTTAAGTCCGAACCCGCATTGTTCAGCTTCTTTCCCGCATCCATGATTTTTGCAATGATTTCCTGCAGCTTTTCCGTAAAACTGTTAAAGCCGTCTACCACATCACCGATTTCATCATTTGAATCCTTTTTCAAACGCTTTGTAAGGTCTGCATTTCCGGATGCGATTTCCTTAACGGCGCTTCCCACCCTGCTCAAAGGCTTTACAATCTGAGCGGAAATCAAAATACCGATTATAATCGAAAGAATAATGCTGGCGGCAAACATGATGACAACAATGGTGATTGATTGCCACAAGGTTTCGTAAATTTCCGTTTTTGGTCCGATTGTTACGAAAGTCCATTTTGTGATACCTGGCATTTTTCTTGATGCAAAGTAATAGTTTCCGTATCTGGTTTTTATGATTTTATCATTTCTCAAAACTTCGCCCTTAAGCTCAGTAACTTCAAAATCATCATAAAAATTATCTTTAAGGATTTTTGAGCTTTCTTCATTTGTGATGTATTTTCCGTCAGCAGTAATGAAGAAGGAAAGTCCGTTTTTAGAAATTTTCATGCTTTTTACAAAGTCGCCCAGAGTGTCTATTGTAAAGTCCGCACCAATTGCACCGGCATAGCCATTCTTGTTAAAAACCCCCCGGGAAGTTGTAACAACAAGAGAGCCCGAAACCTCATCAACATAAGGAACGGCAAAAAATGAATCCCGCGTACCTTTTGTTGCCTGAAACCATTCCCTTGTGGTCTGATCAAAGCTATCCGGAGCCCGCCAGTGAAGGTTGTCATAAAGAAAACCACCCTTTGGAATAGACAGGGCAGAGGTAAAGTAAACCATCTGATAAAGAGGATCTTTATTAACTGCCCGGATCAGAAAATCTTCTGCTTCATCAAGATCATATTCTGTATAGCTTGCAAAATGATCAGAGCAGGATTTAATCAGGTTTTGTGTGCCGTTTACAAAATCTGAAACCTGGCTGTAAATGCTTTCCAGCTGTAAATCAATTTTTTCATTGATATCTTTTTCCAGAACCTTTGTTTCTTTTGTCACTGTAGGAATTGCAATAAGGATGGAACAGAAAACAGCAATCAAAATGTGGGTTACTGTCAGCTTTGATTTAATCTTCATAAAATGTTCTCCTGAATAAGAGATTAAAAATTTAACTTCTTTCCTTTTCAGAAAGCCCTTCCACTGTATAATAATTTTATCTTACTATTCTTTATAATACAAATTTTCTTTTACATATTTCAGGAAAGCAGCTGAAGCGGGCTGCTGTCTGTTTTGACCTGGAAATTTTTGTGAAATTTTCCGCACCCCCAGCTTGTTTTATTGACTACTTTAATTATACTGAATATATTAAGTATAATGAAAGTTAGCAAAGGCGCCATGGAAGCTCAAAATTCCCAAAGTACATTAGAAAAGCTTCTCCATTCATTTGAACGTTATTACAACGTCCGCACCGATGACCTTGCTGCGCCTTTTTCTGCCACCGCCGAATTTCATTCCCACAGCGAACAGTATTTCTTAGTAAAATCTGCCAGACTCGCCGAAGTTGATTCGAACGAATACGTTTATTTTATAGAAGAAAAGGAATTATCCTCATCACGCTTTTCAGAACTTTCTTCACTTGCCTGGGAGCGTGGTCTTGCCGGAGTTCGCCCTCATTCTACCCACCGCAATTCAGACGTAACGCTGATTATCATTTCAGAAAAAATCGCCCCGGATACCTTAAGACAAATCAAAAAATGCAATCTTCACAAATCATATAAATTCGGCTTTTACGGCTGGAGCAACCTCAGGATAATGGCTTACGAAACTTCAACAGGCCGCACAGTAACAAACCGTTACGCAAGCGACCTGAAAAAGCTCGCAGGCACACTATAGAAAGTTTTATAAAAAAAAGGAGTGGCAAAAATGACAGCATTATTAATCATTCTTGCAGCAATTGCTTTGCTTTTCTGCGGCTATGTTGGCTACGGCTCATGGCTTGCAAAGCAGTGGGGAATCGACCCAAAAAGAAAGACACCTGCTAAAGAAAAGGCAGATGGCGTAGACTATGTAGAGGCAAAACCTGCCGTTTTGATGGGACATCACTTTTCATCAATCGCCGGTGCCGGTCCAATCAACGGTCCAATTCTGGCAGCTGTATTCGGCTGGGTTCCTGTTTTTCTCTGGTGTGTAATTGGTGGTATTTTCTTTGGCGGACTTCAGGATTTTGGTTCCCTTTTCGCTTCTGCCCGCAACGAAGGAAAATCTGTTGGTGAAATCATCAAGGCTTCAATGGGTAAAACTTCAAAAAAACTCTTCATCATTTTTGCTCTTCTCGTTTTGATTCTTGTAATTGCTTCATTCGTAAACGTAGTTGCAGGAACCTTCCTTACAAAGCCTGATGCAGCCGGAAATATTGTTACCGGCTTCGTAACAAAGGCTCATGGACTTACAAACAACCAGACAACAGCAATCATCTCTGTTCTCTTTATTTTCCTTGCCATCGGATACGGAGTTCTTACAAACCGCTTCGGCGTTAAAACGCTGCCGGCAACAGTCATCGGAATCGTTGCAATCGCCGCAACCATCGTGTTTGGTCTGAACGTTGGTTTTGCTCTTGGCCGCAACGCATGGATTGTTATCATCGGTCTTTACATCGCAATTGCCTCTTTGATTCCGGTATGGATTATGCTTCAGCCGCGTGATTACCTTTCTTCATACCTGCTTTATTCAATGATGCTCATCGCTTTTGTTGGTATTGTAGTTTCAGCCTTCCGCGGAAACACAAGCTTTGCAATTCCTGCATTTACAGGCTGGAAGGTTGGAAACAGCTACATGTTCCCGACTTTGTTCATCACAGTTGCCTGCGGTGCCTGCTCAGGTTTCCACTCACTCATTGCTTCAGGAACATCTTCAAAACAGCTGGATAACGAAAAGCACGCTAAGGCTATCGGCTACGGTTCAATGCTGATTGAATCAGCCCTGGGTATTATTTCCCTGATTGCCGTTGGCGTAGTTTGGGAAGCATGGGGTAAAAAAGAATTTGGTTCGCCTTCTGCCGCATTTGGTGCCGGAATTGCAACCCTCTTTGCCGCAAAAGGAACTTCAGTTTACAACACAATCAGCGCCCTTCTGACACTTGCAGTTTCTGTATTCGCCCTCACATCTCTGGACTCAGCAACCCGCCTGAGCCGCTTTATGTTCTCTGAACTTTTCCTCAAGGAAGATGAAGAAACCTGGAAGGATGCAAAGAGCCCTGTACGCAAGATTCTTGCAAATCCATTTTTCGGAACAGGACTTATGGTTGTAATCGGCTGTATTCTTGGTGGACTTTCACTTTCTCAGATCTGGGGACTCTTTGGTGCCGCAAACCAGCTTCTTGCGGGCGTTGCCCTGATGGCAGTTGCCGCATGGCTTGGTGAAGTTGGCAAGAACAATAAAATGTTCCTTATTCCTACAGTTTTCATGCTGTCTGCAACTTTGACACAGCTTATACTTACAATAATCGCTAAGGTTAAATTTATTGCTGCCGGTCAGTTCACAAAGGCAAATCCAGCCTGGGGTAACTGGTTCCAGCTGCTTTTTGCTTCCGCAATGGCAATTCTGGCCATTGTACTGGTAATTGAAGGCGTAAAAACTTTCACTGCTCAGAAAAAGGCAAAAAAAAACGCTCAGGCCGCATAAGTAGATAAGAAGTAGGGGGAGGGGAAAGCCTTCCCCTGCGGCGGCACTTCGTTGCCGCCTACCCCTTCGCCTAAGGGGGCTAGGCCCCCCTTAAAATCCCCCAAATCTTCCTTACACTTTAAATCTTTTTACAGCTTCGCTCAAAAGTCCCACAGAATTCTGAGCCTGATCCGAAATATGGGAAATATTCTGGGAATTTACGGTCAGGGCACGTGACGCATTTCCGCAGGCCTGAAGACCGGAATCAACCTCTGTCTGCATTGCCGACAAAGCCTTACAGTTTTCATCAACCTGCTTAGTACCCTGAGAAATAGCATCGGCACTTTCCTTTACCTTGCCGCTGCTGTCCTTAATATCAGAAAGGGAATCCATAATAGCATCGGCCTTCTGTCCCTGTTCAGCAACGGTATGAGAAAGCTCCTTCATTGTTGTATCAAAATTCTGAATCTCGCTGATTGTGCCTTCAAAAGAAGCTTCAACATCATGGGAAGAAGCAGAAATCTCATCAATTTTTGACTGAATAGACTTGAGGGAAACGCTGGAATCCTTTGCCTGCTTGCTGGTTGTTTCTGCAAGCTTACGGATTTCATCAGCAACAACGGCAAAGCCCTTTCCGCTTTCTCCGGCGTGAGCCGCTTCAATTGCGGCGTTCATAGCCAGCAGGTTAGTCTGACTTGCAACCGAAGAAATAACCTTGTTCATTTCAAGCAGGGCACCAGATTCAGCCTGAACCTCCTGAATCTGTTCAACCGACTTTTTAAGGGCATTTGTGTTTTCTTCCGAAGAACGGACAATATTTCCGACTTTAGAAGACATGGCATCAGTGCTGCGGTTGATATTCATAAAGTTTTTCATCATTTCTTCAATATTGTTTGATGATGAAAGAATAAGCTGGTTCTGGTTTTCAATCTCAGAGGTAAGAGAGCCGGTTTTAAGAACCATCTGTTCAACTGCTTCGTTTACAGAAGTAATTGCGGAGCTCTGCTTTGAAATTGTCGTATTCATGCCGTTAATCGCATTTTCAGAAGAGGTAACGGCTTCGTTGATTTCCTTAGAGTTTGATGCAAGCTGATTTGAAACATCCTGAATGGAAGATGATGATTCACGGATAGTTCCAACAAGCTCTGTAATTCCGCTGGAAAGTGAATTAAAGCCGTCTGACAGCTCCGAGGCTTCCTTTGTCATGTAATCAGGGAATTTCTGGGTAAAATCTCCCTGGGCAATAATGCGGCTTCCCTTAACAATATTCTGGAAATGTGAAGAAACCTGTCTTGTCAAAATTACATCCATCAGAATAAGACAGAAGATGATTATCAGCAGCACGCCAAATACAATCATTATCATATACATGTATTCGCCTGAAAAATCTGATGCAGGGCCTTCCGCAACAATAAACCAGTCTGTGTTCTTAATCTGCTGAACGCCGTAAAAATGATTGTTTTCGATAAAGGCTTTAGATTTTCCGTCCAGATATTCAGCTTTGCTGTAAGTTTTAAAAGCCGTGGAATCAAAATAATTCTGATTCATAATGGCGTTAAAATCTTCATTTGTAATGAAAAGTCCCTCTTTTGTTATGATGTTTACCCGGCTGTTTTTAGAAATTGAAATGTCATTTACGGCTTCAGAAAGGGCATCCAGCACGATATCAGCGGCAGAAACACCAATCAGTTTGCCGTTTTCATCAAGTACACGGTAACTGAGTGTAACGATGATTTTTCCGGTATTTACATCTGTAAAAGGGTCTGTATAGCAGACTTTACTGCGGTTGTTTACCGCATTTTTGTGCCACTGGCGGGACTGCATGTCAAAGGTCGGTGGAGCTTCCCAGCCTGAGTGAGAAATAAGTGTGCCTCCTTCCCATATCTGCTCGTAAGTAGCATAGTAAAGAAGGGTTTCTTCCATCATATTGCGGCCCATGCTTTTTACCACAGCCTTAATGGCATCGCGGTCGTCGTTCAAGGGGGTAACTACATTTGAAAGGTCAATTACAAGATTGTTGTATTCGCCAAGAATTCCGGCAACTTCTTCATCCAGAGTTTCCATAGCCTGACTTACAGTATTAATCGTAGATTTTTTTACGATGTTTTGAATCACTATGATAAAAGAAAATCCCATAAAAAGGGTTACAAGGGCAACTGAACCAATCATACCTATGAGGATTTCAGAAAGTAATGAAAGATGTTTCTTTTTTGACATATGCAACTCCAGACAATAACAATACTTTATATTATACCCCCCCTTTTAATAATCTGTAAACTCTTACTTTCATATATGGAATTCAAAAGCTTTGTGGTCTATAATGATTCAGTATGAAAATCGTAATTGTTGGCGCAGGATTTACCGGCGTTCAGCTTGCAAAGCTTCTCATTAATGAAAAGAATCAGGTTGCCTTAATTGACAACAATGAAGATACTATCCGTCATGCCCAGAATCAGCTTGACTGTACTGTTTTGTGTGCCGATGGTAATAATCTTGAAACTCTGGAAAGCGTAGGCATTCACAAGGCCGATGCCCTTGTCTGTGTAACCAGCTCGGATGAAGTAAACATGATTACCTGTTCGCTGGTAGATGCCGTTTACCCGGATGTACTCAAGATTGCCCGTGTACGAAATTACGCCTACTATGTAAACACCGCCGCCGCCGAAAAAAAACACGGCGATTCCTTCGGTTCAAATCACCGTCCCCTTTACGGCATCAACTACATGATAAACCCGGACGTAGAGGCCGCAGAATCAATCGTAAAGGCGATAGAAAACGGCGCTGTTGGCAACGTCCTCACCTTTGATAATTCCGACCTGGAAATTGCCCGCATCACCGTAAATGAAAAAAGCATTTTCCGCGATGTCAGCCTGAAGGAAATCCGAACAAAAACTGATATAAAATTCCTTGTAGTTTACGTTGAAAAGGGAGGAAAAACCTCCCTGCCTTCCGGAGATACAAAAATCGAAGCGGGAGATATTCTGGGTGTTCTTGTATCAAAAGAGCAGCTTGTTCCCCTTATGGAGCTTTGCGGAACAAAGGCAAAGGAGCTTCGCAGGGTTGCCCTGATTGGTGCCGGCCGAATCGGAACAATTGTCGCAGAAAAATTCCTTAATCCGCAAAAGGAAGCAGAAGCTGCCGGAAACCAGGGACAAAAAGGATTTTTAAAGCGGCTTACATCGTATGTCGGCCGCAAAACCCAGGATTTTGTAATTATTGATTCAAACGACATTCTGGCTAAAAACGCCTCTGAAAAATTTCCTCATGCCCGCGTTATGTGCGCTGATGCCAGTGACGAAAATTTTTTGCGCGAGGAGGGGATTACTTCCTACGACCTTGCAATCTGTGCTACCCACAATCACGAGCTTAATATGGTTCTGGCCGCCTATCTTGAATCACTTGGCGTTGGTCAGACAATCAGCCTTGTAACAAGCTCAGCCTTCGAAACAATCGCCGTAAAGCTTGGCGTTGACGTTCCTGTTGCCCTGCGCGATGCAGTTGTTGATTCCATTATGAGCCATCTGCGCGGTAAGTCTGTAAAAGAAATCCACACCGTTACAAACGGCCAGATGGAAATTGTAGAGTGTGAAATCGGCGGAGAATCAAAGGTAAACGGAAAAGCCCTCAAGGAGATTTCAAATCCGGGTCTCTTCCTGGTTCTTTTGTGCCGCCAGTCAGGAATTGAAGAATATAAGATTGTAGACGGAAACACCAGACTTTATGCCGGCGACCATGTTGTAATCATCGTGAGCGGAGAGCAGAGTAAAAAGGTTCTTTCATATTTTGCCGGGGCCGATGGAGAATAATTTTGTTTGCAATAACCTACTTAAAAATAATTTCAGTTCTTCTTTCGATTGTCGGCGCTATGATGCTTATGCCCCTTGGACTGGCTCTTGCCACCGGCGAATCGGCAGTCATTTCTGCCTTCCTTATTCCAATGCTGGCAAGCTTTGTCCTTGTAGCGCTGATTTACATCCCTTTCCATAAATCAAGCTTTAAAATCAACAACCGCCAGACTTACGTAATAGTTGCAGGCTGCTGGATTTTTATGAGCCTTTTCGGGGCAATCCCCCTTTTTGCAACCGGCGCTTACCCGACCATAACAGACGCCGTTTTTGAAAGCGTCAGCGGTTTTACTACCACGGGTTCTACCGTCTGCGGTCATCTGGAAGAGCTTCCCCGCTCGGTAAACCTCTGGCGCTGCATTACCCACTGGATTGGAGGTATGGGAATTGTAACTTTGACAGTTGCCCTCCTTCCTCTTCTTGGCGTAGGCGGTTTTCAGCTGATTAAGGCCGAAACTACCGGCCCGGAAAAAGGCAAAATTACCGCGCGAATTACGACGACTGCAAAATACCTGTGGATTATTTACGCGGCTTTTACCCTGACTGAAGCCATCCTTTTGAAAATTGCCGGCATGGACTGGATAGATGCCTTTTCCCACGCCTTCAGCACCCTTGGAACCGGTGGTTTTTCTACCAAGGATTCCAGCATCGGCTGGTACAATAATGCCGCCATCGACGTAATAATCACCGTTTTTATGTTTTTTGCGGGCATAAACTTTTCGCTTTTCTACTATATAGTTATCAGAAAATTTGAAGATATCCGTGATAATTCTGAATTTAAGGTTTATATTGCCATTGCTATTTTTTCTGTGATTGCCGTTACCATTTCGATTTCTTCGGTTTATCACGACTTTCCCCGCCAGCTGCGCTATGCCGCCTTCCAGTCAATGTCCATCATCTCTACAACAGGATTTTCTACTACAGACTTCCTGCTCTGGCCGTCGACCGCCCAGTTCTGGCTCTTCCTCCTCTTTTTTGTGGGAGGCTGTTCGGGTTCAACAAGCGGTGGCGTAAAGGTAATCCGCTGGACTGTACTTTTTAAGCAGATTGGTAATGAAACAAAAAGGATGCTGCACCCCCACGGAGTTTTTTCTATCCGTCTCAATAACCGGGTGGGCAGAAAGGACGTAATTTTTACTGTAACAGCCTTTATGGCACTTTATTTTTTCCTGGTTGCTATAACAACACTGGTAGGTTGTGCCGGTAATCTGGATATCTTTACTGCCTTTACGGCCTCCTTGAGTATGGTAGGAAACGTAGGACCTGCTGGCGGCATTTTGGGCCCAAGCGGAAACTTCGGCTGTCTTCCAGCCTTTGTAAAATGGTGGTACTGCTTTGCCATGCTGGCCGGCCGCCTTGAGCTTTACACGATGATTATGTTCTTCCTGCCTCAATACTGGCAGCGGTAGCATCTGAAACTATTTTACAAAATGATACTTTCGGATTAAAATTAATTGTTTAATGGTCAGCGATTTAGAAGAAAAACTGGAGTTTGATAGAGAAAAAATCCGCAATTCCGTAAGATTGCAGATGCCTATTGAAGTCACTACATATACACTTTCTCGCAACATGGAAATCTATATCTATGATATCCTTACGGCATTTCTTGAAGAGTGTCACGAAGAGCATCTGATACAGAGTCTTAAGTATTGTCTGGGCGAGCTTCTGACCAACGCAAAAAAAGCAAACACAAAGCGGGTTTATTTTAAGGAAAAAGGACTTAACATCGATAATCCCGAAGAATATGAAAAGGGAATGGATCAGTTTAAGGTAGACACCCTTTCCAACATCGATTATTATCTTGAGCTTCAGAAAAAAGCCGGACTTTATATAAAGGTTGTCCTTCAGGTTATAGGCCAGTCAATCAAAATTCAGATAAAAAACAGGGCTGTCCTTACCCTTGATGAAGAAACCCGAATCCGCACAAAAATACAGAACGCTAAAAAATTCAACAGTATTGAGGAAGCTTACGCAAAGGCCCTTGATCCTTCTGAAGGTGCCGGTCTTGGAATTATCATCATCATCCTTATGCTGCAGAAGTTCGGGCTTGGAAAAGACAATTACAAATGCTATTCCACAGACAAGGAAACAATTACCGAAATCACCCTGCCATGTAACGAAACTATTTACGCATCAATTGAAATGCTGACTTACGAGTTTGTAAAGCTTCAGGAGCAGATTCCAATCCGCCTTATTACCTACCGCGAAGTCAGACGTATTCTTGATAAGGCAAGTGTTGACCGCGACGAGCTTTTAAAATTTGTAATGCAGGATGATACGCTGACGCTTTTGATTTTAAAAAATACCGTAGACAATGAGCGTGAGCAGCTTAATCTGAAAAAAGCCCTTGCCCAGTTTACCGACGACCAGCTGAGAAGCATTATTTCTTCCGAAAACCGCGAAGTTGAAATTATGGAGTTCAACGACCTGGAATCTTCCAAGCTCCATGCCCAGAAGGTTGCCTTCTATGCTTATAATCTCTGCAAGAATTCTTCGGAATTTGATGATCTTTATACGCCGGAAGAATATTACACCCTTGGCCTGATTAATAATATCGGCCTTGATCTTTTGCGAAACCCGACCCAGGAGCAGGAAAACTTTATAAAGGATTTGAGCGACCAGTACGAGGATCCAGAAAAAATCCGGGAAATTTTCTACAGTGGAAATGCCGGTGCCTACGTCACCTACACATATCTCAAAAAACTGAAATTTTCAGATGAAACTCTGAGCCTTGCCGGTGCCTGGAACAATTCTGCCTACATTCCGGAAAGAATGCGCAAATATCTTCCGCCACTTTATGTTGCGGAGGTGTTGTATGCTTACGGGGAAAAGCTCATTGATTTTTATCAGATAGACCAGAAATATCTTGCCATGTTTGATATTTACACGGAAGATCAGTTTGTCTACATATTAAACAAGCTGAACGATGCCTTTAAGAGCGGGAATTAGAAGAAGCTGAAAGGCTGTCTACCCAGGCCTGCATTAAAATTCCAAAGGCAACACCCACATTTAAAGATGCTTTAAGCCCCTTCATGGGAATGGAAACCCGGCCGTAAGTCGCTCTTTCAAGTGCCTGCGGACTCACACCAAGCTCTTCAGAGCCTATGATGCAGATTCCTTTTTCTGGAAATTTAAAATCCTTTAAATCTGTGCCGCCTGTTTCCAGGGCAAAAACCGGAATATCAGCCGGCAGCTGGTCCAGAGCACAGCGTTCCCAGCCCATTGTTTCTATGCAGCCCATTCCGCTTCTTATGGCACGGGGCTGCTGGGGGTCAGTACAGAAGGGCGAAAGATAAACCTTTTCGGCACCCATTGCTTCTGCCGTACGGAAAATTGAACCAAGATTAAAAGGCGAGCGGATGTCTTCGGCGTAAACGGCCATACCGGGAAAAAAATCGCGCTGGCGGACAGTACCGTCTTCTTCTACCGGGGCAGAGTGGGGCGCAATAACTAAGTCCCATTCAGCCGGGAAGGTTCCAATCAGCGTTAAAAGATGGTTGCGGGCGCAGTTACAGAGGCGCAGCTCATCAAAAGGCTGGGCTGAAAGAAGGCCCCGCAGTTCATCGGCTGCGTCCGCAGGTAATTTCGGGTCCTTTAGCAGAACCTTTGTAATTTCCTTCACATATTCAGCCCGGGTCATCGAAGTAAAATTGTATTCAGTTCCTTTTTCAGCAATGCCCCGGATGTCGCGCTCCAGGGCGCCAAAGGTCAAAGCGAGTTTACGGCGTTTTTGTCCGCCTTCAAGTTGAAAAAGTTTTCCTGGTTCAATCATAAAATCTCCGGGACCGGGCCTGGGCAAGGCCCCTAGTAAGCCTGTTTTATAAATGCAAAAAGGTCGTCGGCAGTCATGCTGCGGGGAAGCTGATTCATAATATCAGTGTCCTTAATGTCTTCAATGGAAAGGGCCAGCTGTTCAATTGTAAGCTTGGTGTCCTTAAGGCGGGTAGGAAGATTAGCGGCAGCAATTCTCTGACGTACAAAATCAATAAGGGCTTTTACGGCATCATCACCTTTCTGTTCTTCTGTAGCTGCTCCAAGAAGATGTGAAAGTTTTTCAAGCTTAGCGGCCTTGAATTTTGATGCATCTTCCAGCGCAAAGGGCAGGATAATTGACGCGATAAGGGGTTTTTTAATCTGGTAGCGGGCATTAAGTCCGATAGAAAGCAGGGTAGTCATTCCCAGTGATGAAGTTGAGGCTGCCATGCTGACCATCGCACCTGCCTGGGCCAGCAGCACTTCTTCCGGCGTTGTTATATCGATGGAAGGTGAACCGTTAAAAGCGTAGGAAAGAATTTCCATGGCCTTTTCGGCAAACATATCACTGAAGAAATTGGCCTTCTGCGAAATATATGCTTCAACATTCATGCTCAAAAGCTCAAGAGAAAGCATAGCCTTCTGATTATCAGTCAGGGTAAGCATGAGGTTAGGGTCAATCAGGGCAAGCTTGCAGACATTGCGCTGTATTTTAAGGAATTTAATCTGATGATTGCGGGAATCTGCCAGCGGAAGGTCACTTGTAAAGATAAAAGGGAAGCGGTAGGTAGTAGGCACGCAGATGCAGGAAATCGGCTGGGCGTTTGGAAGGGCGCCCCCTACAAAGGTGTAGAAATCGTGGACTTCGTTATAGTAGGCCGCAACAGCGCGTCCGATTGTCATCGCCTTCATACCGCCAACGGCAATAACGCCGTGAACATGGGCTTCCCGGGCAAGCTTGAGGGCCCGGGCCACAGTCTTGGTAGAAGTTCCGTCATTTAATTCAGAATAAACAATCGTTTCAATCTTGTGTTCAGCTAAAGCCTGAATGATTTTATCTGAAACTTTAAGTTCTTTAAGAATCGGGTCCATTACAAGAAAAAATCTGCTTCCCCATTCGCGAACCTGCTGCCCCAGTCTGGAAACTGTATAAGACCCTATGATGATGTTTGGATTAATTCTGAAAACAAAATCTGACATATAATCTTATAGCAAAAAGCGTTAAGAAAAACTTTTCAGCAGAAAAGTTTTGCAGCTTTTTACTTACCTCCGTCTCTCCTAATTTTTTTTAAAAATAAAAAGGCGGAACGAC
>ODAI011124585.1_pt1 | contig 14431 bp, 11 predicted proteins | sample 1539321 | NCBI WGS metagenome assembly ODAI01 (sample SAMN02144231, study PRJEB22623) | gut metagenome | biome: sheep rumen | host: Ovis aries | place: New Zealand
ATTCCGGAAGGAAGGTATCATCTGGTGGTGGACGCGCTGTTTTTGAACAGCAAAGGGGAAACCCTGCTCCAGCGCCGGGCCAGCACCAAGGACATCATGCCGGATATCTGGTCCGTGACCGGAGGTTCGGCCCTGAAGGGAGAGGACAGCGCCGCCGCCTGCCGCAGGGAAACCGAAGAAGAAATGGGCTTTACCCCGGATTTTTCCCATGGCCGGGTGCTGCTCACCGAGACCGTTTCCCGTCCCGGGCGAAATTTCATCCGGGATGTCTGGCTGTTTCATCAGGACAAGGAGATATCCGATATGACCTGGCAGCCGGAGGAAGTGCAGGACGGCATGTGGATTCTGCCCGAAAAGATCGCCGATGATCCTGCCCTGTGGGCACAGCTGAACGAACTGTATTTCTGGGAAAGAGCCTTTCCCTATCTCCTGCTGGAAAGCATGCGTATCCGCATTCCTCTGGGAGAATATATCCATTATAAAGGCAACCGCTACCGGGTCAACGGCCTGGCCCTCCATTCCGAAACCCTGGAGCCCATGGTGATTTACCAGGCCCTGTACGGCCCCGGGGAAACCTGGGTGCGGCCCGCCCGGATGTGGAATGAAACGGTGACGCTGCCGGACGGACGCAGCACGCCGAGATTCAGAAAAACATAAACGCAAGGCGGTCAGCTGATTATTCAAGAGGAGGAAATTGATGTTCAATCATTCAGAACGAAAGGATATTACGGTCAACGCCTTGATCGGGCAGGCGGTGGGGGATGCGTTTGGGGTCCCGGTTGAATTTTTGTCCAGGAAAAAGGTACGGCAGATCGATCTAAAGGAGATGGTGGGGAAGGAGTCTGCACTGCCCTTCAAAAGCCAATGGGGCGGGGTGATTCCCAAAGGCTCCTGGAGCGATGATACCTCGATGACCATCGCGTCCATGGCTTCCTTTATTCGGAATCATGGAGCGATTGATTATGAGGATCAGATGAAGCAGTTTGACCGATGGTGGGATGAAAACGAATACTGCTGCCTGGAAACGCCTTTCGGCCTGGGCGGCACGACCCATATGGCCATGGGGCGGTTTCTGATCGGGGTCCCTGCGCTTGATTGCGGCGGGACGCACGAGCAGGACAACGGGAACGGCTCCCTGATGCGGATTTTGCCCTTTTCCCTTTACTGCGTTTTTCACGGGCTGGACCTGGAGCAGACGCAAAAGATTATTTCCGATGCGTCCAGGATGACCCATGCGCACCCCATCAGCCAATTGTGCTGCTTTGTTTGGACGGAATTTCTTCGCGGGCTCATTGCGGGCAAATCAGTGGAAGATGCGGTCATGGGCACGGAGCAGGTCCCCTATGACAAATGGTTTTCCCAGGAAACGATGGACGCGGTTTCTTTTGTGCGGGATAAAAGGATTCGGGAAATCACCGAACAGGATATCGGAGAGACCGGATATGTGGTGGATACGCTGTATTCCGCTTTTTTCAGCCTCCTGCGCGGAGGGGATTATGAAAGCGTTATTCGCACCGCAGTCGGCCTGGGCTACGATACGGACACCTCCGCCGCGGTTGCCGGCATGGCGGCCGGAATCCTGTACGGAGCGAATCATATTCCGGAACGCTGGAAAAAAGCGCTGCGCTCGGAAGACGTATTGCTCAAGACGGCGGAAGAATTTGCGGAAGCTGTGCATCCATGAGGATGGATTGCCATGCGGCCATAGCATGGCAGCAGACTGCAAGATGCCCATGGGCTGCCTGGGCGATAGACACGGTTGACGTCAAATAGAAAAGGAGAGAATGGATTATGCACGCGGAATTTCAGCAGTACCTTACAACCATGCTGGAGGAAGGCCGCGCGGGCGGCTGTTTTCCCTGCGCCGCGGGCGCTGTGGGGGTCAAGGGGGAAGTATTGGCCCGGGCCTTTGTGGGCGAAGCCCCCGTTCCGGGACAGCAGCCGGTGAACGAGCATACGCGGTTCGATATGGCGTCCCTGTCCAAGGTCATCGGCCCCACCATGATCGGCCTCCAGGCCATTGAAAACGGGGAGCTGTCTTTGTCTGAGCGGGTGGGCGACTTTTTCCCCGACGCTCCCGAGGACAAGCGGGACATTACCGTGTTCATGCTCATGACCCACACCGGCGGCTTCCATCCCTCCTTCCGGCTGGATAAAATGGGCATTTCTCCCGATGAAGCCGTGAACGCCATCCTGGGGGAGCCTTTGATGGAAGCGCCCGGAAAGAAGGCCATTTATTCCTGCATGGGCTATATCCTGTTTGCCAAAATGCTGGAAAAGCGCTTCGGCAGGCCGCTGAATGAATTGGCCCGGGAGCGGGTGTTTGCGCCCCTGGGGATGAATGAAACGGGCTATTGCCCCCCCAGCGACGCTGTATGCGCCGCCACGGAGGTGGACGGGGAAACGGGAAAACCCTGGATCGGCGTGGTGCACGATGAAAACGCCAGGTTCCTTGGGGGCGTGTCCGGCAATGCGGGAGTGTTCATGCCCCTTTGCGACGGCGTCCGCTTTGCCTCCATGCTGGGAAAAATGGGAGATGGCTTCCTGAAAAGGGAAACCTTGGAAGCGGCCATCCGCAATTACACCCCCGGCCAGGAAAACCACCGGGGCCTGGGCTTCCAGATCGCGGGCACCCCGGACTGCTTTTTCAGCGCCGCCGTGCCGGACGCCTGCTTTGGGCATACCGGCTTTACCGGCACCAGCCTGCTGGTGGAGCCGGAAAGCGGCTTCTGGGTGCTGCTGCTGGCCAACCGGGTTTATCCCACCCGGAACAGCACCGCCCTGTTTCCCTTCCGGCGCAGGCTGCACGCGGGTTTATGGGAGAAATTCATAAAAATTTATTGACATTTTATGCGAAGCAGTGTAAAATAATCTTTAGTTGATATAGATATTCGCGTTTTTATTATTTTTCTTCTTTCGGCCGAAGAAGGGAGGTACAGCTATTTGAGCAAAAAAGAGATTGTTCTGTCAAATGGTAAAAAAATACAAAAGAAAAGCAAGTTCACCCTGGACGATTTGCAGCTTTTCTTCCTCTCGCTGCCGACGCTGGTATGGTATCTTCTGTTCTGCTATCTGCCCATGTTCGGGCTGATCATCGCCTTCAAAAAATATAAGGTGGCCCCCGGCAAGGGTTTTTTGTACAGCCTGTTCAATAACAGCGAATGGTGCGGGCTGGACAATTTCAATTTCCTGTTTGCCAACAATAAAGCCACCACCATCAACATGTTCCGCAACACCATCGGCTACAACATCGTGTTCATTATTTTGGGCGTGGTGCTGCCGGTGACGCTGGCCATCATGATTTCCCATCTGCGCAGCCAGAAAATCGCCAAGGTGACCCAGACCGCCATGTTCCTGCCCCACTTTTTAAGCTGGGTGGTGGTAGGCTATTTCGTGTTCGCGTTCCTGAGCACCGACAACGGCCTGGTGAACCGGCTGATCATGAGCATGGGCGGCACGGGGATCAAATGGTATCAGAAGGACGCCATCAATTATTGGCCCTTCTTCCTGGTGTTTTTGCATATCTGGAAAACCATCGGGTACAGCATGGTGGTGTACCTGAGCTCCATCAAGGGCATCGACGAATCCCTCTACGAAGCCGCCATGATCGACGGCGCGAGCAAATGGCAGCAGACCAAGTATATTACCTTGCCCATGCTGAAAACCATCATGATCATCATGTTCATCATGGCCGTGGGCAAAATCTTCAATTCGGACTTTGGCCTGTTCTACCGCACCACCCGAAATTCCTCCTCCCTGACCAGCGTGTATCTGACCTTGGACGTGTACGTGTACAACTCCATGTTCAACAACCCCCGTCCGGTGTACGGCTATATTTCCGCCGCGGGCTTTTTGCAGTCGGTGCTGGGGTGCCTGACCATGATCGCCGCCAACGCCATCGTGCGCAGGATCGACAATGAAAGCGCCCTGTTCTGAGGAAAGGAGGAAAGAAAGAATGAGCGTATCTGCAAACAAATCCTCTTCTCCCCGGGAAACCGGCAGCGGCATGGAGCGGTTCAACGCCATCCGGCCCGGCACCAACGTGGCTTACAGCACCCTGTTTATCCTGCTGGCCGTGCTGTGCGTGATTCCGGTGGTGTTCGTCATTATCATTTCCTTCTCCTCGGAAGCCTCCATCGGCAAGGTGGGCTACAGCTTTATTCCCGCCGAATGGAGCACCGACGCCTATGAATATGTGTGGCATCTTCGTAACACCCGGGGAATGCCCACCATCATCCTGGCGTTCCTCACCTCCGTGGGCTTGACATTGGTTGGCACGCTGATGGGGCTGACCCTGATCGCCACCATGGGCTATGTGCTCTCCCGGCGCAGCTTTAAGCTCCGGGGCATCTATACCACTCTGATCTTCATCCCCATGATCTTTAACGGCGGCCTGCTTTCCACCTATGTGGTGAATACGCAATTGCTTGGCCTGAAAAATACCTACTGGGCCCTGATCTTCCCCCTGGCCTGCTCTTCTTTCTATGTGATTATCATGCGCACCTTCTTCCAGACCACGGTGCCCGATGAGATCATCGAGTCCGGCAAGATGGACGGGGCCAGTCAGTTGAGGATTTTCGTTCAGCTGGTGCTGCCCATTTCCCTGCCCGCTATCGCCACCATCGCCCTGTTCCTCACCTTCGCTTACTGGAACGATTGGTATCAGGCCAGCCTGTACATTGAAAGCAAGATGCACGACCTGTTCCCCCTCCAGTATGTGCTGGTGAACATCGAAAAGAATATCCAATACCTGGCCAACAACGATTTCGCCATGTCGGCCAACACCACGGTGCTGCCCTCGGAAACCATGCGCATGGCCATCGTGGTCATCGCCGTGGTGCCCATCATGTTCTCCTATCCCTTCTTCCAGAAATACTTCATTTCCGGCCTGACCATCGGCGCGGTGAAGGGGTAAAATTCAGTGAGGAGATAGGAGTTAGGAGTGAGGAGTGAATAGTAATCGCTCCGGAAAAAACGTATTTGTGCGGCAGAAGCCGCATCAAATAAAATAAAAAAGGAGGAACCCAAGCATGAAAAAAGTTCTCGCCCTGGTGATGGCGCTCGCGATGATGCTCTCTATGTGCTCCTTCGCGGCTGCCGAAGAACCCGTGAAGCTGGTATGGTTCATTTACACCGCCAGCGAAGCCCCCATCGACTGGCCCGAAGTGGAAGAAGTGCTGAACGCTTATTCCGCTGAAAAGATCGGCGTCACCTGCGAATTCAAGTACATGGACGAAAGCCAGGTGGCGATCGCCACGCAGACCGGCGAATACTTCGACATCGCCTTCACCTGCGACTGGTGGAACGACTATGCCACCAACGTGGCCGCTGGCATGTTCCTGAAGCTGGACGATTACCTGGATCAGGTGCCCGCCCTGAAGGAATCCGTTGTGGACCTGGCCTGGGAAGGCGTGAAGGTCAACGGCGGCATCTATGCCATCCCCCACATGAAGGACATCGGCTATGAAGTGTTCTGGATCCTGAACAGCGATTACTTCCTCAATCAGAAGAAGTTTGAGAAGGATTTGTACATCACCTTCGACGGCATTGAGCCCTACTTCGAAGCCTACAAAGCCGATCATCCCGATGACTATCCCTTCAAGATGAGCAAGGGCGGCATCACCTCCTGGCAGAACTGCCTGGTGGACTGGCTCAACATGGATTACCTCATCGGCCTGGAATGGGAAGCTCAGGGCACCGAAAATGAGCATGTTGTCAAGAGCGCGCTGGAAATCCCCGCCTGGCAGAACCGCCTCAAGAAGATCCATGAATGGTATGAAAAGGGCTACATCAACCCCGACGCCGCTGTGACCGATTCCATGCCCCGCGCCCAGGCTGGCGTGGTGCAGAGCGGCCAGGGCTGGTTTGGCGCTGAAACCGTGTGGGCCAACGTGATCAAGCAGCCCATCTACATCTCCCGTTACGATGGCCCTTACCTGAGCACCTCTTCCATCCGCGGCTCCATGACCGCCGTGAGCAGCTTCTCCGAGCATCCCGTGGAAGCCCTGAAGCTGATCGAGCTCATGAACACCGATCCCTGGTATCGTGAGACCGCCCGCTACGGCATCGAAGGCAAGCACTACACCCGCAACGATGACGGCACCGTGACCCGCACCGAGCTGGGCAGCTCCAACATGGGCGTTCAGGCTTATGGCCAGGGCCACTACACCGTTGGCGCGCTGGAAGCCTCTCCCTTCCCCGAAGTGCCCACCGATATCCATCAGTGGGAAAAGACCATGAAGAACTATGAGACGGCCACCCTGTCCGCCGCCATGGGCTTCACCCCCGACATCACCCCTGTGGAAACCCAGTGCCTGGCCATCAAGCAGGTCATTGAAGAATACCGCGCTGAACTGTACACCGGTACCTCCGATCCTGAAGTGGTCATCCCCGAAATGCTGGCCCGTATGAACGAAGTGGGCCTGCAGGATGTTATCGCTGAATTCCAGGCGCAGCTGGATGCTTTCCTGGGCAAATAAGCAAATTGAATCCTTGAATCCCTGGCCCCGTTTCCCCGTGGAAACGGGGCCTTTTCAAAGAAGGAATGTACGGTGAAAAAAGTATTGTGCGGCCTGGACAATCTGGAAATGGCCGACTCCGTTTGCAAGGGCAGGCGGGTGGGCCTGATGACCAACCAAACGGGCATCGACAGCCATTTCCGCAGCGCCATTGATATATTAAACGCCCGGTACAACCTGACCGCGCTGTTCGCCGTGGAGCACGGCATCCGGGGCAACGTCCAGGCCGGGGAGCATTACGATACCCAGCCTGACCCGGAAACCGGCGTGCCGGTGTACGCCGTGTACGGCGCCACCCATCGCCTGACGGTTGAAATGCTGGATACCTTTGACGCGCTCGTGTTCGATATGCAGGACGTGGGGGCCCGGTTCTATACCTATCTTTACGCCCTGTCCTTTGCTATGGAGGAATGCGCCCGGGCGGGAAAGGCTGTGGTGGTACTGGACCGGATCAATCCCCTGGGTGGGGAGCGGGTGGAGGGCACGGTGCTGGACACGCGCTTTGCTTCCTATGTGGGCATGTATCCCCTGCCCACCCGTTCTGGCCTCACTATGGGGGAATATGCCCTGTGGGTGAAGGATCATCTTAAACTGGATCTGGATTTGACCGTCATTCCCCTGTCCGGCTGGCAGCGAAGCGACGAGCCGGAAGACCTGATTATTCCCTGGGTCGCCCCTTCGCCCAACTGCGCCACCTTCCATGCGGCCCGGTGCTATATCGGGGCCTGCGTGTTTGAGGGCACCAACGTGTCCGAAGGCCGGGGCACCACCCTGCCTTTTGAATACATCGGCGCCCCCTGGCTGGATGGGCCTTTGCTGGAAAAGCGCATGGCGGCCCATGCTTTGCCGGGGCTTCATTTCCGGGCGGCGTATTTTACCCCCACCTTTTCCAAGTACGCCGACCAGCCCTGCGCCGGGGTGCAAATGCATATTACCGACCGCCGGGCCGCCTGCGCCGTGGAAGGGGCCTTGACATTGCTGGACGAAATCCGCGCCTTGTATCCCGATTGTCTAAAATGGCTTCCCAGCGGCTCCGGCGGCTTCTTTGTGGATAAACTGCTGGGCACGGATACCTATCGGCTGGGTGTGCACAACGCGCAAAGCCTGCTGGCTGCCCATGCCCCGGCCAGGAAAGCGTTTTTAGAGCAGCGCGCCCCGTATTTATTGTATAAGTGAGGGATGAACCGTGAAGATCAGAACCGTACAGCCTGAGGATATCGGCCCGCTCACCCGGCTTTGGAACGCCTGCGGGGAGGCGGGGGAGACCCTGTATTCTCCCCTGACGGAAGCGGGCTTCCGGGAAAAATTTCTGGAAGGGGAGGGCCGCAATCCGGACAATTTGCTGGTGGCGGACAGGGACGGCGCTCCCGTGGGCTTCATTCACGGGGTAGCCCCTGAAACCTTCCGGGGCGGCAAGCCGGGCAACGCCTATTTAACAGTGCTGCTGGTGGACGCCGCATCCAGAAACCGTGGCATCGGCAAGGCGCTGCTGAACGCGCTGAAAGAACGGATGCGGGAGCAGGGAGCCGCAAACATGTTTATTTCCAGCGTGAACCCGGTGAACCTGAATTGGCGCATTCCGGGCACCCCGGGCCATGACCACAACAATATGCCGGGCCTGGACACCGGCTGCGCCGGGGCGGGCTTCTTTTCCCATATGGGCTTTGAAAACCGGTACGCCGAGGTGGCCATGTATATGAATCTGGCGGATTACCGGATGCCGGAATCTGTGCTGGAAAAGCAGGAGACGCTGCGCAGGCAGGGCATCGTGACGGGGGTATATGACCCGGCGCAGCATTGCGGCTTTGACGCCATGTGCGATCATGTGGGCAGCGAATACTGGCGGGATGTGCTGCGCACGGAAACGGAGGCCTGGGAAAAAGGCCAGCCCAACAGTGACGCCCGTTTCTGGCCCGATGGGGTGCGTCCTCAAGGCCCCCGGCCGTTGCTTGCCGCCGTGCATGGGGGGCAGATCGTGGGCTTTACCGGCCCGGTGGATTTGCAAAAAAGCGGCCGGGGCTGGTTTACCGGCATCTGCACCGACCCGGCCTTTGAGCGGCGGGGCATTGCCACCGTATTATTCAATCTGCTGATGGAGGCCTTTGTCAAGGAAGGCGCTCAGTTTTCCACCCTGTTTACCGGGGCGGACAATCACGCCCAGCGGGTCTACCGGGCCGCAGGTATGCGGCCCGTGCGGGAATTTCAATTGATGCTGCTGCCGCTGGAGGCAGCGGACAGCAAAACGCAAGGAGGCAGCGTATGAGCAAAACCATCATGGCCGTGGGGGCCCACACCGGCGACGCTCAATTGACCTGCGGCATGCTGCTGGCAAAGCATGCCATGCGGGGCGACCGGGTGATCATCGTGGATTTGACGGCGGGGGAGCGGGGCACGCCCCCGGGCTGGACCACCAGGGATTTCAGAGCCTATAACGTGGAATGCGCCGGAAAATTCGCCGCAAAAATCGGCGGGGAATCCATCGTGCTGGATACACCGGACGGCGAACTGTACGACACCAAGGAGGCTGAATTGCGGCTTTCCGATCTGATGCGCCAGTATCAGGTAAACGCCGTACTGTACCATTGGAAAAACAGCCTGCACAAGGATCACGAGGCCGCCTATAAAATCACCGATAACGCGATCTTTTATGCTTCCCTGCCGACCTTTGAACGGCCCCTCCCCGCCGCGCCCATCCGCAGCTTCATGTGCGCGGAAAACTGGGAGGACGAGCCGGAATTCATGCCCTATTACTGGTTCGATGTGACAGAAGCCTTCCCGGTATGGAAGGAAGCCATCAAGGAACTGTGGCTGGCCGAGCATTCCATGAGCTTCAAATACCTTCGCTATTATGAAGCGCTCAGCATCGTCCGGGGTGCGCGCATCGGCGTGGACCATGCCACCTGCTTTGGCGTCAGTCCCACGGCGAAACGCCAGAAAATGGAATACCTGTAAGGAGGCAGCGTCATGAAAGAAGAATGGAAACGCCTGATCGGCCAGCGGCTGGCCGTGGGCTTTGACGGGTTCACCGTGCCGGAGGAATATATCCGGCTGGTGAAGGAATATCAGGTGGGCAATGTGATCCTGTTCCGCCGGAATGTAAAGGATTATGACCAGCTCAGGGCCCTGTGCGAAAGCCTGCGGCGGCTGATCACGGAGGAAACCGGGCTGGAGCCCTATATCATGATCGACGAGGAATGCGGCAGTGTGTCCCGCCTGGCCCACATCGCCGCCCAGACCCCCAGCGCCATGGCCATCGGAGCCACAGGGAAAACGGAAAACGCTTACCAGATCGGCCGTTTGATCGGGGAAGAGTTGAAAGCGGTGGGGGTGAATTTCAACCTGGCCCCCGTGCTGGACGTGCTCACCAATCCCGCTGCCGCCCATGGCAACCGGTGCTTTGGCACGGAACCGGAGCAGGTGGCGGCCTTTGGCTGTGAATATGTGCGGGGCCTGCAGGAAACGGGCGTGCTGGCCTGCGGCAAGCATTTCCCGGGCCATGGCGACACGGTGGTGGATTCCCATTTGGGCCTGCCCGTGGTGGAAAAGACCCAGGAGGAAGTGCGCCGGGTGGAGCTGACGCCCTTCCGGGCGGCGGTGAACAGCGGGCTGAAAGGCATCATGTCCGCCCATGTGGTGTTTCCCGCCTTTGAGCCGGAGCGGGTGCCCGCCACGGTGTCCCGCCGGGTCATGACCGGACTGGTGCGGGAGGAGCTGGGCTTCCGGGGCATCCTGCTCAGCGACGGTATGGAAATGAACGCTGTGATGGATATGTTCGGCATGGAGGAGGGGGTGCGCCGGGCCCTGGCCGCGGGCATCGATATTGCCTTAGTGTGCCATTCCGCCAAGCAGGCGGCTTCTTCCTGCGAATATCTGTATCAGGCCCTGGAGCAGGGCAACTTGAACGAGGAAGAAACGAAAGCCCGGTTTGCCCATATCGCCCAAATAAAAAAGAACCTGCCCTTGCAGGCAGGCGAGAAAGCCCTGTTTGGCAATGAAGCCCAGCGGGCATTGGGGCGGCGCATCATGGCGGAGGCTGTTTCCGTCACTTTCGCACCGGAAGGAAAGCCCCTGCCCAAGGCGGAAGGCGCGGCGTTCCTGGGCGTGAACGCCCGGGCCGTGACCTTTGCCAGCGACGACGTACCCCTGGACGCGGCGGCGGTATGCGCCCAAAAGTATCATGGCATCCATGCTTCCCTGGAGGGGCCGCTGCCGGAAAACGTGAAAACCGCCGTGGTCTTTTTAAACAAGCATCCGGACAACGAAAAGGCCGTGCAGGCCGCCTGCCGTCTGGCGGAAGCGGGGGCGCAGGTGATCGCCGTGGGCATGAGCGCGCCCCAGTGCATGAAGGGCCTGCCGGACAGCGCCTGGCAGATCATGGCCTGGCAGTATGATACCCTGGCCCTGGACGCGGTGATGAAGCTTTTCGAGCAGGGTGAATAAAAAAGTTCAGGGGAAACCATTGAATGGTTACCCCAGGAAATATTTCTATTTTACGCCGCCTTTTTGTGGAGCCATTGGTCGCCCCGCAGGCGCAGGCGCAGGGCCACGCTGCGGGCGGCCCATTCAAACACCAGCGCGATCCAAATGCCGGGCACGCCCAGGCCGACCACCACCGTGAGCACATACCCCAGCAGGCACCGCCCCAGCAGCAGCGCCCCCACGGACACCATGCCCGCGTAGACCGTGTCGCCCGCCGTTCGCAGCACCATGGAGGGAATATTCCCGTCGCACCAGAACAGGGGCATGGAGAATACGCCGATGCTCAGGGCCGTATAGATGATGGCCGTGCCCTGCTCGGTGGCGTGATAGAGCTTCAACAGCAGCGGGGTCAGGGGATAGAGAATGATCACCGTGCCCAGCAGCACGAAGCGCCCCACCCGAATGAGAGAATAACAGTAGTGTTTGGTCAGGTCATAGCGCCGTGCCCCGTAGCATTGGCCGCAGACCGTGCTGGCCAGGGCGGTCAGGGCGTTGGCGCTGGTGCAGTACAGGTTCAGCATGGAATTGGATACCGCGTGGGCGGCCAGGTCGGTGGTGGTGAGGGTGGCCAGGTACACCTGCACCAGCAGCATGCCTCCCTGGGTCATCAGGGCTTCCACGGTCAGCGGCGCGCCCAGGCCGATGATTTCTTTGGTCACGGAAGGGGTAAAGCGGAAAAAGTCCCGGGGGGCAAGATGATAGCCGCTGTGGCGGAGCAGCCAGAACACCGCCAGCCCCATGCCCAGGGTCCGGGCAATGATGTAGCTCAGGCCCGACCCGTTGACGCCCATGCCCAGGAAGTTGATAAAAATGAGGCTCAAAATCAAATGGGCTACGTTGATCACGATGGTCAAAAGCAGGCTGGAGCGGGTGTCCCCCAGGGAACGGAAAATATTGAAGATGGCGTTGAACACCGAAAAGGGAATAAAGGACAGGGCCATCATGCGCATGTAGCGCACGGCATATTCCACCAGCAGGGGCTCCACCTGGGGATAAATCAGGCGGATCAAAGGCTCTGACAAAAGAATCAGCGCGGCGCTTAAAAAAATGGATACCGCCCCGCACAGGCCCACCACTTCGCCCATCACCCGGCGCACCTCGCCCTGATTCCCGCTGCCCTTGGCCCGGGCCACCACAATGGCCCCCCCGGTAGCCAAGGACATGAACACCAGCGACACCATGCTGTTGACCGTGCCCACCATGGACACGGCGGCAATGGCCGCTTCGCCCACGGAGGAAACCAGGGCCGTGGAAATCAGGCTGATAAAGCAAATAAAGAACTGATCCAGGGTCAGGGTGACAAACATTTTGCGCAGCTCGCCATAGGAAAACTGGTCCGTGGTGAGTCGGGCTTCCAGGCGATCGTTCAGCCAGTGCAAGAAAATCATCTCCGAAGCAGCATGATGCCGCGTTCTGCGGCGGGGAAACGCCTTGATTATACTCCCGGTGGGGAAAATAGTAAAGGAAAAGATTGGAGAAACGGAATGGAAAATTTTGAATTGCGGGAAGCGGTCTATCTGGGCGTGCAGGGATATGGCGAAGCGGGCGTTGACCGGGAGCAGAAAGCCGCCTTTTTGCATCGTTTCCAAACGGTAGCGGGGGAAATCGCTCTGCCCCTTCGTTCCGGAGAGATGGAAAACTATGCCCTGCAAAACCTGTTGAAGGTGGGCTATCCCTATCAAATCAAAATCCAGGACGGCGCTGTGATGGAGGCGTCGGAAACCGCCGCGCTGGATCAGCCGGAATATGAGCCGCCCGTTCGGGGTACCCCGGGGAAACGGACGCTGAAAAATTTTCTGCAAACCGCCCTTCAGCCGGTGGGGGCGACCCTGTATGTATTCGGCGGGGGCTGGAATTGGCAGGACGACGGCACAGCGCCCCAGGCCACGCTGCAATCCGCTCAGCAGGATTGGCTGCGCTTCTTTTTCAGCCAAACTTCGGAATACACCTACCGGGACCGGAACGGGGACGAAAAGAAAAAGGACCCGCCCCACAGCTTCTATCCCTATGGCGGGTTCAATCAGTATTATTATGCCGGGCTGGACTGCTCCGGCTATGTGGGCTGGGCGGTATATCACACGGTGGAAAACCGGGCGGGCTGCCCCGGCTATGTGGTCGGGGCCAATCGCCAGGCCCTGACGCTCTGTGAAAAGGGCTGGGGGGATCTTTTCCGGGAATCGGATCAGCCCCGCAGCCTATGCCCCGGCGACGTGTGCAGCATGGACGGGCATGTGTGGATTTCCCTGGGATCCTGCCAAGACGGCAGTGCGGTGATCCTTCATTCCACCCCCTCCATGAGCCGGGCGGGGCAGCCCGGGGGCGGCGTGCAGATCGGCGCGGTGGGGGAGAGCGAAAGCTGTGAGGCCTATGCCCTGGCGGACCGCTATATGACCCGGTATTATCCCCTCTGGCATCAGCGCTACCCCACCGCCCTGAAAGCGCCGGGCCTGTACCTCAAATTACGGGAAGCGCCCCTGGGCCGCTTTCATTGGTTTATCGACGGGCGCGGTATCCTGTTTGATCCCGAAGGAATCCAGAATATGGGCCCCGATGCGGCTTTAAGATGCCTGTTTCAGGAAACATAAGGGCATTGGTTTGAGACTGGGAACAGACTTGTTCTCAAGGATGAATTGCATCGTGCAGAAAAGGGAATGCCGGGGCTGTTCGCCCCAGACTGCTCCTGGACTCCCATATGGAGAAAACGAAAGCGATCAACTCTTGCGATGTCCACCTGCTGTATAAGAGCTGCGAATGGACGAACTTCGTATAATATTCTTATCAGCAACAGCGGGAGTCTGGTTTTCCTCTTCAAAAATGGGCCGGAGATGACCGAAACGCTATGAGCAGGAAAATGACAAAAGCGCCTGTGACGGAGTTCTGGCTGGCTCCGCACAGGCACTTTTCTTATTGAAACGATAGGAAAGTTGGATTGGTGCTCCTACATTGCCTCCGTATCATTCTATAAGTGCCTCGTATCTGTTCAGTCATGGTTCCTTTGCGGCTTGGAGCAAACCCGAGTTCTAAGCTGCATGTTGTTCAGCGCAGTAGGGTGTGCAGATATTTCAATACGATTGTGCTTAGAACTTGATACCATCACTGAACAGTTACGATTTTCTTATCATTGATTCAGGCGATCCGTTGATTCAGAGGTTCCGAAAACAACGTTTTCATTCCCGTGGGAGATTCCGGATATCCCGGGCCTCTTTCCATGCTTACTTTGATGATCAGAAACTGCCGCCCAGGTTTTCCAATGTATCGATGACCACCACGCAGTCCGGGGACACATGCTGCATCACATAGTACATCTGCTCCATGGGAATGGCCACGCAGCCGCCGGTATAGGGCTTCTGGGGGCCGAAGCAGTGCAGGAAGATGGCCGAGCCCCGGCCCGGGGCGCCCTCCTCGTTGAAACTGATGTTGAGGCAGTACTGATA
>ODAI010544614.1_pt1 | contig 14430 bp, 11 predicted proteins | sample 1539321 | NCBI WGS metagenome assembly ODAI01 (sample SAMN02144231, study PRJEB22623) | gut metagenome | biome: sheep rumen | host: Ovis aries | place: New Zealand
ACTTGCATGTGTTAGGCCTGCCGCTAGCGTTTATCCTGAGCCAGGATCAAACTCTTCGTTGTATAAAATTGTTTTGTTTCCGACTTATTTCAGGGGTACAATGTTCTTGTTTCTTACGCCTTGTGCTTGCTGTCAAAAAATCTTTCTCAAATATCGTCGCAATCTCTCTCGATTGCGGGTGCAAAGGTAAGAACTTTTTTGCGGTCTCACAAAATATTTTTGAAACTTTTTTCAATATTTTTTTCTTCAAACTGTTATATAGCGAGTTATGAGCATCACTTGTCATTGTCTAAAAACGTCAAAATCCATATTCCCCAACCAAATCTACAATAATCATCAAGTGGAACACTATAAAATTTGATAAATCCTCCTATTTTTCCATTGAAGATAGTTTGATTTTTGGATTCTGACTATATCAACTTTCCGTCATCTTCACAATCTTGTCAATATTGAGGCTGCGGGCTGACGCATCGATGATGTCCTTGTAGATGCCGCCTTGTTTATAAACCTCGTCGGGCTTGCCGCCTTGCTCCACACGTCCGGCATTGAGGGCGTATATCATCTCTGAATCAATGATTTGCGATATTGAGTGAGAGATTATAACCACGGTGCGGTTTTGTTTGATGGCATCGATGGCGTTTTTGATTTGTTCGGTGGCGATGGCGTCGAGGCTCGCCGTAGGTTCGTCGAGGAAGATGATGGGCGGATTTTTCAGGAACATACGGGCAATGGCGATACGCTGCTGCTGTCCACCAGAAAGGTCGGCGGCGTTGGTCTTGAAACCGTTGGGCATCTTCTCTATCATATCATAAATGTACGCCTTCTTGGCGGCGTCGCACACTTCCTCAAATGTGGCGTCGGGACGTCCGTAGCGAATGTTTTCTTCCACAGTGCCGTCAAAAATGTGATTTTTTTGAAGGACGAGACCGATATTTTCGCGGAGATATTGCGTATCCCACTCGCGGATGTCAACACCGTCTATGGTGATGGTGCCATTGTCAGGCTCGTAAAACTTGTCCAAAAGGTTGACCACAGTGCTTTTGCCCGCGCCAGAGAGCCCCACAAAGGCAGTAATCTTGCCGTGCGGGATACTCATATTGATGTCTGTCAACGCCTTGCAACCATTGGGATAGGTAAAATTAACGTGCGAAATCTCAATATCGCCGCGCACAGTTTCGGGCTTGTATGTGCCAGTCTGCTCCGCACTATCTTTGGCGTCAAGAATGTCAAAATAGCCCTCTGCATATATCAAAGCCTCATTGACATCATCATAAATACGGTGCAACTGACGGATGGGCGCAGTAACATTGGAAAAGAGCATTATATGATACATAATCTTGCCGATAGTCATCCCCGGATAGTCGGTGAGCACAAGATAAGCCGTCAATATAATGATGAACACAGTGCCTATCTGCTCCACAAAGGTCTTGATGCCGTCGTAAATGAAACTATATTTGCGGGTGCTCAACTGATTGTCGGTCAACTTGTTGATGACATCGGTCTGCTTGGTGTACTCTATCTCCTCGCGGTTGAACGATTTGATGACATTGATGCTCTGCAAAATGTTCATAATGCCGTTGCTCTTTGCCTCGCGATAATTGCGCATATTGGTACGCCAATTTTTGAGCTTGCCAGCCTGCAAGTACGTGACGTAGAAGTAGATAGGCACAATCGCCAACGCCGTGAGCCCGACGTAGAAATTGGCGGCAAACATCAACACCAACGCCAAAACCGCACTCGTGCCGAGGGGGAGAATGTCGATGAAAAAATTTTTTATCGTCATCGTGATGAAATCGACACCACGGTCGATGCGCGTCTGAACCTTGCCGGGCTTATTTTCGTCGCGGGTGAAAAAAGCGACCTTGAAGGTCAATACTTTTTTGATGACGACAGCCGCCAAGTCCTGGGAAATAAGCACTTTGATACGCTCGCCGTAATATTTTTGGACAAAATTGATGAGCAAAACGAGCAGCTCCTTGCCCAACAGAATCGCCGAAATCACCACCATTACGTAAGAAGCCTGGCTCCACTCAAAATGTTCGAGATGCAGAAGACGATTGACTTCATCGACTGTCTTGTCGAGCACCACGGCATTGACCTGAGCAGCCAGCGAACCAATGAAGGTCATCACCAACGTCAGGACAACGAGCCATTTGTAGGGTTTTACAAACGGCATTATCTTGATAAACAACTGTTTCAGCGACATAATATTACGGCATTAAAAACAAGAGGTTGTCAAAACTATAAGGCAGGCTGGCAGCCAGCAATCTTTCTTTTAGACAGCCTCTTGTCATATTATAATGTGTTATTTGAGCAACTCGTCGGCAAGAGCTTCGAGGGCTGCACGGTCGGCAGATTTGTATGCACCGCGTATCGTGGCTACTTTTTCGCAGACCTCAACATCCTTGAAGTCGGCGAGCATTTCGCGCATAATACGCGCCGCCTGAGGCGCCCACGAGCCGTTTTCGAGGAGGGCGATGCGACGTTTTTGGTAGTTTTTGATTTTGAGGTGATGGATGAAGTCAACCATCTTCGGGAACAGACCGCCGTCGTAAGTGGGCGCGGCGAGTACGATTTTGCCGTATTTGAAGGCGTCCTCAATGCCTTCTGCCCAGTCTTCCTCGCAAAGATTGGAGGTAGCCACCTTCGCCGCGCCCTTCTTGCGGAGGATGTCGGCGAGTGCCTCGGCTGCATTGCCCGTATTGCCGTGCATTGTACAATATGCAACGAAAACTCCCTCACTCTCAACATCATACGCGCTCCAAATTGTGTAGAGACGCAACGCCTCGGCGAGCATTTCGCCTTTGAGAATGGGACCGTGCAGAGGGCAGATGGTCTTGATGTCGAAGTTGGAGGCTTTTTTCAGCAACGCCTGCACCTGTGCGCCGTATTTGCCGCAGATGTTGAAGTAATAACGACGTGCCTCGCAAGCCCAGTCGTCCGCCTCCGCGTCATAAACTCCAAACTTACCGAAACCGTCAGCACTGAAAAGCACCTTGTCGAATTGGTCGTAGGTAACAATCACCTCTGGCCAATGCACCATCGGCGCGGTGGCAAACTGCAATGTGTGCTTGCCAAGTGCGAGGGTGTCGCCTTCCTTGACGGTCTGGATTTTGGAGGAGAAATCAACTTCCGGGAAATAGAGCGCGAGCATTTTGGCAGCTGCAGCCGAACATATTATCTTTGCATCTGGAAATTTTTCGGTGAAGGTGGCAAGGAGCGACGAATGGTCGGGCTCAACATGCTGCACCACAATGTAATCGGGCTTGCGTCCGGCGAGTGCTGCGTCAAGTTTTTGTAGCCACTGCTCGCCGCAACGGCTGTCGGTGGTGTCCATCACTGCTATCTTTTCGTCGATAATTACATACGAATTGTAGCACATACCTTCGGGCAGATAATACTGACCCTCAAATTGTTGTATTTCAAAATCTTCACAACCGATGTACGCAATGTCATTGGATACAGTGCGGTCAAGTTTGATTGATGATGCGTTTTCTGTCATTATCTTTTCGATTATTTAATGTTAATATTTAATGGCGTAAAGATATGACAAAAGTTTCAATTGGCAAAAAAAAGTTTTGCGACACCAATCCCGCCAAATTATTTTTTTACCTTCGGACAATTTCCGACAATCTCCACTTCCTTGACTTCCTGCAAAATAGTGTCTTTTCGAAACGTGATTATAGGCATCAAAGCCTCCCTGCCGAGCGGATTGCGCTGGTCGAATACGAAATTGCCTATGCTGTAATATACCGTCTTGCCTCGGATGGTGTCGATGTCCTGAATGACGTGGGGATGATGTCCAACTATTAAATCTGCACCGGCGGCAAAGAGGCGGGCGGCGTCGATGCGTTGAGATGGGTTTGGATTCTGTCGAAACTCTACGCCCCAATGCAACAATGCAACTATCCATGTGTCAGGATGTTGACTATGAAAATCTGAAATCGTCGGCAACAATTTTGGTATCGGGACGTTGGCGATGCCAGGTCCGGTGGCGGGGTTTACGTAGTTTTCGACAGTGAGGGCGCAGTCGTTGAAGATGGCAATTTCAATATCATTTTTTTGGATGATGGCAGGGGCAAGGCGGGCGCGGTCGTCGAGTCCGTAACCAATCGGCGTGAGACCAGCGGCGAGGATATTTTTATAAGTGTCGGCAAGTCCTGATTGTCCCTGATCCATAATGTGATTGTTGGCCATTGCGCAATGCGTGATGCCCACTTTGCGGAGGGCGACGGCGCAGGTATCGTCGGCGCGGAAAATATATTTTTTCATAAGCGGCGCGTCGATGTTGGTGATGGGACATTCGAGGTTGACGACGGTAAAATCGGCATTATGAAAAAAAGGCGACACGTCGCGGAATAGGTATTCCACGCCGTGCCGCTTGATGATAGGCGCGATGCCACGGTCGAGCAATACATCGCCCGCAAAGACGATGGTAACGCCGTCGTGGTCGCCGCTATTATCAACACCAGCCCCGCCGCACGCCGTATGGAGCAACAGGGCAAGTGTCATAATTATAATTATAAAAAACCTTAGCATCCCGAAGAATAAAGGAAGGTTTCGTCGGCTTCTATCTTATCGTCGATGAGCAACGGCGCAAACCATGTGGGCTGCGCGGGTGCTTTCTTTTCTTCGAGCATCTTCTGCCATTGTTCGTCGGTAAGGCGGTCGCCCATACCGCGCACAAATTCGTAATAACTGAATGTGGCGCCCGATGTCAAATAGAGGTGTCCGTTGCACTCCACCAATACAAAAATCTTGTTGGGCGTGCCGGTGGCTTCGTAGAGGATGCCCTGTTTGTCGCAACCGTGGATATTGCGAGTGAACACGTCGGCTACAACGGCTATGCTGCGGTCGGCTCCCTGTACAAAACTCCACGAATCAATGTATTCCAAGTCGGGATCAAGCACCGAAAGCGTAAACCATTCCATCGTGCTGCCAATATTGCGGATGAAATATACGTCTTCGCCGATGGGTTTGTGTTGAAGTTCGCATTGCGAAATGGTAATGCAACGATCCACCATTGAGAGGAGTTCGTTGGTGATGTTGTCAAACTTGCTGTCGCCGCCAATTTTTTTGACACCACCGGCAACATTGTTGATAGCCTCTTTGAGGGTCTCCCAAAACTTGATGTTGGGCTCTACAAAACCAACGGGTTCGGGCTCTGGCAATTCTTCGCCGCCACCACACTCCGCGCCCATCGGCTGCTCGGCGTAGAGGATTGCGTCGTGCTTCAACTCTGCCCAAGACGCAAGGGCTGAATTGAGGTTTTTGCACTCCCAGGCGGGCGTCTGCATGAAGCCGGGGTAGTCTTTCTGGGTGTTTTGCATTACCGTCAATACCTGCATCCACTTGTTGTAACTCGTCAGATTGTAATCCTTGAAATTGAACAATTCCGCCGACATCTGCTGGCGCGTCTTTGCAAAGTCGCCCCAAGATTTGGCGTTCTTGTCGGTGGAATCGAGAATGTTGCCGGCAGCCTTTACACCAAATGCATCGAATACGTCGAGGCCTGTCGGATATGCGCGGTCAGAATTTGGCTTGTCGTCGTACATACTGGCAATTACAAGATTGTCAGGCACATAACGCTGCGGCATAAAGTTGATTTTGTCGGGGTCGGACGCCTGCTGCTTGGGCTTGATGCGGTTGCAAGTCTTGAACTTTGCATCGATTTCGGCGAGTATCTTGCTGAAACTGTCGCCGAGAAGGTCGGAGAGTTTTTTGGAGGAGTAATTGTCGCGGATGTGCTGCGCAAGCCAAACGATAGACACGTTGTCAGGCTCGCCCATAAAGTAGGTGATGACATCGTTCATCTTCTCAAAGTCGGCGCGGCAACTTACTTTGTTGTAGAAATACGCAATCGCAATAGCCTTGGCAACGTCGTCGGGGTTGCTCTTTTCCATACTTGCGGTCTGAAACCACATCATCGCACGGAAAAAATTCTTGGCTGTTTCGTTGCGGGAGTAGTGTCCGCGAGGCTTAAAGAGGCTGTAATTGAAGTTGACCGAAGTGTTCAAAAATGGCGACGGAGCATCCTGAGCATTCATTATCAGGTTTATTTCCTTGTTGGCTACATCCACGCACGATTCGGGGAGTATGGGGTTCTTCTTGGGATTGAGGAGCTTGTAGGTGATTCCAAACAATGTGCGTGAAAAGTCGGCGAGATTCTTTTCCTTCTCGGTGGTGGCTTCCGCATACAGCGACGGCGAATACATCGCCTCGCTCAATTGGCTGAGCCTTTGGGTGAAGTAAGTGTTTTCGGAGAGTTTCAATGCGTACTCAAAGTACATGTGGAACGCCTGCAAGAAGAGGTCGGTGGTTACGAAATTTGGCACACAGTGATACTCGTTGTCTTCATAGACATTGAAGAGTTGCTCGTAGTTGGTGGTCTGGAAGGCGATGTTGTTGGTTGTGAGCATCTTCCAGAGTTTTGTGTTGTGATTGTCGAGCACAGGAAATTGGTATGCGTTGGTGCATTGGGTCGGGTCGGCGATTTTGTTGGCGTTGTAACGCTTTGCTGTGAGATCGGCAAGACGAGCATCTATTTTGTTGACAAAATCCTGCTCCTCGGCAGTGAGTTTTTCACGGCGCATCACGGCATCGTAGTTGTCGAACCATTCCTTCCAATACTGCTCTGTGAAGTCCTTGTCAAGACGGTCGTAACACAGGTCGTTGTACCACTCGGTGCGAGAGTTGAAGAATGTGTTGAGGTCGAAGTCCTTGAGCCAAAATCCGTGTGTGGCATATACGTATGCCTTCATAAAACGGAGTCTTTGGTACGACATCGATTCCACAGGTTCGGTGAGATCCACCGACTTTGGAAGAGGGGTTTTGCCGCTGAAAAACTCCTTGTCGGACATTTTGAGCGGCGGGAGATTTTGGGCTTCCTGCTGCGCGGCAGGTGCTTCGGCGGCAGTGGAATTGCCTGTATTGGCATTGTTGCCAGAATTTCCACCGCCACATCCTGCCAATACAGAGAGCGCAAGGCAGGGGATAAGGATTCTTTTCATAATAAATGACGTGTTAGTTGTTTTGATGGCAAAAATAAATATTATTTGGGAATATGCAATATAATTTTTTTCACTTCAAATAACACTCGAACTTCACCCCAAACCCCTTAATCCTGTACATCACATTCACAAGGGAATCGCCGCATCGCTCTGTGGAAACGATGCGGGCGGGCGTAGAATCACGTTCTATGCGGAAAGTCTCTATCGGACAGCCCAGCCGCGAACCAAGCCACAGCGGACGGATGAGCCTACCGTCATAGAGTTTGAAGATAAAAAGCCGCTTGTCTTCGTCGCGCCAATACCGAGTTTTTTTGATGACGCCCACAACGATTTCCGGCAGAGCGTCGCCATTGACATCGCCATAATCATAATGATACACAGGATGATGCAACCGCCAATCCGACAGCGTGTCGCCACTGTCGGCGATATGCAGGATGGCGGCAGTGGAATCACCTCCATCAACGAGCACCACGCGCCCAAAATCCGTGCGGCAAATTACCACGGAGTTTCGGGCGCACGATGTCAGGCTCAGGGCAATAATTGTTATAATGCCAACTAAACTAAAACGCATCTCTCGACAGATGGTTGCGCTCTGCGTTTTCCTTGGCACGCTGATTGACCACCGAAAGGTTCATATACGAAAGGCTGCCACGCGAAAGATCCACTTCGAGGTTGTCTTTCAGGTAGATATAACCCTTTGGCACGGCGTATTGATCCATATCCTGAAAACGGTCGCCTTGCATAATTTCCTCCATGATGATGTCTGCCATGCCAGCGTCAAAACGTTCAAAGACAAAGTCCAAGCCGCACAATTTGCCTTTGAAAAACGCAGCGTTTGCCAATATCAACGAATACGTGCGACCGTCGGCAAAACTCATCTCGTACTCAACATTGCCGATGGAATTGCGCTTGGCTTGCTTGGCTTTGATTGCTGCCTTGGTTACTTTCACAAACTCCTTCTCAGTCATTCCAAACTTGTAGTTGCCAAAAGCATCGGTGATTACAATTGGAGACTGCTCACACCTCGCGATGGCAGCCTTCAAATCGGCAACGTTGGAATTGGCATTTTGACCAGGCGCAACTCCCTGATTCGTCTGCTGCTGTGCATTTTGATTGACAGGTTGCTGATAGCCTTGATAGTTGTTGTTACCGCTCCTGCCCGGCGTGAAATTCTGCGCTGAAATCAGCCCCGCCTGCAACAACAAGGCGGCGATAATTATGATTTTTTTCATATTATTTAGGGTTCAATAGTTAACAATTACAAATTTTCGCCAAGATACAAAAAAAATTTTTTACTGGAGAAAAAAAATTTATAATTTTACAAACAAAATTTTATTTTAACCATCACAAAAGACAAAAAAATGAGAAAAGATTTCGGGGCAAAACCCCTACTCTACCCGATGCCGGTGCTGATAATCGGCACGTATGACGCCGACGGCAACGCCGACGCAATGAACGCCGCATGGGGCGGCATCGCCGACGACACAAAAATCAGCATCTGCCTCTCCCCCACCCACAAGACCGTCGCCAACCTCAAAGTAAAAGGCGCATTCACGGTGAGCGTTGCAACCGCCAAATATGTAGCCGAGTGCGACTATCTTGGCATCGAGAGCGGCAACAAGGAACCCAACAAAATCGGCAAGGCAGGTCTCCACACCGTAAAAGCACCCAACGTGGACGCACCAATGATTGAGGAACTGCCGATGTGCTTGGAATGTAAGGTAATCAGTTACGACGACGCCACCTGCCGTCTCCTCGGCGAAATCATCAACGTGAATGCCGACGAATCGGTATTAACCGCCGACGGCAAAATCGACGTTCAGAAACTTGAACCTATCACATTCGATTCGTCCAACCACGCCTATATCAAACTCGGCGAAAAGGTTGGCAATGCCTTCAAGGACGGCAGCAAATTCAAGAAATGAAACATTCGTACACAACGTCAGGTACTTGCGCAAAGATGATTACATTCGACAAAGACGAGAATGGCATCATCACCGACGTGGAATTTTATGGCGGCTGCAACGGCAACCTCAAAGCCATCTCAAAACTCGTGAACGGTATGCCAGCCGACCAAATTGCCAAAATACTCTCCGGCAACACCTGCGGCAACAAGCCAACTTCCTGCGCCGACCAACTCGCAAAAGCGGTTATGAGCGTATGAAACAAGGAAACGCCTTACGGCGTTTCTATAAAAACAAAAATTACCGTCAATTTTTCGTCAATTACCGTCAATTCTTTTTGGAGAGTTGACGGTAATTTTCATGTAATTGACGGTAATTTTCGTTTGGAGAGATTATGTGCCTTATTTCTTCGTCAATGCGACTTCCTCGGTTGGCATTTTAAGTTTGAGTGTAGTTTTGCCGGTCAGAGTGCCGCTGTACTGTGCGCCGCTGCCGTCCTTGCCGCTGAATGTGCCCGCCGCCTCATCAAATGTATAGGCGATTGTGGCGGTCTGGAGCGTGAAGTCCTCGGTGTGTTTGGCGAGGGATTTCGTGTAGTAGTTGAGCGTCATTTCTGTCGTGGTGGATACTTTTAGGGTTACAGACTTGCCGTTGGCATCCGTGCCGCTCCATTCCGACGATGCAAATTCTTTGGCGGTCAGGTAGGCGACCTTGCCGGTAGGGTTGTCGGGCGTTGGGGTGGGCGTTGGTGCCGGCTCGTCGCCGCCGCTGCTACTGCTGCCGCAGGACATTGCCGAAAGGCAGATGAGGGCGGCGAATAATATTGTGATGATTTTTTTCATGGTTGTTGTTTCGTTTTTTATGTAGAGACGCGATTAATCGCGTCTCTACGGTGTGATGAATCAATTATTTTATCATTACCTTTTGCGTTTTTGCCACGGTCTTTACGATGTAGATGCCGGGGGCAGACATCGGGATTTCGATGCGGCTGTCGTCGGTTTTCATGGTCTTGACGAGGCGGCCGTTAATATCAACGATTTGAATATCGTGACCAGGATTCTCGATGACGATTGTGCGGTCAAACGACCAGATTTTCACGTTGGAGTTGATGGAGACTTCGGATGTCGGGGGGGTCGGGTCTTCGGGCGTGGCATCCTTGGTGAACGAGCCTACTATCTCGATGTCGTGGTCGGGCATGTTGGCGGGGATTTCGCTCCAGCCGCTGAATGTATGGCCTTCCTTGGCAGGGGCTTCGCGCGGAGTGATTGCCGAGCCGAGTTTCACGCGCTCCACTTCACCGTAGATTTCGCCGTCTATTTTGTAGGTGACGTTGTAGTAAGCCAACTCTTTGACGGTAACTTTGTACGATGTCTCGCAGCCGAGGTATTCCACTTTGATGGTCTGTTCGCCAATCTTGTTGGGTTCAAAGCCTGAAAGTTTGGCGTTTGTGAGGTTTGATTCGCCCTTGGAGCCGCCGTCGTAGGTAATGGTAATGATGCCGCCCTCTGCGGAGAACGAGTCGCCTTCCACGTACAAAACTTTTGGCAATGTGGTTACTGCGATTGATTGGGCGGGCTTTTCTACCACTTTGACCTCAAATGAGGTTTCGTTTTGCAGGTAAATGACAGAGAGCTTCTGCGTACCGAGTTTCATGGGGTCGTAGCCCGAAACTTTTGCCTGCGAGAGCGCAACTTTTTCGGATAGGTTGTTGGAATACGAAACCGTCAGCACGCCGCCATCAAGGTTGATTTTTTCGCCGATGCCGTACTCTGTTTTGGGCAGGGTGGTTACCTCGAGTTTGGTGATTGTCTTGGCCTTTACGTTGATTTCGTATGTGGTCTTCTTGTCGTAATAAGTTACTACAAGCACCTGATTGCCAACTTTTTCGGTGTCAAAGCCGGTGATTTCGGCATTGGAGAGGTCGATGATGTCGGTGGTCATGTTGTTGTAATCCACCTTGATAGTGCCGCCGGTGGTGGAGAGCGGTTCGCCTTGGATGTATTCGGTCTTTGGCAAGGCGTTCATGGCGATTGCGGCTACGGTCTTGTGAGCCTCATCGGGCATGTAGGTGAGGTAGCCGGGCGACGATTTGCCGCCGTCGATGTGGGCGTAGTCGGTGGAGACGTTCTTTTCGTTGTAAGTGCTGCCGAGACCGCCGACGAGTTTTTTGCAACCTTCAAAAAGTTTGTCGTCCTCGGTGTATTTGGTAGTCCAGCCGTCGCCAACAAAGATGGTTTCGAGTTTGTCGCAATAATAGCCCTTGTCCTCGTCCTTGTCATAATAGCCAAACATTCCCTTCATGCTTGTAACATTCTGAGTGTTGAAATTGGAGAGGTCGAGGCTCACGAGGTTTTTGCAACCTGCAAACATCAGCCCCATATCCTCCACATCCTCGGTGTTGAGGTATTCGAGCCCCTCGATTTCGGTGAGGTTGCGGCAATTGAAGAACCAGCCGTAGAGGGTGGTGGGGTGGACGTACTTGAAGTATTTCGGGAATACGACCTTCTCAATTTTCAGGGCTTTGTCAGACCAACCGGGGACTTCGGTGTCGAGGGGGTAGGCGGAGGTGGGGATGGCAGTACATGAGATATGAAATTGCAATACACCATTATTATTTAATGTCGCATAACCTTTTATTTCATTAATGTTTGTTAATTTATTTAGAACACAACCGCTCAATTGGTTAGTATTCTTGAACATATTGAGCTGTTTTTTCGGACTAATCCAATTTTGCTTGACTAACACACAACTTAAACTACTACAATTTTCAAACATAGAATTTGCACTTGCATATTTCATGTTGTTATCAAAACTTGTCAAATCAAGTTCCTTTAAACTTTTGCAATTATAAAACATTGAGTCTAAATAATCGCTAATCCTAGTAAAGGAGGATAAATCAATTTCTTTTAAATTGATACAATCGGCAAACATTGATGTCATACTTGGACTATTGGTAGAAAAACCGAAGGTACTCAAATCAAGTTTTTCAAGTTTCTTACAACCTTGAAACATGTATTTCATACTCCGACAATTCATTAAATTGAATACGGGGAATACAATTGTTGTTAAATTTTCGCAATTTTTGAACATATTATCCATATATTTTGTATCACCCTTCATCTTAACCCCGCTTAAATCAATTGTTTGTAACTTTTTACATCCCTCAAAAAGAGAACTTAAATTACCAACCTGAACATTAAAATTTGATAAGTCCAATTGTTGAAGATTTGAACAACCACTGAACATGTAAGACATACCTACACTGTATTTTGTACTAAAAATAAAACTGCTCAAATCAAGGGTTGTTAGGTTGGAGCATCCACTGAACATGTAAGACATAGCGGTAACGTTTTCTGTATGTAAACCGCTCAAATCAAGAGATGTAAGATTGTAGCATCCACTGAATATGTGAGACATATTGGTAACGTTTTCTGTATTTAAATTGCTCAAATCAAGATCGGTTAGACTGCTACAGCCACTGAACATATAGCCCATATCCCTCACGTTTTCAGTATTCAAATTGCTCAAATCAAGATCGGTTAGACTGCTACAGCCACTGAACACAGAGGACATATCATAAACTTTTGCAGTGTTGAAACTGCTTAGGTCGAGGCTCGTGAGGCTCCGGCAATCACAGAACATAACCTCCATATCCATAACATTTTCAGTGTTGAAATTGCTTAGGTCAAGGCTCGTGAGGCTTTCGCAATGATAGAACATATATGACATATTCGTAACGTTTGCAGTGTTGAAACTGCTTAGGTCAAGGCTTGTGAGGCTGCTGCAATTTTTGAACATACCTGACATATTCGTAACATTTGCGGTGTTGAAACTGCTCAGGTCAATACTTGTAAGACTGCTACAGCCTCTGAACATTGCTTGCATATTGTTGACATTCTTAGTGTTGAAATTACTCAAATCAAGACTATTGAGATTGGTACACATCAAAAACATACCTCCCATTGTCGCAACATCTTCGGTATTAAGGTTGTCTTTCATACCTTCAATTTTTGTTAATTTTACACAATCTTTGAACCAGTAACCGCAGGTTGTCGGTTTGTAGTCTTTAAAGGATGGCGAAAATATAACCTTTATGATTTTGGATTTTATATCTATCCAATTGTCTTTTTCCCAATATAAGCCATTCTCAATTTTACGAAGACCATACGCCCCTTCTGGCTTATTTGTATCATACCGAAGCGTCAATGTGCTGTCATTCTCGTCAAACACCGCATACGCCTCCTGCGCCCACACCTTGCCCGCAAACATCACCATCATCACCAATACCATTGCCAATACTCCGAAAAATTTGTTTGTCTTCATGATTTTAAAGAATTAAATGTTTAACAATGCAGAAGGGCATCATTCGAGTACGGACACAAAAAAACGTGGTCGTTTTTGTGCGTCATATTTACTACGAGGTCGTGGAATTACCTTTGGAACAATATAACACACAACAGACCACGCCAAATCGATAGGCGTGGCAGTTGTGCATGTAATCGTTCCATTGAAATTTTCCACGTTTCGTAGTAGATTACTGCACAATGCCAATCTAAATTCACTTTTGTAGTCAGGTAGGTGGCGTGGGTCCTTTGCCACCTACCTGACGCTGCAAAAATGTGAATAAATTTTAATATGTGCAAATAAAAATGAAAGTTTTTTTGAAGATTTTTTCGTAAGGTTAGATAATGGATTGAGTTTCAGATACTACCACCCAATCACAATTCATTGATTTCTTCGGCGGACAATCCTGTGGAAGCCATAATTATATCGACGGCAACATTGGAGGCTTTCAGGGACTTTGCTATGGCAAAACGCTCTGCGGCTCTGCCTTCCGCCTCGCCTTCTGCTCTGCCTTCCGCACGTCCTTTTGCGATGCCTCTTGCTTCGCCTTTTATCTCGGCAAATTCTATCGTACTGTAATAGTCGCGATAGTCTTTGAGGCTGTCGCGGTAAGCAAGGAGTTCGGAGCTATTATATTTGGAGATTTCTGCGAGGTTGAACAGCTTTTTGAAAATCGCCTCTCGCAAAACCTTCGGGCGGTCAGCAAGGTGGTACAAATTTTTCATAGCGAAAAACCACTTGTCGAGCATACCATCAAGTTCGTCCTCCGTCTTCTTGAACTTAGGCATTTCAACATTGACGAACTCCAACTTGTCGCTATAAAGTTCGTCGGGATATTCATCATACCTCAACTTGGCATGAGTAACGATTTCGGTGTGTTTTGGATTGGTGTCCAACTCAAAATTCAAGATGCCAATCACATAAACCTTTTTCAGGGCGTAGTTCCAAGCCTTCTTAGTGCCGTCGAGCTTATATATAAAGCCCTTTTCGCCTTGCTCCTGCATCGGGAAGGACGCATAATACAGGCTGCGGTCGATGAAATTGATTTGCGACGCCTTCTGCATCTCCACTATAAACTTTTCACCCTTGTTGTTCTCACAATAGACATCGTAAATTGCCTTGCGATCCGATTCAACGATTGGAAGTTTCTCGGTGTTGAGATGCGTGATGTC
>ODAI012929948.1_pt1 | contig 14429 bp, 11 predicted proteins | sample 1539321 | NCBI WGS metagenome assembly ODAI01 (sample SAMN02144231, study PRJEB22623) | gut metagenome | biome: sheep rumen | host: Ovis aries | place: New Zealand
AACACAAAAAATGCGCGGAAGCGGAAAAACGTTCAAGGGGCTAACGCCCCTTGAACAGCCGGAATTGCTTGCGCAATTCCGCCGCAGGGCAATTGCAAACATCCCGCAAACATGCCATAATAAGCCATGAGCAACAATTTTCCCCTTAGCCACGACCAGCTGCGCGAGCTGGCACAAAAATACCCCACACCCTTCTACCTCTACGACGAGAAGGCCATCCGCGACAACATGCGTTATTTTAAGCAGGCGTTCAGCATATTCCCGGAATTCCGCGAATATTTTGCCGTCAAGGCGCTCCCCAACCCCTACATCCTGCGCATCCTTGAGAGCGAAGGCTGCGGCGCGGACTGCTCCAGCCTGCCGGAACTGATTCTCTCCGAAAAATCCCGCATACACGGGCAGCGCGTCATGTTCACCAGCAACGATACCCCGGCGGAGGAATTCCGCGTTGCCTTCAAGAACGGCAACATCATCAACCTTGACGACATCACGCACATCGCATTCCTGAAAGAGGCGCTCGGCGGCAAGCTGCCGGACACCATCTGCTTCCGCTACAACCCCGGCCCGCTCAAGGAAGGCGGCAACGCCATCATCGGCAAACCGGAGGAGGCAAAATACGGTCTGACCCGCGCGCAGATTCTTGAGGCGTACCGCATCTGCCGGGACGAAGGGGTGACGCACTTCGGACTGCACACCATGGTCGCCTCCAACGAGCTGAACCCGGACTTCTTTGTGGACACGGCAAGCATCATTTTTGACCTGGTGCTTGAGCTCAAGGAAAAGCTCGGCGTCCGCATCGAATTCGTGGATTTGGGCGGCGGTGTGGGCATTCCCTACAAGCCGGGGCAGCAGAAAGTAGACCTGCACTATGTGGCAAAAAAAATCCGCGGGCTCTACGACCAGCGCATAGTCCCGGCGGGGCTCGACCCGCTCGCCATCTGCTTTGAGTGCGGGCGCCCCATCACCGGCCCCTACGGATGGCTCGTCACCACGGCGATACACGAGAAGCACATCTACCGCGACTACATCGGCTGCGACGCCAGCATGGCAGACCTGATGCGCCCCGGCATGTACGGCGCATACCACGAGCTCACGGTGAGCGGCAAAGAGAACGCCCCGGCAGACCATGTGTACGACGTGACGGGCAGCCTCTGCGAGAACTGCGACAAATTTGCGGTGCAGCGCAGCCTGCCGGAAATCAGCCGCGGCGACCTGCTCATCATCCACGATGCGGGCGCGCACGGGCGGGCAATGGGATTCAACTACAACGGCAAGCTCCGCGCCGGGGAGCTGCTGCTGCGCCCGGACGGCTCCATCATGCAGATACGCCGCCGCGAGACGGTGGAAGATTACTTTGCCACGCTGGATTTCAGCGGGCTGGACAGCTTCAATACGGCGATTTAAAACAAAGCGGGGCTGCCAGCTTATTGCCGGCAGCCCCATTCTGCGGCGCAGCGTGAGCCGCGCCAACGGGCTGCGTTCCGGGCTTTCCTCCGGAACCCGGTCAGTCGTCCACCGAAAGCTGCCCGGCAATGGCAAAGCAGCGGTCGCCCACTTTCTCTATCTGCTTGACCAAATCCATGTACAGAAGCTCAGCCTTGACGTTGGCGCCGCCTTCAAGACGGTCGCGGGCAATCTTCTTCAGCGCCTTCTTCTCTCCGTCAATCTGATCCTCCAGCTCCTTTGCAAATTCCAGCTGTTTTTCAGAAAGCCGCTTGTCTATGTTCTTGTACACAAACTGGAGCAGCTGCCGCGCAAGCTCCAGATAGGGCAAAAGGCGCTCAAAGTCCTCCTGCGGGTAAAAGTACTGTTTTTCCGTCATGCGCTTTATGTACACGCCGATGCTCAGGCAGTCATCGGAAAGGCTTTCCAGCTCGCTCACAATCTGCACCAGCGAATTGATAAGATCGTTCTGGTGCGCATCCACGTTCAGCTGCTCGCAGCGGATAAGGTAGTTTATCAGCTGCTCGTGCATCTGGTCCAGGTAGGCCTCGTCCTTGACGAGATTGTCGTAGTGGTCAATCACAAAGCGCCCCGAACGGTCGGTAAAGCCGTACTGCAGGCTGTCGAACATCTGCACCGCCTTGTCCGCCATGTGCGATACCTCCCGCTGCGCGGTGATGATGTAGGTCATCGGCGAATTGCGCACGGCGGTCTCCGGGAAGTCCAGACGGTAGCTCTGCTCAGCCTCGGCAGGGTCGTCAGGCACAAGGCGCTCCGTCAGCCGCGCAATCTGCGGCACCCACGGCAGGAAGAGCACGTTGCCTCCCACCTTGAACAACGTGTGGAGCATGGCGATGTGGAAGACGATGTTGTCCTCAACATTGCCGGGAACGATAAAATCGACGAAACTGGTAAAGGGCTTCAGCAGGATGAGCGCGATAAGCGCCGTCGTCACATTGAAGAGCACGTGGGAAAGCGCCGCCCGCTTTGCGCTGGGGTTCGCCCCGAAGGAAGCCATGATGGAGTCGATGGTGGAGCCGATTTCGCTTCCGATGACGATGACCGCGGAAAACTCCCAGGTGATGAGCCGGTTGAATGCCAGCGTGATGACGATTGCCGTCATTGCGGAGGAAGAATGCATGAGCGCCGTCAGCATGATGCCTATCAGAAGCCCGACGGGGATGCTGAACGCGCCGAGATTCTGCAGGGCAGGAAGGAAGGTCATGGAGCCGCTGTGCGCGGATATGGTGGACGAGAGCCAGCCGAGCGCGATGAACAGCAGGCCGAAGCCCATCACCGCCTGACCGGGTCCCTGCTTGTTCCAGCGGCGCATGGAGGTCAGCACATAGCCGATTCCGAAAATCGGCACCGCAAAGGTCTCAATCTTAAAGTTAAAGCCAAAAAGCGCCACAATCCACGCGGTTATGGTAGTGCCGATGTTCGCCCCAAAGATAACGGGGATGGACTGCACCAGCGTGAGCAGCCCCGCGTTCACAAAGGTGATGACCATGACGGTGGTCGCCCCGGAGGACTGGATTATCATGGTCAGGAGGCAGCCGGTAAGGGCGGCGGCAAAGCGGTTCCCCGTCATAAAGTGGAGCGCCGCCTTGAGCTTTTCGCCCGTGGACGCCTGGATGCCGTCGCTCATCAGCTTCATGCCGTACAGCAGGAAGCAGAGGCTGCCCGCCAGCTGAAGCACAGTGGAAATTAGCGTAGAGATGCTCATGGTAGGCACAGTATAGAGGAAAAGGCAACAAAATGGAAGTAGGCGGCCAGGGCTGCCGCGATATTCTTGTTGCCGATGGGCTCCAGCTCCCGGTGCTTGCCGGGGAGCAGCGCTAGGGATGCCGAATCGCTGGCGTCCAGATCAACCAGAAGTGTCCTATACCCTGCTGCCGCAAGAATGCGTGCAAGCAGCACTGACATCGTCGATTTTTCTGTCCCGCCCTTGATAGCAGCGAGGGAAATGATTTTCATGGCGTTCCTCCATGGATAGTGATAAAATTGCAGGCTTCCGTTCCGGATCACGGAGGAAGCCTGCGGGAAAATACTGCCGGGGAACGACCGTGCAGCCTTTCCCCTTCCCGTTGCGAAATCGATTCGTTCGGGATAGAAAATACCACAAGCCAGCGACACTTTAAGTAAAGGTATTGACATTTAAGTTAGTATGTACTAATATAACCGAGTTACGTAACCAGGTTATGTGCAAGATTCCAAAATGCAGCCGATAAATATCAGATTCTGTTACATGGCATGATGCCTAAACAGAAAACGCAAGGAGTGATGGCGAGGTGAAAGACAGGAATGCTGTAAGAGAGCATTTATTGGCGGAAGGGAAGAAAGCATTCATGGAAAAAGGATATGGTGGTGCCTACCTCCGCGATATTGCCAGTGATGCCGGTGTTACTACCGGGGCAATCTATGCACATTATAAGGATAAGGATGCGTTATTTGTGGATTTGGTAAGTCCGGTGCTTGAAGGATTTAAAGCAGAACTTCGCAGGTGGCAGGATGTTTATCACGATATTGATAATACGAAGCTTCATGATAATCCGATGATGCTTCATTCACATGACGGAGCAATCGATTATATTTATGACCATCTGGATGAATTTATGCTCCTTATTCATTCAGCACATGAAACATCCATGAAGGATTGGTTCAAGGATTTCATTGCTGAGGAAACAACGGCTGCCCAGTCCTTGCAGAGTAAATGGGAGGATGCGGGAATCCTTCGTTCAAATATAGATGAAAAATTCATATCGATTATAAGTGCCTCGTATTTTCGCAACATCTTCGATGCGGTAGAGAGGGGCATGAGCAGAGAAGATGCCAAGGATTTTGTCAGGACTCTGTCTGTTTACTATACAGGTGGATGGAAAGCTCTGGCAGATCAGCAACAAAAAAATAATGATTAAGCAGCCTTAAAGGTTTAAATAAGGGAAAAAAATCTTAAGAGAATATTTTATCAGGAGGAATTAAAATGGATAACAAGTTAAAGGGCAAGGATTTGATTAACATCGGTATCTTTGCGGCAATTTACTTTGTTATAAACATGGTATTGTCGTTTATGGGCTTTGTGCCTATACTGCTGCTTCTTATGGTGGTTATTACACCAATCGTCGGAGGAACGCCTTTTATGCTTTTTCTGACCAAGGTCAAAAAATTCGGGATGATCACCATCTTTGCGACTATCATAGGTTTGCTTATGATGCTGGGAGGAATGGGATTTTATGCCATATTCACAAGCCTTATCTTTGGGCTTGCGGCAGATTTTATTGCTAAGAGCGGCAACTACGGCAGTAAATCAAAAACCTTTATTGCTACTGCGGTATATTCATGCTGGGTTTGGGGCAATTATCTTCCTATCTTCATCGGGAGAGAGGCTTATGTGGCGCAGTATGCCGAAAAAGGAATGGAAGAATACGCCAATACGATGATGTCCATTACTCCGATGTGGCTTTGTCCGCTCATGCTCGTGGCGGCTTTTGTGGCAGGGCTGATTGGAGCATTTATAGGCAAGGCGTTACTTAAGAAACATTTTGAGAGGGCCGGTATTGCGTGATGCAAAATGGATTTATGAGGGCAACAAAGGGGAACCGCTCCGTTCTGGCGCTGGATCCCCGGACGAAATTATTCTTGCTGATTTTGCTTTGCATATTTTCTTTAGGTGGAGCAGGGGGTGCGGCGGCAACGCAACTCACCCCTGTTTTAACATTGGCACCATTCCTTTTTTTGCTTGCATCAGCTAAGTGGGGAGGGGCTTTTTTGTATGCGACTCTGTATACTATAAGTCATTTGCTGGAAATAGAGGTTTTACCTGTTATTTCGGGTGTGCCATATATCAGTATCCTGTTGTTCTGTGGGGCGGTTTCTCATTTTATGCCATGCATCATGATGGGATATTTTGTCATAAGCACGATTACGGTAAGTGAATTTGTGGCAGCACTGGAGAGGTCTCATATTCCGCAGACCATCACCATACCGCTTTCTGTGATGTTCCGTTTCTTTCCGACGGTAATGGAGGAATTTAATGCAATAAATGATGCCATGCGGATGAGAGGGATACGCTTTGGAGGCGGACATGTCGGCAGAATAGTGGAATACAGGCTTATTCCTTTACTTATATGTTCTGTGAAGATTGGTGAAGAATTATCTGCCGCATCCCTTACCAGAGGACTTGGCACGCCCGTAAAGCGCACGAATATTTGTGAGATAGGATTTGGATTTTGGGACTATCTGTTTTTCATTCTGTCCTTTATCTTTATCTGCTGCGTGATATGGCTGGATGTGATTGGAGGTTAGGACAGATGATAGAGCTAAAGAATATTAATTTTAAGTATTCTGGCAGCAAAGATGCAGGTGGTCTTAAGAATATAAATCTTACTATACAGACAGGCGAAATGATTGTCCTGGCAGGAGAGTCAGGATGCGGAAAGACAACGATTACAAGGCTCCTGAATGGTCTGATTCCTCATTATTATGAGGGGGAGCTTAGCGGTGCCATCCTGATAGACGGGAAGAATATCAAGGATATGGAGCTTCATGAGGCTACACGTTTTTCAGGTTCTGTGTTTCAGAATCCGCGCGCACAGTTCTTTGCGGTGGATACAGATTCGGAGATGAGCTTCGAATGCGAAAATTATGGCATGCCTGAGGAAGAAATAAAGACGAAAGTGGAGGAGACCACACAGGAGTTTAACATCGGCACGCTAAGGCATCGCGATATCTTCCTTCTTTCGGGTGGTGAAAAGCAGAAGCTTGCCTGCGCCAGCGTATCTGTTGACGATCCTGAGATTATGATTTTGGATGAGCCTTCATCAAATCTTGATATGACTGCCATCAGAGATTTGCAGAAAAGTATAGGATTATGGAAAAGTAAGGGCAAAACGATTATAGTTGCGGATCACAGGCTTGCATACCTTATGGACTATGCAGACCGCATTGTTTATATAAAAGATGGTGTAATAGCAAATGAGTTTACACCTGAAGAGCTTCGGAGTAAAACCGCAGGAGAAATGAAAGAGCTGGGGCTGCGTCCCGTGACCGCAGATCAGTTCGTGACATCAGTAAGATGGAATGACGATAGGACAAGCCTTGATGAGAATGCAATCAAACTGAGCGAGTTTTATTTCTCATACGATGGTGTACATAAGATTCTTGACATAGATGAGGCAGAAGTGCCATCAGGAGAAGTGGTGGCTGTTGTCGGATTTAATGGAACAGGGAAATCTACTTTTGCCAGGTGCCTTATAGGCTTACAGAAGCATTTTCGGGGAAAAGCCGTAATAGATGGGAAAAGTGAGAAAAGAAGCAAGCGTCTGAAGAGATGCTTTATGGTGATGCAGGATGCGGGGCATCAGCTTTTTACGGAATCAGTGCTTGAGGAAGTGCTGATAAGCATGAAAGTGGCAGATGAAAAAAAGGCGGAGGAAATCTTAAAGTCACTGGATTTGCTTGCATTCAAGGACAGGCATCCCATGTCGCTCTCTGGCGGGCAGAAACAACGTGTGGCAATCGCATGTGCCATCGCATCCGGATGCTCTACACTGGTATTTGACGAACCGACAAGCGGACTGGATCTTAAGCATATGCTTGAGGTGGCAGAGAATATAGATATGCTCCGTAAACAGGGAAAGAATATCTTTGTGATATCCCACGATATGGAATTCTTGTTAAGAAGCTGCACGTATGTGCTCCGGCTTGAGGGAGGCACTATCCGAGAGCAGTATCCGCTTGACGAGAGAGGGTTGGAAAGACTTAAAAACTGGTTTGAAGTCCGATCAAGAGGGAGGGTGAAAGCTGAAATGCCAAAGAAAGAAACGGAAGGAGTGCTTGGAAAAATATTCGAGTATGCTGCAGAAAACAAAAAGTTCATATATCTTTCGGTACTTTCGCTTGCGGCGGCGGTACTTTGCTCCGTAGTGCCGTACTTTGTTTTATATCATAAATTCTTGAATCCGATTATAGGAGGGAGAATGCCCGGAGCCTCAGATGCATTTTGGGGAATCCTTATGATATTGCTGGCGTTCATTTTAAATACGCTTCTGTATAATATCGGTCTTTCACTTTCGCACAGAAGTGCCTACAGGACGCTTGAGAATATACGAAATTTTGCAAAGGACAAGCTGATATCCATGCCGATGGGGGATATAGAAGATCTTGGCACAGGTGCTCTCAGAAAGCTTTTTACAGATGATATAGAGAATATGGAGATACCTTTGGCACATGCGATTCCCGAAGGTATCGCTAACATTCTTGTGCCTGTTTTTATTTATATTGCAATGTTTATCATTGATGCAAAGCTCGGATTTCTATCACTCGTATCACTGCCGGTAGGAGCCATTTTCATGTTTATCATGTATAAAATGGGGCTTTCCAGAATGGATGCGTTTTATAAAGCTGCAAGGCAAATGAACAACACCATTATGGAATATGTGAATGGCATGGAGGTTATTAAGGTTTTCAATAAAGACAGTGAAAGCTTTGGTAATTTTTCAAAAGATGTTGATACTTACAAAGAGTATACTCTCAGATGGTATAAGGACACCTGGCCTTGGATGGCGGCCTATGGCGCGGTTTTACCATGCGTCGCTATGGTCACGCTTCCTGTTGGTGCATACATGGTTTACAAGGGGTATTCCACGCTTGAGGACTTTGTATTCGTACTTTGCCTGTCTATCAGTGTAGGTGCACCGATTATGAAATCCATGGGATTTTTCAGCCTTTTTCCTCAGATAAACTATAAGATTGAGCAGCTTGAAAAGCTCCTTACGTTTGAACCGTTAAAATGCGGAGATGAGAAGGAAACCGATAATTTCAACATAAACTTTGATCATATATGTTTCTCTTATGATGACAGCGAGGTGCTTCACGATGTAAGCTTTACGATACCGGAAGGCTGTCAGATGGCATTTGTCGGCGAGAGCGGAAGCGGCAAATCGACTCTTGCAAAGCTTCTGGTTCATTTTTATGACACAGATGAAGGGAAAATCACAATAGGAGGAAAGTCGGTCACGGATCTCTCCCTTGAATCCCTGAACAGTATAATTTCTTTCGTGTCGCAGGAACAGTTTCTGTTTAACGTCAGTATATATGAGAATATAAGGATTGGGAGACCTGAGGCAAGCCGCGATGAAATAATGAAGGCGGCTGAAAGAGCCGGATGTATGGAATTTATAGAACGTCTTCCGGAAGGAATTGAGACTAACGCCGGAGAATCCGGGAAGATGCTGTCAGGTGGTGAAAGACAGCGCGTCAGCCTTGCGAGAGCCATACTTAAGAATGCGCCTATTGTGGTGCTTGATGAGGCAACCGCCTATGTCGATCCAGAGAATGCGGGGAAGATTGACAGGGCAATGAAGGAAGTTACGAAGAATAAGACCGTGGTAATCATAGGGCATAAGCTGAAAAATCTTACCGGATCAGATAGTATTGTGGTACTTAATAAAGGTAAAGTGGAAGGCATCGGCTCTCATGATGAGCTTTTGACAAAGTGTGATTGTTATCGCAGACTTTGGGATGCAGGTCTATCATCTGATGAATGGATGATAAATGAGAAGAAAACGGGAGGCGCGGCAAATGTTTAAATATATAAAACACATCCTTGATTTTTCTGGTAAATATAAAGTCCGAATCAGTCTGGCGGCTGTTCCGCTCTTCCTAAAGACGATGTTGTCGCAGATGATGATTTTTTATTCTTATCTGATGATTTTAAGGTTACTTGAAAAAAAATATCTTCCTAAGGATTCGCTTGTATTTGCGGGTATGATTGTTCTGACATTATTTTTGGAGGCGTTATTTCAAAATATATCTGACAGACTTCAGAGTTCTGCGGGATTCATTGTCATGGCGGAAAAAAGGAAAGCCCTCGGAGAGCATTTAAGACGCATGCCGATGGGATATTTTTCCGAAGGAAATGTCGGGAACATAAGTACGGTGCTTGCCACAGATATGACATATCTTGAAGAGCATGGTGTTGCCATCGTGGCGACGATTATAAGTGATATCTCCAATATAATCGTTACAGCGATTTTTTTGTCAGTCATTGATTATAGGATTGGGATTGTCTATATAAGTTTTGTTGTCCTGATACTTTTCCTGTCAAAGGGCATGATGAAAACAAGCCTTAAAGAGGCAAGTGTCAGACAGGAGCAGAATGGAAGGCTCGCAGAGTCCGTAATTGAATTTGTCTCAGGAATAGGCGTAATAAAGTCATTTCCGGCAGCCCATTTTGCTGTAGAAAGGACTGAGGGAGCCTTTCGTGAGTCTGCAGAGGACAACATTCATTTTGAAAAGAAATATTCTCCCTGGACATTCCTGATGGGGATTGTTTGTGGCTTAGGCATCACGCTTATCTTTGGACTTGGATTTTACTTGTATCACACGGGAGAATTAGACAAAAGCTTTTTCCTGGGGCTTGGGCTGTTTGGTATGCAGATTTTCGGCAGCGTAAAATCGTTTTATTCTCAGAGTGCAAATGTTTCTCTTGCGGAAAGCTCACTGTCAAGAGTGGATGCATTGCTTTCAGAGCCTGAACTTGCGGATACCGGACGAGAACATTTTTCGCCTTCGGGAGAGCCTGAAATTGAATTCAGGGATGTGTCCTTTGGATATGGGAAGGAAGATGTTCTTAAAAACGTGTCATTTACCGTGGACAAAGGACAGATGCTCGCGTTTGTAGGCCCTTCCGGCGGAGGCAAATCTACTGCCGTGAATCTCATTGCAAGACTGTGGGATGTGAGAGAAGGGGCTGTCCTCTTACGGGGCAGAGACATCCGCGAAGTGCCTCTTGGTGAGCTTATGAATGAAATCAGTATGGTTTTTCAGAGAGTATATTTGTTTAAGGATACGATTTACAACAATATTTCCATGGGCAGACCCGATGCAAGCCGCGAAGAAGTGATAGAAGCATGCAAGAAAGCAAGATGCCATGAGTTCATTATGTCGCTCCCGGATGGATATGAGACCGTCCTCGGAGAGGGCGGAGCGAGCCTGTCAGGAGGGGAACGACAAAGAATATCCATCGCTAGGTGTATTTTGAAAGATTCACCGATTATTCTTCTTGACGAAGCAACAGCAAGCGTGGATGTCGATAATGAAAGATATATAGAAGAGGCCATCAGTGAGCTTTGCCGTGATAAAACCGTTATTGTCATCGCTCACAGATTGTACACGATACGCGATGCTGACAAGATTCTTCTCATAAAAGACGGAAAAATTTGCGAGCAGGGTACATATGATGAACTTGTAAGTCAGGAAGGAATATTCGCGGCAATGGCTGCTGTTTAAGCTTAGTCAGCATAAATAGACATGTTCGGAAACCTCAGTTTCCGAACATGTCTAATATTTATAGAAGAAAAGAACATAGCGGATTTTCCTGCTTTTTGTACAGGCCGTGCTGTCATTCTATGAACGGTGCCTCCACGAACGTGCGGGGGAATGCCTCGGTGGGCGGCGGCATATTCCTTGTGCCCGCTGCGGAGGACGGCGCGCCGGACATGGACACAGGCGGGAGGAAACTGGTAATACGTGGAACATGGGTATACAGGAAAAGTGTTGAAAGGAGCTTGCAAAGTCTTGCACCCGCTGCACATGCCAAGATGTGGGCGGGTATAGGTATGGAAATCAATTTCGTGTTCTGATTCCGGCGGGAGGGGTATCTGATTCCGGCGGGAATGGTATCCGATTCCGGTCAAATCCGGATGATACTGCCTCACCCCGCAGTGGCGCGGAACAGGTATTGAACTCGCTGCCGCTCGTACCGCGCCGTACCCGAAACGCAGTTTCAAGCCATTGAGTCCATCAAGGCACAACATCACACTTCTGAGTCTCCGGATGATAACACATTCCTTCGCCAACAGAAGTTCCATACCACTATGGGGGCACGCAGCCTATTTCCGCCAGAACGAAGGCATAAAGAATATCATGATCGTATAGAATTCAAGGCGCCCGGTTATCATCATCAGCGAATACCACCATTTGACGGCGGCCGGCAGGAAGCCGAAGTTTTGTGAGGGACCGAGCTTGTTGAAGCCGGGACCGATATTACCCACCATAGACATGGCGCCGGAAAAGGAGCTGAAGATATCCAGCCCGAAGAGCGTCGTGAACAGCGCGGTAATCGCGACCAGCAGCACGTACAGGAACATGAAGGCCGCCACCGAGAACACCACGTCCTTGCGCCCGGCACGGTGGTTTATCCTGATGGTAAAGACGCCGTGCGGATGCAGCATGCGCAGAATCTCGTTGTGCAGCTGCTTGCCAAGTATGACCCAGCGGATAACCTTGATGCCGCCGCCCGTGGAGCCGGAGCAGCCGCCTATCAGGAAAAGCGCGAATATCACCAGCTGCGCGGCAGGCACCCATGTGGTAAAGTCCGTCGTGGCAAAACCCGCCGTGCTCAATATCGAGAGCACCTGGAACGACGAGTAACGCAGGGAGCGCAGCAGCCCGCCATAGGCAGGCATATTGCACAGGGTCACAAGCAGCACGGCGCCCGCGACCACAAGGAGATAGGCCTTCAGCTCGGAATCCTTCCTGACTTCGGCACACTTCCCGGTGAACAGGTAGAAATACAGCGAGAAATTGATGCCCGCAAGGAACATGAACACGGTGCATATCCAGTCGATGGCCGGCGAGCCGTACGCGCCGATGCTCGCGTTCCGGGTAGAAAAGCCGCCGGTACCGAGCGTAGAGAAGGCATGGCTCACGGCATCCAGCCAGTCCATCCCGGCAAGCCGGAGGAGCAGCGCCTGCACGAGCGTCATGCCGCAATAGATGAACCAGAGCACCTTTGCGGTCGTGGTGATTTTCGGGGTCAGCTTGCCCTTCTCCGGGCCGGTGGTCTCCGCCTTGATAAGCTGGAAGCCGCCGACGCCAAGGACGGGGAGCAGCGCAACCGTAAGCGCGACGATTCCCATGCCGCCCAGCCAGTGCATCTGGCAGCGCCACAGGTTCATGCTGCGCGGCAGCGCCTCCACGTCGGAAAGGATGCTCGCCCCGGTGGTGGAGAACCCGCTCACGCTCTCGAACACGGCGTCCGTCAGCGAAGGAATCGCGCCGCTCGCATAGAGGGGCACGGCACCAAAGAGGCTCGTGGAAATCCAGCCGAGCGCGACCACGGCAAAGGCGCCCCGGGTGCTCAGCGAAGCCTTGCGCCCGCGCCCGAGGAGGAGCCCCGCAGCAGCGGCTACCCAGCTGCACAGCATGGGCACCACAAATGACAGCAGCCCCTGCCGCTCCCCGCAGGCAAGCGCCGCCAGCAGCGGCACCAGAAAGGTCGTCCCCACAATACCAAGGAGGACGCACACAATGCGGAACACCGTAAAAGCCATAGACTGGAACGAAGCGCTATACATTTCAGCTCACCCCGCTGAATTTCTCCAGCACCTTCTTGTTGCCGGTCTGCTCGATAATCACCAGATGGTCTCCCGCGCTCAGCGCGGTGTCACCGGCAGGCAGCGCGTATGATTCCTCGCCCTGCTTCCTGATAAGCAGCAGAAGATATTCGCCGGGACTCGCGATGTCCTTGAGCGCCTTTCCGACCACACGGCTGGAAGGCGGCAGGTCACACTCGACAATCTCAAAGGCACCGTTCGACACCGTATGCACACCGGTGACATTCTTTCCGCGCAGATGGCTTATGATGCTGTCCACGATGGTATCCCGGAGCGGCACAGCAACCTCCACGCCCAGCTTGTGCGTTATGTCAACAAAGGCCGAGTGCGCCACCAGCGCGACGGTCTTCTCCACGCCCAGCGATTCCAGATAGGCGCACATCACCATGTTCATCTCGTGGTTGTGGGTGGCGGCGATGGCAAGATCGCAGCTGCCAAGCCCTTCCTCCTGGATTAAGCCCTCGTCAGTGATGTCCCCGCACAGCACCTTTGCGTTGGGGAATCGCCCGCTCGCCTCCTTGCACAAGCGCTCGTCGCGGTCAACAATGATGAGGTTCCGCGCGATTTTCTGCTGAGAGCTCTCAAAGAGCCGGCGGAAGAAGGGCGTCCTGTTCTTTTCTATAATATGGTCTGCGACGATGGTACCGATTCTGCCCGCCCCCACCAGCGCGATTTTTTTGAGCGCGTCGATTTTGGCGCCGCAGAGCTGCAGCAGCTTGGGCACGTTCTCCTTTGCGGCAAGGACGCCCACCCGGTTCCCCGCACGCAGCACCGTTCCGCCGCTGGGCAGCGAAGAGCCGTCCTCGTTCTCCACGTAGACAACGATGAATTTGTAGTCGGCGAGCGTGCGCAAATCCTTGAGCGCCACGCCGTCAATCCTGCTGCCCGCCGCAATCTGCAGCACGGTCAGCTCATAGTTCGGCCCGAAAGACACGACGTCGCTCACCGCGCCGTGCTCCACCGCCCGCACGATTGCCTCCGCCGCCTCTACGTCCGGATGAATCATAAAATCGATGCCGTAGAGCGGGCGGTGCTTGCCGCTGAAAGTCTCCGCATGGTGGCGGGCGGCATCGTTGGTGTTCACGTAGTAGGCGTAATTGCGCACACGGGCAATTTTCAGCAGCGAAGGATAGACGGCGTCAACCAGCGAGCAGGTAATCATGTTTATCTCGTCGCTTTCGGTCAGGGTTACGAGCGCGTCCGCCTTCGCGATGCCAGCCTCCTCCAGCGTGGCAAGGTTGTTTCCGTCCGCCTGAAGCACCGTGCAGTCAAGGCGGTTGCTGGCGTGGCGCACCACGTCCTCGTTGTTGTCTATGAGAATGACGTCATTCTTCTCGTTGATGAGCCGCTTTGCGAGCTGCACGCCCGTAAACCCGGCCCCGATAATCACGATATTCATGCTCCTCTACTATAGCACAAAAAAGCCATCTGTGCTACGGGGGCACGTCGCAGGGCTTCAGCATGAGATGTATTTTATCTGAATACGGACGCGGTATTGGTAAATCATGTAAACTGTTTTAAGATGAATTTCTTTTTTATGCTACAAAAGCCAAGGATTCAACATAAAAAATGCGCGGAAGCGGAAAA
>ODAI010634249.1_pt1 | contig 14428 bp, 7 predicted proteins | sample 1539321 | NCBI WGS metagenome assembly ODAI01 (sample SAMN02144231, study PRJEB22623) | gut metagenome | biome: sheep rumen | host: Ovis aries | place: New Zealand
ATTCCCTTTTTCAGTTTGGCCGCCACCATTCTTAGAACTTCGTCACCCATTTCGTGACCGTAGGTATCGTTAACCTTTTTAAAGAAATCGATGTCCGCAATACATACACAGTATTTCATCCCCATTTCTACTATGCGAAGCCTAACCTCCTCCAGCTTCTTGTCTGCAGAACGTCGATTGTTTAGCTCAGTCAAGGCGTCAAATTCAACTAAGGTCTTTATAGCTCTGGCCATCTTTTTACCATCATTGGCCAGACTCTTAATTTCGTCATCCTCCGCCATCAGCTCACGTGGCATTTCGTAATCGAAATCACCGTTTGCAAGCTTGTTCATATATCGGTCCATTTTGAAGATTCGTTCTGCCAACTTCTTGTTGAAGCGAACCATGATGATACCAAAGAATACCGCTACAAGCACGCAGGTGCCAATAACCGGCAGCACGTATTTAAACACAGAGCTTTGAACATCCTCCGCTGAACGGCAAACTGCAATCATACCAAGCTTTTCACCGTTTTCACCAAAAAGTGGCATGTAGTATGCAAAGCTTTTTCTGTCATAAACCACTACATTATCGTAGAATTTACTTTCCCCAGTATCGTACACTTCGTTTTTAACCACTGCCGCGGCCTTGGTTCCCATGGCGCTGTTGCCTTCGGCATCACTAAGTGTAGTCAGGACTCTCACATCCTCATAGAATATTGACACATCGATATTCAGTCTTTTTGAAAGCATCGACATAAGAGTGTTTTCACCATTGAGAAGCTGGTCCCCTTTGTATATTTCCAGCTCTCCACTGTCTTCATCTTTTTCAATGTGAAAATCCCCGGCATAAAATTTATCAAAAATAAGACTTACTAAATCCGCATCATTTATCAGCTCTTTTTGAATATAGTCCGTGATGGATTTTCTGACAATGCTGGCAGAAACTGCCACAATGGCGATGGTCATAAGTGTCAGCGGCACCAATGTCATCTTCAGCATCTGCTTTTTAAGACTATTTTTTAACCCACTATCTGCCATACCCCTCTCCTTTGTGAAAAAAACAAAAGAGTAGGCGATAAAGCCTACTCTTCAAAATTACTCTTTTGATTTTAAGAACTCAGATAGCATTTTAAATAGAGCATCTGCAGTAGCCTCAACGCCCATTAGGGAGCTATTAATGCAGAAATCGTAGCCCCTGCTATCTCCCCATTTCATTTTAGAATAATAGTTGTGGTATGCTTTACGCTTTTTATCGTGACGATACATCTTAGCCTTAGCTTCGATTTTGTTAAGCTTATAAAGTCGACAAATTCGTTCTGTTTTGGCTGCCTCATCACCCCTGATAAAAAGTGATATAAGCGCTGGGTTGTCTCGTAGGACATTTTCCGCACATCTTCCTACCACAACAAAGCTTTCTCCGCTTTCAGCCTTCTCTCTGATAAAATCGAACTGTAGCTTTGCTATTGTATCCTGCACACTAGAAGAATGACCGCGAACCGTACGTGTCAGTCCCTGACGCTTCATTTCCTCATGTTTGTGCAAATCCTCTGCGTCTATTCCGTTTCTTTCCGCCATCTGGTCGAGCATGTTTCGATCATATAGTGGAATGTCAAATTTTTCTGCAAGTCTGCTGGCGATTTCGTGACCACCGCTTCCGTATTCTCTACCTACTGAAATTATAAATTGCCCCATAAACTACCCCCCTTTTCAGTATTTTCTATACCATTATTTTAAATGATTATTCAAAATAAGTCGAGATAATTGTCCCTGTGGACGGGCAAAAATCTACAAATATCTGAAAAAGATGCTTATCATTGAGATAACAAGCACAATAATTGTACCTGGCACAAGTTCCTTGCAGTATGTTGCCCAGCTGATAGGGTAACCTGACTTACCTGCTGTAGAGATACCAACAACGTTAGCGCTGGCACCGATTGGTGTCATGCTTCCACCGATATCAGTACCGATAGCAAGTGTCCAAGCCATTGTTGAAAGATCAACGCCTGTAGTAGCTGCAAGAGTTCTGATAACTGGAATCATTGTAGCTGAGAATGGAATGTTATCAATGAATGCTGATGCAACTGCACTTACCCAAAGGATGATTGCAATCATAAGATGAGCATTTCCACCTGATATCTTAGCAATTAATTCTGCAATAACAACTAATACGCCTGTCTCCTCAAGTCCACCTACTACGATGAAAAGACCGATGAAGAATAACAATGTATAATAATCTACTCTCTTAAGAAGAGTAAGGGCCTTACGTCCTGCTGTTGCAAGAGTGATAAATGCAATAAATGTACCGATAAATGCAACTGTAAGACCAGTCATTGAATGTGTAACAAGAAGCGCGATTGCAATGATGAAGATAACTGTGCTAGTTATAAATTCCTTCATGTTGTCAATTCTGATATCAACATCGATTCTGCTTGGGTCTACCTTATCGGCAGGGTCCTGTAATCTGTTTCTCATTGTGAAGTAGAAATACAAAATGATTGCAACAAGTGAAACTGCACCGATTGCACCAGTGTTTTCTACGAAATCTGCAAAGGAATATCCTAACGATGTTCCGATGATGATGTTTGGTGGATCACCACACATAGTTGCACTTCCACCTAAGTTTGCGCAGAAGATTTCTGCCATAATTACAGGTACTGGATTGAACTTGAGAGTTCTGGCAAGTCTGATTGTAACAGCTGCCAAAAACAGGATAACTGTAATTGAATCTATAAACATCGCAAGAACTGATGAAAGAATCATGAAAGATACAAAGATTCTAACTGGTTCAAACTTTGCAAGCTTTGCGATTTTAAGACATAACCAATCGAAGAAGCCGGCTTCTGCCATACCTTCTACCATTACCATCATTCCCCATAAAAATATGATAGTAGCCCAGTTGACACCTGATGTCTGTTCTGCCGATTCACCTGCTGTGTGCCAAAAGTCACGTGTGAAAATTCCTTTCACTGCCAGTGTGTTTAAAAATGCCTCCATGCTGCGCATGCCTATACCAAAAACAAAAATGCTGGTAAGAGCGCCACAGCCTAGGGTTACATAGTGCTTTGGGAATCTGTCCCATACAATAAGCACAAACATAGCCAAAAAAATGACTATAGCCATGATTTCTGCTAACATAAATTGCTCCCTTCGTATACCAATATTACCTCATATATTGTATACGACGGGAGCAATTTTTTAAAGCAATATTTACTCAAAACTTGGCACTTTCCATGAGTTTTTTCATGGATGCAGAGTTTTTAATATTTGATAAAACATTAATGACTGCCTGCTGCAAATCTCCAAGTGCAAGATAAGCACCTCTGTTGATTCCTCTATACACAACAGCTTTGCCTCCATCGGTGAAATCCTCCACCTTGCAAAGGCCAAGCTTCTGGTATTTAAGGACGTTTTCATTTAATGGAACATCTGCCGCAACAGTGGTTCTAACATAGTCCGTTCCATCCTTGTCTGGAAGAAATGAGCCCCATTTATAGTACTGAATCATAGGGTCATCGTATTTGATTGCCTTTTCAATCTTTTTAACAAATCCATCCTCGGCAAACTCTGGTGTGGTTTCCATCATGGCCTGAAGCAGGGCGTCTGGGTCGAAGCCAGGCATTATCAAATCGCAGCCTGCGTGAATATCGTAAGGCTTTTCAGATAGAGAGCCCCAGTCAGACAGTACAAAGCCTGTAAAGCCCCAGTCATTTCTAAGAATCTGGGTGTTAAGTCCTCTGTCAGATGAAGAATAAACTCCGTTAATCCTGTTGCCGGAGCTAAGGATTCCAGCAGGGCCGCCGATAAAGTTGCAGGATGAAAATGCTCTTAAATAAATCTCGCCAAATGCACGTCTAGATACGTTGATATTTACATCTGCCGTACCAGTTTCCTGATTGTATGTGGCAAGATTTTTCATGATAACATTTCTGCCTTCATATCGTTTTATTCCCATGATGAGACCTGCACCCATTGTGCCTGCAAGGATTGGGTCCTCCGAATAGAATTCGTAGGCGCGGCTTCTCATAGGATTTCTGTGGATGTTAAGAGCTGGAGCCAGGCAATAGTCGATGTCGTAGAATTCCATCTCACGGCCCATGGCTCTACCCATTCTAATCATAGCACCCATGTCCCAGGTCTGTGCCATGTTCATAGGTGATGGGAAGTTGGTGCAAGGCACTCCATCTATTCGAAGTCCCGAAGGACCATCTGCTATGTTAACAGCTGGGATTCCCAGTGTTGTAGCAAACTGAGATGTGGTGTGGCTGGAAATCTTATGTCTGAACTTATCCACGTTAACATCAAACTTCAGTCTGGATTCACTGTCTACCTTGGTCTCACCTGTAGCACCTGCAACAATTCTTGCCAGCACCTCAGGAGAAAGTGAAGAAACAAACTCTTCTATTGAAACCCTTCCCTTTACAACATCGAAAAATGTTGCAGCGCCGCATGGTTTTACATATTTTATGTTCTCATGCACAGCAAATGGCATGGCATAAGAATTCTCATTAATATATGACACATATTTGCTACCCTCTTGAACGTAGGTAGTAAATTCTGTAATCTGTGGAACGAATTTGTCCTCGGAATTATAATCATCACCGTTTAAAGATGCTGACATTATAAATCCTGTGTTTTCTGGCTTTCTATCAGGCACTGGCAAAAATTCTAATGGCTTTTTTGGCTCCATTACATTTGCAACAGATTTGATAGTTGTAAGCTTATCGAGAACAACCTTTGCGCAAAGGCTGGTATCTCTGGAATTAGTTCCGATTCTAAATAGATAATCTCCGGCTTCCATAACCCATGCTGTGGATTCTTCGTCAAATGAGCAAAGAGTCATCACTGGAATTTTAATAGTGATTTCCTCTGACTCCCCCGGCTTTAGCTTGCCGGTTTTAGAAAAGCCTACCAATATCTGATATGGCTTATCTATGTTGCCCACTGGCTGAGTGCAATATACCTGAACTACCTGACGGCCAGCATGGTTTCCAGTATTGGTAACCTTGATTCGAAGCATTATAGCAATCCAGCTAGCCTCGAAATATTCAAGCTTTATATCAAATGATGTGTAGCTAAGGCCGTATCCAAATGGGAAAATAGGCGCAACATCAAAGGTATCAAAATATCGATACCCTACATACACACCTTCCTTGTAATCAATTTCGTTTGTCTTTGAATTTTTGTTGGTGACAGCTGCGCTATAGCAGGTTGAATAATCCTTGTACTTCTTCGCCCAGGTTGCAGTCAATCGACCACTTGGATTAACAGCGCCAGTCAGCACATCAGCTAAAGAATTACCAGCCTCCATACCTGGAATACCCATTAAAAGAATAGCCTTAACATTCTTTGCTCTGGCAAGCTGACCTAATTCCAGCATGTTAGTGTTAAGCACAAGAATAACATTTTCAAACGCCTCAAGCACCAGCTTAAGATTTGCCTGTTCAATATCGGAAATACGATATTCACTTTCAAGCAGTGGACCTGCCCCAACCAGATTATGCCTAATGACATAGATACAGGTATCAGTTCCAAGGACAGACTCTGCAATATCTGCCTTTGTGATTGGAACCTCTGGGGTCTCATATCGTTTTCCAGAAAAAGATTCCTTCTTAGATAATGCTTTTTCTATTTTATCTAATGGCTTAACAGCTTTTTCCATCTTATCAAGCCATGTATCTGTAGAAAACGTAAATCCGTTTTCTAATAATCCTTCTTTTACGCTAACGTTTTTATCCGTATATACGTAGTTGAAAAATAATCCCGTATAAATAGTATCTACTGCCCCAGCCCCAAATAATGCAATCTTTCCTCTGTTCATAGGAAGGATACCATTATTTTTAAGCAACACCATACTGTCAGCGCCTAGAGCCCTAACTGCATCTCTATTCTCAGGAAATTGCATCTTTCCTGCACGAGACAGAATACTTTTGATGTCATCTAACTTCATACCAATAATAACTCCCAAAAAACTAGTAATTCCTTCTTTAATCCTATTATACTCTTTTATTTTATACTTGAATATGATACTATTTTTCTATTTAAAATCTGTGATAGAATTGTTAAACTTAAACGTACAGGAGGATTTTTTATGCTGAAAGACATGTTTGACCGTGATTCGTCCCTATCATTTGAGGTGTTTCCTCCCAAAAAGGAAGCTGATTTTTCCGATTGCTACAGCATTTTGGATTCACTTGCAACACTTAATCCTGACTTCATCAGTGTCACCTACGGTGCTGGTGGAAGCAATTCCAAGAAAACTGTAGAAATCGCATCCTACATCCAAAACAACCTTCACACTGATGCCATGGCACACCTTACCTGTGTTGGTTCTACGGAGGACGATATCTTAAATGTTACAAAGGCTCTTGAAAACGTTGGGGTTAATCACGTGCTTGCCCTCAGAGGTGACAAGCCTAAAAACATGTCCGACGAACAGTTTGAAAAAAGAATCTTTCCACATGCTACTGATTTAATTCAGTTCCTAAATAAGAAGACTGATTTAGATATTTCTGCATCCTGCTACCCTGAAAAGCATCCTGAAGCTATCTCCATGGACAGCGACATCGCCTTCATGAAGATGAAGCAGGACATGGGTGCAAAGATGTTTATATCTCAGCTTTTCTTTGACAATACTGATTTTTACAGATTCGTAGAACGTGCCAAGAATGCTGAAATCACAGTTCCAATCGTTGCTGGTATCATGCCAATCACATCTGCCAAGCAGATTGGTTCAACTGTTACATTGGCAGGCTCATCTGTTCCAAAGGCGCTTGCAGATATCTGCGCCAAATATGGTGATTCGCCTGAAGACATGAGAGCTGCCGGCATCGAATACGCCGTTAACCAAATCAACGATTTAAAACGTTGCGGCATGGGGCACATCCACATCTACTGTATGAACAAGCCTAAAATGACAGCAGAAATATGTGACGCAATCAAATAGGAGATTACTATGGACGGAAAAAAGATTGAACAGGAAATACTTGAAATTACAGAAGAATTAATTAAAGACTACAAATCTGACAGGGCAATCGACAAGATGGATACCTACCATCAGCCTAACAAGGACAGCATCATCGACATTACTAAGAAGCTCCTTCGAATTGTTTACCCTGGCTATTATCGCGACCATGTTTACAAGGTTTACAATGTAGAAACTAATCTTAACACTCTTATGGAGGATGTTGTTTACAACCTGAACAAGCAGATTGCCCTCATCCTTTGCTACAGACCTGATTTTGATGGTTGCTGCGAAGAAATCTGCTCTACAAAGGCAGAGGAATTATCACTTGCATTCCTTAAACGCATTCCTCACGTTAGAGCACTTCTTGATACAGATTTGCAGGCAGCCTTCGATGGAGACCCTGCTGCAACCAGTATAGATGAAATCATTTTTGCATATCCTGGTATTATGGCAATCACAATATATCGACTTGCCCATGAGTTGTACCTACTTGGGGTGCCAATCATTCCACGTATCATGACAGAATATGCACACTCTAACACAGGTATCGATATTCATCCTGGTGCCACTATCGGAGAATACTTCTTCATCGACCATGGCACTGGTATTGTAATCGGTGAGACTACAGTCATCGGCAAAAATGTTAAGGTTTACCAGGGTGTTACTCTTGGTGCCCTTTCAACTAGAGGCGGCCAGAATCTTAGAGGAGTTCGCCGTCATCCTACCATTGAAGATAATGTAACTATTTATTCAAATGCTTCAGTGCTTGGTGGAGATACTGTTATCGGACATGATTCGATTATTGGAGGTTCAACCTTCATTACCGAATCGGTGCCACCTGAGTCTAGGATTTATTATGATGTGAAATAATATTAGCCTTCCCCCCATAAATGGGGGGAAGGCTTTCTTTTTACATCTTCAGGTATTCCATACCTTGTTTTACCTCGTCTGGCACTACTCCATCGTTCTTTTCCACTCTGTCGATTATGGTCTTCAGGTGGTTAAGAGCCTGGGAGCATTTTATTTCGTGGCGTGATATCATCTGCTCGTACATAGGATGGTTTGCCACCTTGGTACGATATGCCTTGGCGAAGGTACAATGCTTGTTTAATATATTTCGCTCTGGCTTGTTCAGTCGGATACTTCCCTGAGCCTCGAAATTAATCCAAATAGTGTACTGCTTTGTGAAGGCCTCGCGCATGTTGTTGCGGGAAGACTTAAGCAGAGTCTTTACCTTTTCCTTATTTTCTGCCGACAGCTCCTTGTTCTTTCGATAGAATGTGAAGTAATCGTAGAAATCAGATGTAAGGCAATCACTTCCAATATCATTCCATCTAGAGCCCTGCTCCTTACGGCAAATCTCCCAACGGAAGGCGCCGCAGCAGTAAATCATCATCTTATCCAAATCATCGAATGTGAACATCGGAAATACAAATCGGCCTGGAGAATCTACCTTGATACCGCCGCACTCCTGCCACATCATGGCACGCATACCACAGTTTGGAAGCAGGATGATATCAGGCTCCACGCGCTTAAGATATGGCTCGCTTTTTACGTTGGCGTCCATATCTGTGTAAAATCCTTCTCGTAGGAAAATCTGATAATCCACGCTTTCGACCTTTTCCATGGCTTCCATAAGCTTAGAATGAGTCAACAGCATTCTGGATGGCTCCATGCCAAAATCTTCCTTTGTCAAAACTGGACAGAAGGATGTCATCTTTCCAGATGTGGTTCGGTTTGCTGAAACGAAGAAGTTGTTCATTTCAAACTTAACCTTCTGCTCCTGATCCGCCATCCATTTAGGCATATCTGCCTCGGAAATATTTCCAGCTTTACGTTCCTCTAAAACGAAGCCTCTGTAATCAAGATCCAGCTCGTTTCGGCTTGGTTCACGCTTGCCGGCATACACCGCCCTAAGCCAGGTGTAGATTGTAAACATGTGCTCGCCTTCGCAGATGCTAGGCAATCTGTCCATGATATCGGCCAGCTCGTTTGTATATTCTTCGCCTACCGCATCATAATCTATGTAGCCGAAATTCAAGAACATGTTGATGATTGTATCCAGCTCACCACCGTATGCTTCAAACTCCAGCGCTCTGAAGAAGGTCTTCTGATAAATCTCATAGAATAAATCAACCGCCTTCTTTCTAACCTTTCTTTCGTTATCGTCCTTACCTTCTCTATCAGAAAGGGCAAGGTATTCCGCAATCTGTGCCTTGTATTCTTCAGTCTTATCCTCATCGATTTCTGCAAATTCACAGATATGCTCAAAGGTCTGAGTAAACTCAGCCTGCTTTTGCATCTTCGCCTCATCGAAGGCTGCTGCAGTGGCCTCGAAGTCATGGCTGTCATATTCGCTCCAGCGCTGCTTGATAAGAGTCTTATCATACAGGCCCGATGTGGATATGAACTTGTACAGCATCTTCATCAGCTTGGTAACATTTGTCTGGTCCGCGCCACGCTCGGCAGCATAGATTCTCAGCCTGAAAATCTGATCAAACAAATCATTTCCATCTGTTGATAGAAGTACAGGGGCAAATTCTTCCAGATAAAAGCCCATAGTTTCAGCGCATTCCATAGCACGAGCCATGTAGCCACAGCTGATTCCAATCACGCCATTTACTATTTCTGTTCGCTTGCCATAAATACTTTCTATCTCTTTATTATCTACAGAATTAAGGCTGTCGATGTAGTCATGTTCCCAATCTAGGATTCCATTCTTCAGCTCAAGTGGATTCATCTCCTCCAGCATTGGGATTTCCCCAGGAGTCATGCCCACAGCCCTGCACTGCTTTCTGTATTCACCATTTATTCCGCGGCAGTAATCTGTGAAATCCTCTACCTTTTTCTTAAGCTCATCGTAAATTTTAAATACATCGCGGCACTGTCTAAAGGCACCTTTAGCGAAGCCGAAGATATACACTGGCTGTGCCTTGAAGATTCCTTCAAAGTCTGCCATGTCCTTGTATGGACATTTGATAACTGTGCAATCCTCTGCTGCAGTGTAATCAGCGTCATACTCATGATTCAGCGCATCAGAAAGCCCTGCCACCGTGCCCGGCCCAAGGAGTAACTGCTTCCCTTTCCAGTCCTGACGCACAGCGCCACTCATAACTACATACAGGCACTCCACCGTATCCCCTGCATTTATTAACTTTTTGCCCTTTTCAATGGTGATTGGTTCCAAAGCTTTCCCTCAATAGTTGCATATACCACAATGTCAATTATTCCCACTGGCCTACCGGCACACTTCCCAGCAGGATACTACAAGTTACTATAATTATAGAATTGTCTGAATATTATTGCAATTCCATAGGAATAAATTCACAAAAATTTAACGGCTGAGGGGGATTACCACTAGCAAATCTGTTTTTCTCTGTTCCTAGTGGTAATATTTTTCGGTTTTACCTCTAGCATTCCGGCTTTTGTTGTGCGCTAGTGGTAATCTTTTGCTTTCTTACCTCTAGTATTCCAGATTTTTCCATGTGCTAGTGGTAATCTCTTGTTTTCTTACCTCTAGCAATTCAGCTTTTACCGTTTGCTAGTGGTAATCTCTTATTTTCTTACCACTAGCTTTCTAAATTTATCCATGTGCTAGTGGTAATCCGCTTCTTTTTACCACTGGATTTCACTTTTTTCTTATCCCAGTGGTAATCCCATCACTTTTTTACCACTGGATTTTCCATTTCTTCTATTCCAGTGGTAATCCTGCCATTTTTTTACCACTGGATTTTCCATTTCTTCTATTCCAGTGGTAATCCCATCACTTTTTTACCACTGGATTTTCCATTTCTTCTGTCCCAGTGGTAATCCCATCACTTTTTTACCACTGGATTTTCCATTTCCTCTATCCCAGTGGTAATCCGCTTCTTTTTACCACTGGATTTCACTTTTTTCTTATCCCAGTGGTAAAGAGGAACTACTATAGAAAAAGGTGGTAAGCTTTGAGCTTACCACCGCATAATTTTACCATCTAAACCATCCGAAGATTTTCTTCACAACCTTTGTAATTTCCTTGATAACTGGAACGACAACCTGTTTTACGAATGTATCTACAGCCTTAACGATTTGCTGTACAGCTTTTTCAATTTCCTGCTTGTGGTCAGAATCCTTGTTATCATCCTCAGCAGGGTCGTCGATTGCTGGGTCATCCTGGTTGCCTGTACCTGGGTCATCGATTACCGGATTATCACCAGGTGTAGGTGTTGGGTCGTCACCACCGCCGATTTCCTCGGATGAAGCCTCGGCTGTCTTGTAAAGATAGAAGTCATCCCATGCACCCCAGCCGCCTGCTGCAGCTTTGACACTTACGCCAACAGTGATTTCTGTTGAATCCGTATTTACAATAATATCTGTGACCTCTGGGTTGGCCCAGTTCTGCCAGCCTGTTACGCCTGTGTCTGTTGAAAGATTATTATCACCAACAACTGCATAAAGCTTGAACTCAGCTGCGTCACCGCAATCGCCACCTTCAACGAAGGCACCAAGCTTGTAAACGCCCTTATCTACAGTAACCTTCTGTTCAACTGTGTAGTAGATTTCCTCGTTGTCCCAGAACTTAAGGCTCATCTGGCCTGTTCTTACATTTGAAGAATCTGCCTGTATTGAGACACCGTTGTTGCCATCGGCATTTTTGATGTCGCTGATAGTCCAAGCCTTGTTGCCATCCTCGAAGCTTCCATTCACAAGAAGATTCTTAGGGTTGATGGTAAGCTTACAAGTTACATCCTTTGTTTCATCATTAACTACTACAGTTCCAGGGATTTCGTATTCGCCAGCGCCAGCTTCCTTAGCTTCTGCAAGCTTTGCCTCATCCCAGTTAACCTTAGCATCTACCTTTGAGCCGTCATTATAAACTACTGATGCATTTTCAGGAAGAACCACATCTTCACCAAGCTCCACTGTCACTGCATCCACATCGATTCGGATGACAGAAAGAGGAGCCTTGGCACCTGAGCGAACGTAGCTGTAAATCTTTGCTGATGCAAGGGCGTGGCCCTCGAAGTCGAACCATGCTTCGTTGTCTACTGCGGAACCGCCGTACCAATCCTTAGCATCCTTATCATAAGCCCCGGCATAAGATGATGCCCAGCCACTGCCGTATTTTTCCCAGGCTTCCTTATTGCCAGCAAGCACATCTGCTGCATCCTCGGCATCTGCATCATAAGCCTTTACTGGAATCCATGCTGGCTCCCAGTAGAACACGCCGATACCATCATCGATTGATGCAACTGTGTCGATTACTGAACGAACTGAATCTGCCTGGCCCTGAACAGAGATGTCGAAGTTTAGGGCATCTCCGGACTTGCCTTCGTATTCAGTATTTGTATGACCATCTCCGTCCTTAAGTGTGTGAACGTAAGATGTTTCTGCAACCATGACCTTCTTGTCATAGGTGTCTGCTATATTAGAAAGAACACTTTTAAGATTGCTTAAAGTGCCATGCCAATAAGGATAATATGATGATGCGAACACATCATAATCAACGCCATATTCGTCTAGCTTCTTAGCATAGCCTGCATATCTTCCGCTGGTCTCTGGATTTGTAAAATGAACGGCTACCAAGATATCATGGTCAAGATTCTCTGAAACCTCTCTTACAGCTTTGCTACCTGCTGAAAAAATCTTAGACATATTCTCCCAAGTCTTTTCACCTGCCACGCCATTGTTGGTCTCATTACCTATCTGCACCATGCCTACATTTACACCTGCATCAATAAGCTTATCAAGACTATCTTTGGTGTAAGCTTCTACAGCTTCAGTCTTTTCATCTATAGACATAGATTTCCAAGCCTTTGGTGCAGTCTGCTTGCCAGGGTCTGCCCAGAAATCAGAATAATGGAAATCGATAAGTACCTTCATGCCTGCATTTGTAACCCACTTACCGATTTTAACAGCAGTGTCGATGTCGCAGTTTCCGCCACCGTAGCCATTGCCGTTTCCATCAGTTGGGTCGTTCCAAACTCTGATTCTCACATAGTTGACTCCACAATCATGCAAAAAATCAAAGAAGCCCTGATTGCTAAGCTCATTGCCGTCGAAATCATAGTATTTTACTCCACTTTTTTTCTCAGATAGATATGAGCTTACATCCACACCTGTAATGAAATTGTCATCACAGCCTACTACCTTTTCTACATTTATCTCTGAGTCAACTGGTTCAGTTTCCTCTGTTTCTTCCTGACCAGGTTTCTCTGCTGAAGAGTCCTCTAATGCGTACAATACAAAATTGTCCACATCGCCCCAGTAGCCACTTTCAACTTTTCCACTGAAGCTAACTGTAATATCCTCTTTATCCTCAACTGTGAATTCCTCTGTTGTAAATGTACTCCATGAATCCCAGCCTGTAGTTTCTACATCGATTTTTTCTCCTGCGATGCTGACTGTCATTCCAGACTGGCTGGTTGCACCATCAGCCTCAAAGGACAGCTTGTAGGAGCCCGCAGGTAGATTCTTAATTGTTTGAGACAAAGAAAGCTCTGCCCCATCAGAATTGTTATTCCAGTAATTAAAGATGTTAGTTTTATTATTGCTGGCCCATTCATCTACCTTTATTTTTGAGCCGACATTTTCGCCATCATCATCTGGCATAGACACTGACCAGCCAGACAAATCACCCTTCTCAAAGTCACCATTTTCAATATAATCTGTTTTCTTCCAAGTCTTTTCTTCTTTTTCTTCTTCTGCATTTGCTACTATCGGCATCTGTGCAAGAACAACAGACACCATAGAAAATGCGCTAAGTGCACGCACAAACACACTTCTTCTCTTCATTCTATACCCTCCCTTAAGTTTTCTTCTAATCGCAACCGATTGCAAGTGATAATATAGCACTTTAAATCCCGTAAATTCCATTGACATTACAAACGATTTCCAAGAAAATTCTTTGTTAAAACCCTACATTTTTGCGCAGTTGTTGCGCAGATATTCCAGCATAAAAAAGAACATCCAGTAGCTATCCTTCTTGATAGCCCGCCTGGATGTTCCAAGTGTTTTTTATTATTTTGTACCGAAGATTCTGTCTCCAGCATCGCCAAGACCTGGGCAGATGTATGCGTCGCTGTTAAGCTCGCGGTCGATGTGACCTACATAAATCTGAACGTCTGGATGTGCCTCGTGAAGAGCACGAACTCCTTCTGGAGCAGCGATGATAGCCATGAATTTGATGCGCTTACCACCGTGCTGCTTGATAAGGCTGATAGCGTCGATAGCTGAACCACCAGTTGCAAGCATAGGATCTGTTACAACGATAAGACGCTCCTCGATTGGGCTAGGAAGCTTGCAGTAGTATTCGTGTGGGATATGTGTCTCCTCATCACGGTACATACCGATGTGACCAATCTTTGCTGTAGGAACGAGCTGCTGGATACCGTTAACAATACCAAGACTTGCACGAAGGATTGGTACGATTGCTAACTTACGACCAGCGATAAAATGTGCTATGCATATCTCGTTTGGTCTACAGCGTTCGGTCACTCTTGTC
>ODAI011648146.1_pt1 | contig 14428 bp, 8 predicted proteins | sample 1539321 | NCBI WGS metagenome assembly ODAI01 (sample SAMN02144231, study PRJEB22623) | gut metagenome | biome: sheep rumen | host: Ovis aries | place: New Zealand
AGCACAACGAGATAATACAGATAATAAATTCCGGAAGCCAGGTGCAGGAGCAGCACGATTCCGCACAGAGCAAAGGCCAAAACAGCGACAGCCTTTTTAAAGCCGCGGCCATCCGCAAAACAGCATCTCCAGGCGGCATAATCCCTGATACTGATGAACCAGAGCAGATAGGCGCCCAGGATATATCCCCAGTTGAAATTGCCGTGATACATTCGGGACCCGCCCTCGGCGAGAAGGAATTTTTCACCCATTCCGACGAAAAGAGTGATCCAGGCAAAAAAGTCCGTCCAGTCAAATGTCCGGCGCACGATACCGCAGAGGCTCACGCACAGAGGGAAGGCAAGCAGCAGCAGGGTGGAGACTGCAATGTTCGGTGTATAGAGACCGGCGACCTTGAAGGGCGCAAAGACAACGCCTGCCGAATCCTCATTGGTACTGCCATAGAAAGCCGTCAGAAACTGCATGGCCATCAGGGCAACTGAAGGAAGGCAGCAGACAAGCAGCTGCATTCCCAGCGGAAAGTTTCTGAAGCGGTATATAAAGAGCCACAAAAACATGAGCAGGAAAATCGCAGGATAAAAGATCTGGACGAAACTCGGTTTGGAGAGATTCGAGAGCAGCAGCAGGACTGCGATCAGAATTCCTTTCCATACCCGCAGTCCCTGGCCCTTGCGGAATCCGCCTCTCTGAACACGTACACACTCACCGATAACGATCACGAAGACCACCAGAGCAATGGGCCTCACCATGATCGTAGTCGGATTGTGCCAGGGGTTGGGAGAGCCCTGCCCCAGATAAGGAGTCTCATTGAACGAGGGCACATAAATTGCGCTCACCAGGTTCAGAACCAGTGTGAAGAGGGCAGTTCCGATCAGAGAAAGCCCGCTTCCGGATCCGGGGGATGTCCCCGCAGACGCCTTCACTGAGAGATTGACAGCCGTATCCTTCGCCGTGACGGCCCCGCTTCCGACCGCCCGGTACAGAAAGAGGGCTCCCAGCAGATAGGTGACCGCGCACAGTCCGCCGGATACAATACCCGCCGCACGCTGTGCCTCAAATCCGATCATCATTGCCGCACGCACAAGAAGATGCCAGACAGGTTCCGGATGCTCTTTGAGCATCTGTACAGGATTCCTCCAGTCCAGCTCCCTGGCGATGTCCACATGGATTCCATAATCAACCGACACGTAGCTCACCTTGTAGGCCGCATAAAAAACAGCCGCCGCACCGACGAGCAAAATAAATGTACCGATCAGAACCGACAGGAAATTCTCGCCTTTTTTCTCCTTCTGTTCATTCATTTTACGGTTCCTTTCTAAACAAAATATCACTTGTCCGACATGGATGCCGGCACATTTTTTCTCACTGTTCCAAAGCCTGCCGGAGCACCGTAGTGCGCAGGCATCGCAAATCCACACTATTATAAGCTTTTATGCGGAACGTACGCAAGTAGGCCGTCTGGCAACTTGTAAGGCCGGTCTCCAACTGTTTATAATGAAGGTTGAAATAACCACCACTACTGTACAGCGACACATGGGCTCCAGGTGTGAAAGATCACCACTGCAGGAAAGAGAGCCGGGCGACCGAAGGGTCTGAAGAAAAAAGGTCATGCATGCGGGAAAAGCGCAGCAAGTCTTGAAGGTTCTGTGCCTGCCAATTGGAGGTATTTATGAAAAAAATATGGAAACAGCCTTTCAACATGCTGATTCCCTGTATCATCGTTCTGACGGTTCTGTTTTTCGTCATCATCACATTGGGGGACCGCGCGAAAGAAGACTATAAGTCCCGACAGCTTGCCGCACAGGCGGCAGGCCTGGATTTTTCGGGAGTTGTACCCGGATTTGACGGACTCGGATTCTATGATGACGAACATTATACTGCCGATACCGCCTTTTTCCGGCTGACAGAGGAGGATCTCAGCGGTGTCTGGATCGCCTATGTCCCTGCCGAGATGAGCGGCAAGCCGCTTCATCTGTGCCTGAACAGCGGAGAGCAGCTGCAGATTGAAAGGATCAGCGGGGAAACACCCGGAGGCCTGGACCTCTCACAGTACCTGGATGTTCCGAAAGAAAACACGGACCCGGATGCAGCCGAAAATAAAGGCGGCAATGCCGGCAGCGGATCCACAGACGGAGACGTGAGCGGTCATATTTTCCATGCCGGCGATACCCTTCCGCAATTTGCGGAAGGCGCCCCTTTCACCTTCACCCTTCTGGACAGCGGGGGCATGAAAACAGACAGCAGGACCGTTATTTTCCTCTATACCGAAAATGTGCCCTCCATGTACATCAATACGGAGAGCGGTTCTATGGAGGCGGTCGACAATGATAAAAGCAAGGAGACGTCAGAAACGGCGGACTACCGCATCCGCATGACCGACGGCAGGCTGGACGCCGCCGGCAGCTGCACCATCAAAGGGCGCGGCAACAGCACCTGGGGAAGAGAAAAGCATCCCTATAACCTGAAACTCGCTTCAGAAGATACCCTTCTGGGCATGGGAAACTGCACCAAGTACGCGCTGCTGGCCAACTATTGGGACTCCACACAGACCAGGCAGTACTATGCTTTCAATACCGCTGAAAAGCTGGGTCTTGCCTATACCCCGCAGGAGAAATTTGTCAATCTCTATCTCAACGGACGCTACCAGAGCCTGTATCTTCTCTCACAGCGGATCAATGTAAATGGCGGAACCGTATCCATCACCAATCTTGACAAAAAAAATAAAAAGGCCAATCCCGATGTCGACACCGACAAGGATCAGCCTGAGACGGTAGTGCTTGACCGGGACAAAGACGGCCGTGAATCGGTCGCTTATGCATGGCCGAACGAACCTGATGACATCACCGGAGGCTACCTCATCGAGTTTCAGGACCGCTACAAGAACGAGCCCTGTTGGTTCCGGACGGAAGAACAGTATATGACCTTCAAGTCGCCGGAGATGCCTTCCGTCGGAGAATACCAGTACATAACCGGCTATATCCGGGAGGCGGAGGCCGCTCTTTTTCAGGAGGACAAGGCATCCTCAAGTCCCTTTCGGGACTATTTCGACCTGGACTCATGGGCGCGCATGTACCTGATCCAGGATTTCTTCGTGCAGTCCGACGACGAATTATACAGTTTCTTTTTTTATAAAAAAGACGGAGACCCGCTCTTGTACTGCGGCCCGGTCTGGGATTTTGACCTGTGCCTGGGAAACATGTACTGCGGCGACTACTACAGGACTTCCGCGCAGACACTGTGGCTGCGGGACGGACGCAGGCGCTGGCTCCATGAGATGGATCAGTATCCGGAATTCCGCGAGCGTGTCGCACAGATTTATCTGAAGGAGCTTGAGCCGATCATCCGTAATCTCCTTGAAAACGAGTATGATCAGACGGTGGATCTGCTGGAAAAAGACACCCGCCTCAACTACCTGAGATGGCACAAGGATCTTGACTACCGCGAGCGCACCGGCCGGGTCCGCACGCTTATAGAGACACGTGTGCAGTTCCTGCATGATTTTTTCACGAATCCGGACAGTTTCCATCGCCTGATCTTCCACTTCGGCTGGGGGCATTTCTCCTACTATGTAAAAGACGGAGAATCCATGGACTTTCTGCCAACCCACGAATACGGAGAAAACCAGTCCACCCACTATGAGGAAAAACACGGCTTTATCACCGGCTGGAAAGATACTGAGTCCGGACAGCTGCTGCAGGCAGAAGAACCCATCAATAAAGACCGTGATTTCCGCCCGGTCTACGCGCCCTGATCCCTGACCGGCTGGTACATTTGCACCAAACAATTTGCACGAAACAGCACGAAATACACTCTGCGAGTGTGTCATCGCCCTTAAACCCGGGACTTTCACGCAAACGGGCACATTGCATGCAAGCATGCAATGTGCCCTCATTTGTCCCCTGGCTCATCTTATTAATCAAGTCCTTTTATTTTCGCAATGACTGCATAGATAAAAAATGCCGCCATATTGCACAGGACAATGCTGGCGCCCGTCGGCGTCGCATACAGGTAGGAAATCACCAGGCCCAGCAGCAGGCAGACCACCGAGACCACTGCGGCACTGATCATAACGCTGCGGAATGTACGGCAGAGACGCATGGAAGTCATGGCCGGAAAGACGACCAGGCTGGAGATGAGAAGGGATCCCATCATCCGCATGCCGATTACGATCACAAGGGCTGTCAGAAGGGCAATCAGGGAATTGTAGGTTGCGGCAGGAATACCCGTCGCCCGGGTGAAGTTCTCGTCAAAAGTCACCGCGAAAATCCGATGATAAAAAAATACAAAAAGGATCAGGACGACGATCGACACAATTGCTGTGATCCAGACATCACTGCCGGACATGCTCAGGATGCTGCCGAACAGATAGTTATATACATCTGTGTTCATGCCGGTCGTCATTGAAACGACCGTGACACCCACCGCCAGCGCGCCCGTGGAAATAAGTGCGATCGCGGAGTCCCCCTTGACATGGCTCGTCTCCCGCAGCCGCAGCAGAAAAAATGCTGCGGCGACAACCACGGGGATTGCCACAAGGAGCGGCGCCGCATTCATCGCGGAAGCGATTGCCAGAGCTCCGAAGCCCACATGGGACAGGCCGTCGCCGATCATGGAATAGCGCTTGAGCACCAGTGTGACGCCGAGCATCGCGGCGCACAGGGCGATCAGCGCCCCCACCAGGAGCGCCCGCACCATAAACGGATAGGAAAACATTTCGATAACTAATTGGAACACTTCTCAGCCCTCAGTTTTTCCGGTTTTTTCTCCGGTCTTCTCTACTGCTTTCTTTACACTCTTACCACCATGCCGCTCGTCAGAGCAGCTCCCTGAAGCTTTTTCGTTCTTTACGGGCATCCCGTTCTTCTTTCCATCCCGTCCTTCAGGGCTGCCGCTTCCTTCCGTCAGCCGCCGGCTGGATTTCTTTCCCGAATGGATCTTTACCCTGCTCTCGGTTTCGGCAGGTTCCGCCTCTTCACGGGGTGCCGCCCGTCCGACGCGGTTGGGAAAATCGTGCTTCCACATAGGAACTGCCCTGTCTCCAAGGAAATCATGATATACCGCGCTGCGGCGGTACTCTTTCTGTGTTCCGAAAAACAGCTGTCCCTCCTGTCCCAGATGCAGAATATGAGAAGCATATTTGAGAGAGGCGTCAATATCGTGGGAGACCATGATGACTGTAATACCAGTGGCTTCATTGATGTGGGCGATCTGGGCATACAGACTTCTGGTCGCGACCGGGTCAAGTCCCGACACAGGTTCATCCAGAAGGATCAGTTTCTGGGCAGCGCACATGGCGCGTGCCAGCAGCACCCTCTGCTGCTGACCTCCGGACAGATCCCGGTAGCACTGGTCCTGCAGATCCAGGATCTCCAGTGCCTCCATGTTTTCCCTTGCTCTTTCTTTTTCCGCACGGGAATAGAACGGCCGAAGGCCCATCCTGTTAAGACAGCCGGAAAGGACGACTTCCCGCACACTGGCAGGAAAATCCTTCTGGATCTGGGTCTGCTGGGGCAGGTAACCGATTTCTGTCGCTTTCAGCCCCTCTCCCATCTCCACTTTGCCGGAGGAGGGTTTTTTCAAACGCAGAAGTCCCTTAATCAGGGTACTCTTCCCTGCTCCGTTCTCGCCGATGATGCAAAGATAATTGCCCTCCTCCACGGTGAAGTTCAGATTACTTACCACCGTGACGCCGTCATAGGCAAAGGACAGATTTTCACATTTTAGTAAACTCATCTTGATTCCTTCTGCCGCATTTTTCATGCGGCAAGCAGATACGAAAGGGGTACGAAAGGAAAGGCCCAGGCTTTTATTCAGGGGGACTTATAGCCCAGGCTTTTATTCAGGGGGACTGCACAGTCCCTTTATTCAGCCCGCGTGCCAAGCGCAGTCCGCAGTGCCTCCAGATTTTTTGTCATCAGGGACAGGCAGGTCTCTCCCGCTTCGAATTCATCTCTGGTCACATTGTGGCAGGAATGGAGTTGAAGGACCTGCACCCGGGAAAGACCCGAACCCTGTCCCGCTGCTTCTTTCTCCATTTTAGCCTGCGCCGCCTCACTGACAGCGCGGGCGATATTCCCGTTGGAAAACTCGATCTTAAATACTACCGGGAGTTTTTCCTCCGCCGTCTTGTCGATCAGAAATGCGATCGTCGCCGCACTGGGTTCCGATTCGGCTGAGCAGCCGGAAAATGCCGCATAGCAGGTCAGTCCCAGTTCCTCCGCAAGATAGCGGAAGGGAAAGCGGTCGCCGAAAAGGATGGTCCTGCGCTGTGCAGACGCCGCCATATCCCGGTACTGTGCGTCCAATTCCTCAAATGCCTCCCGGCAGGCGCTGCCGTTTTTCTGATAGTTTTCCGCGTTCGCAGGATCCAGGCCGCAGAACTCCTCTGTCAGTTTCCCGACCAGGGTCACACAGTTTTCAGGAGATGTCCAGACATGTTCGTCCGCTTCTGCATGGGCATGCGTATGAGCCGCCGTAACCTCCGCCTTCTCGAGCACATGGTCGTCCCCGGTCTCCTCGGCTTCCTCCGACTCGTGCTCATGGTCATGTTCGGATTCATGATCATGCGCCCCCTTCTCGGGCATCATCCCTTCCAAGTGCTCTTCCTCGTAGGTCTCCACCAGGTCTACCAGGCGGACTGTGCGCGGTCCCTGCTCTTTTTCACTCAGAGAAGCCAGTATGTTTTCCACCCACACATCATTTTCACCGCCTGTATAAATAAACAGATCACTGTTCTGGATCAGCTTGATATCCTGCGGAGTAGGTTCATAGGAGTGCACTTCCTCGCCCGGCTTGAGCAGCATGGTCACATCCGCGCAGTCCCCCGCAATCTGTCTGGCAAAATCATATTGGGGAAAAATGGTTGTCACGACCTGCAGTCTTTTCCCGCCTGTCGCCGTGTCTGTCTGAGCGGTATTCCTGCCGTCTTCGGAAGCGGCACTGCTGCCGCATCCGGAAATCAGCACGGCCAGAATGAGGAGCAGGCAGATCATTTTCCCGCATACCGTTTTTTTATTCATTCTTGTTTTCTTTCTTTTCCGGCCATGCCGCCCGCCGGAGCGGCAGCCTGAATCATTCCCGCTGTCACTTAACCTGTCCGTTTTTCCAGACCTGTTGAAATCATGACTGCGTTTTTCCCGGCCTGTCTAAATCATGGACGGCTTGCATTGTGGTCAGCCGTTTTCTTCCCGACATTCTCCACAGACACCGTATAATACCGTCTGTACATTATCCATTCTGAACCCGCTGCGTTCTTCCAGAAGACGGGCCATTTCCTCAATCTCACTCCGTTCAACGTGCAGGACCTTTCCGCATTTCTCACATTTGCAATGAATGAAGCGGGCGTGTCCCTGCCGGGCGCCGATGTATTCAAAGCATGCAGCGCTGCCGCTGTCCACAACATATTTGCGCATCTGTCCTTCCGCGACCAGCTTTTCCAGCTGGCGGTAAATCGTCGCGACACCCATGCTGCTGCCGATCTCGCGGAAATGATCGTGGATCTCGTTGACCGTTACATGTTCGCCCTCTCTGCTCTGCAGATAAGTCACCAGCGCATCTCTGTTTTTCGTTTTATAATGCATTCCGGCTTTCGCGGCCATCTTCTGCCCCTCTCCTTTTTATTATCAAAAAATTTTCTTACTGTCCGCAGTTCCGGGGAGGCTGTGAACAGGCGTAACAACAATTCCCTTTGCGGATATTTCTCAGCTGGGCGAGACTCCCCTGCGGGTCTTGCGCGCCGGGACTGCTTCCGTTTTGCAATTTCTTATTTTTGAAAATGATTCTCATTTTCCCGGTCATTGCATTATATCGCAACCGCAGGCATTGTCAAGCTGTTGTTTCTTTTTTTTCGGACATGTCGATTCATTTTTTCGGACATGTCGTTTTTATTTTTTCGGACAAGCATAACCTGTTTCGTGGTCTGATACGCAGGTATCCTCTGCACCGGACTGCCTTTTCCGCCCGATGGAAAATTTCCGTATTAACGAACGGCGGACTGCCGTTACAATAGTATTGGAGTATATGCTATACTTTTTTGTAATATACTCATAAAGGCAGCAGATCCGGATACTGGAAAACAAACTGATACTTGATTTTTGTGGTCTGTTCACCATATGAGAAAACGGCACTGCGCAATAAGGGGGAAACAGGTGAAGAAGCTATTCACAGACAACAGGACAGCAGGTATCCTGCGGATTCTTGGCACGAAATCCGGTCTGACCGTGGCAGTAATAGCAGAGCAGTTGGGCGTCAGCGAGCGAACGATCCGCAATGACATACGGCAGCTCAATGAGGATCTTGAAGGAAGTGCTTCGATTGAAGGCGTCCAGGGACGTTACAGCCTCCGGATTTTCAATCCGACCGAATATAAGAAAATATTTGAACGGATCTGCGACACGAACGGACTTTTCGATACGCCGCGCGGCCGTCAGAACTATGTATTCGGGGAATTGATGCGGGCAGACGAGCCGCTTCTGACCGATGAGCTGGCTTACGAAATGAATGTTGGCCGCACCACTCTGGTCAGTGACCTCAAAAAGCTGCGTGATGAGCTGGATCAGTGGAATCTCAAAATTGTCGGCAAGACCAGCAAGGGCATGATCCTGCACGGAAATGAACTGGATATCCGTTCCTACGTCCTGGAAAACTGCTTTGATGCCATTTACAATGACTATCCCCTCGATGAGGATATCCGCGCCATGATCCGGGTGGAGATGGACAAAAAGAATTTTGAAAAGCAGGTCGGTGTCCAGTTTGAACGTTATCTTCTTCTGGTGCTGGACAGGTTTCTCACGGGACATTTCATCGGAACTTTGACGGACCCTTACTATAACCTGACAGCCAAAAGTGAGTTTGTGAGGGTCAACGAACTGCTGGACAATATCGGAAATTATCTCCATGTGGAATTCCCTGTGGAGGAAAAGATTTTTGCTTTCCTTCCGATTGCAGGTATGCGCACACCGGCTGACCTGGGCTCCGTAAAGGAAATGGAGCTCGACGAGACCATCTACCCTCTCTCCGAAAAAATCATGGCACAGATCCGCGAGGAACTGGACATCTCCATCAATCCCAGAGATTTCGCAAAAGAGTTTGCCTATCATCTGATGTTCATGCTCAACCGTCTGCGCTTCAAGATCCGCCAGCCCAATTCGATGCTGGAAGAACTCCGGACCAAATTCCCGCTGGCCTATGAAATGTCCGGCATTGCCGCCCGTGTCATTGAAAGAGAAGAAGGTCTGCGGGTGACCGAGGATGAGAGAGGTCATCTAGCCTCCTATTTCGGCGTCTTCCTCGAGGAAAACAACCTCGGGCAGCAGCGTCCTTTCCGTATCACAGTGATCTGCGGCACCGGCCGGGTGACTTCCCGTCTGATCAGTGTACAGCTCCGCAAGATCATGGACAGCCAGGTACAGATCCGCACCATGTCTGATGCCGCAGCCACACCGGAGGAACTGGATAGCTGCGATGTTATCCTGACAACCGTTGAGCTCCCCTTCAAACCGGAGAAGCCCGTTATCCGGATCCGTGAGATTTTTGATGAAAAGGAACTCAAGCATAAGCTGGAGAAGGTCCGCTACTGGGATCAGGTCGAGATGCCGATCCTGGATGACAACCAGTATATTATGAGCAGTCTTCTGGATGAGGACCGCGTCTTCTTCTTTGAAAAAGGCCGCAGCTATACAGATGCCCTCCAGGAAATGCTGGATATACTCACAGATGAAGGGCAGATCGACGAAGGCTTTGGAGAGCGTCTGTTTGAACGTGAAGAAAAGGGTACTATGGTCTTTGATAACGGCGTGGCAATCCCTCACGGCATCCAGACCGCCAATGATCGGATGCTCCTTGCCATCGGTATTTTTGAGGAGGCCACGGAACACAAGGGACATCCCGTCCGCATCATCTTTTTCATGGCCCTTCCCGAGCAGTCCGATGCAGACGATATGCTCATGATCCGGGTCTACGATGAGCTTCTGGAAATATCCAGAGATACCGCCTTACTCAAGGCCATCGCCGGAACACAGACCTGGCCGGAACTCATGCGGGTCCTCTATAAGAAAGCTTAAGCCCGCTTTTATGCAAGACTCGCGAGCGAGTCTTGCGCGCGTATCCCACGACTGTCTGAAGTCACGGGTATTGCCCGATGAAGAATAAAAAAAACCGTAATCCCGGCGGTTGGCTTCTCCTGCCGCCTGATTACGGTTTTTTATTTATATCTCATACTTCTCTACCCGGCAGAATCGCAGCTGCGCCGCCTTGTCCGGCAGCCCCCCTCTCCTTGGGACTCTCCAGAATCTGCTGTCCGGGCACCATTGTCCTGCCGTCACCTAGAGCCGGGTCAGGCAGGTGCGGACTGTTTATTCGGCGTCTGTTTTCCTGGTAACACTGTCTCCGTAAATTGTGGTCCAGTCATTTTTCATGGAAACAGGCGTCCAGCCATATTCTTCACACAGGCTGAACATTTTGTCCGCCTTCTCCACATTTCCGTTCTCCCGCTCTGTATCGTCACAGCAGAGCATAAAGGCCATGCTGCGGAAGGGATTGTTGGAAGTCACGTATTCCGCCATGCTGGAATCCCCGGTGCTGTTGCCGAAGGAAAGGACCGGCTGCTGTCCGATTTCCTGGGCGATCACAGCGACCTTGTTCATCTTGAGATTTTTGACAATAAAATCTCCGCCGAGCACCAGTTCGTCATCCTTGTCATAGAGATAATCCAGTCCGTCGGTATCTCCCTGGTTTTTCGTCACAATGGTCTCATCAGAACCGATGATCTGACGGGGCGGAATGTGAAGCGGTGAATCTTCCACCAGGCCGCGCACGATAAAGCGGTCAGTCCCGCTGACAACATAGACAGTAAAATCATTTGCCTGCAGATAGTCAACGACCTGGAGCATGGGCAGATAGAATCCTTCGCCCCTTGTCATTCCCTCGTAAGAAGGCATCGGAAGCTTTTTGAACTCCTGGATATAATTGCTGAATTCATCGATCGTCATACCGGCGAAGGAGGAGGCGATGCATTGACCGTGGTCCAGCTCCAGTCCCTCGAAGGATTCACCGGTCTCGTTCTGCTGCACGATTTTTTCCGCAGTCTGGCGCTCAAAATCGCTCGCCCGGTCTTTATAGTCCGGGTCCTCCAGCACACGGTGGACAAGCAGACAGTAATCGAAATAATTGGGGTCTGTCTCGCAGAACAGAGTGCCGTCCAGATCAAATACGGCAATGCGACAGTCCTCGGGAATATAGTCCGCGCTGTCCTCCCTCGTGATGGAGTCCATATAGGCGACCAGCTCCTTCTTCAGGGGCGCGTCCTCCGTCCAGAGTGACAGCATCTCCTCTCCGGAAACTGCCTCCGCGGCGGTCTCTCCTGCAGCGGCGCCTGTCGATACCGCAGCCGCGGAGGTCGTGGCCGCAGCCGCGCCCGTCGATGCCGCAGCCGAGGAGGCCTGGGCCTCCGGGGATTCCGATCCGGCTTCTGCGGTCACAGCCTCCGCGGAATCCGGAGCTGCTTCTGTCTCTTCCTGCACTGCCTCCTCTTCCTTCGCGCTTTCCGCGCCGGAAGCCGCGGGAGCTGTGCTGCCCCCGCATCCTGCCAGGGCCAGCGCACACACGAGTCCCCAGGCTGTCAACAATCGTCTCCATTTTTTATTGCTTCTCATCTGATTTCTCCTTTCCTGCTGCAATGTATTTCTTCTCATGTATTTCTTCCGCAACAGCGAATACAGCGAAATGATGCGATCCGCAGAGATTTAAGCCGCCTCACGGCACATATTACACTTGCAGCCATGGGCGAGCGTCCAAACATGAGGAAGAAGCCGTTTTGCGCGCGCTTTTCGCGCAAAACGAGCGGATTCCGAATGGTTGGAGCGGGCTGGGAGCGTGCAAGCGCGTCCTGCGCTCTCACATCGCTGTCTATTCATTATCCCAATTTACTGCCTGTTTTGCAATAAAAGCAAAAGAGAGAAATAAATGGAATGTACCGACAAAAAAAGTGCAAACCAAACAGATATGCTAAAATGGAAATAACGACAGCAAAATGCGTGTCGGATTCTAGATGATGACGCGGAGGATTTCTATGTTTATTGTCGATATGACCCAGAACATGATAAGCGCGGGTACACAGCAGCTCATTGTGTGGTTCACACAGGTTCTTCCTCAGGTTTTTCTGTTCCTGATCCTGCTAAACGCCATCACCAGTCTGATCGGCCGAAGGCGTGTCGAACATCTGGCGGTCCGCTGCGGCTCCAATGCCTTTCTTCGCTATATGGTTCTGCCTTTCCTGGCAGCAGTCGTCCTTGGCAATCCCATGGCCATTTCCATGGGCAGATACCTTCCTGAAGAATACAAACCGGCCTATTTCGCATCTGTCAGCTATCACTGCCACACCAACAGCGGTATTTTTCAGCATATCAATCCGGCCGAGCTTTTTTTGTGGCTGGGAATTGCCAACGGCGTTCTCGCGCGCGGGCTGAATGTTTTTCCGCTCGCTGTGCGCTACCTTTGCGCCGGTCTGGTTGCCAATTTTATCTCAGGATACACTACAGAACTGCTCACACGAAGGCTTGAAAAAAAGCAGCACATACATCTTTCCACACATGTCCACCTTCCAAAATCCGGGGAAGAGCCGCCTGTCTCCGCCTCTGTGCCTGCTATGGACTCCGCTTCCATGGCAGAAAGCCGCTTCCGGGGTGACCCCGCCGGGGACACTGCTCCCGCGGCAGCACAGCTTCCCGATTCCTCTGAGAATGACCTTGCCCTTGCTTCCCCCTACCGCCCGATCACGATCACCCGGGGAGACGGCGGCTATGGCGGTCCTCTGACCATAACCCCCACTGAGGAACGGCACACTGTCCTCTACATAACCGGAGGCGGGATGGAGCCCGAACCTCTTGCGAAAATACTGGCTTTATCGGGCATGACTGCAGTCAACGGAAATGAAGAGGACTGTCCCGACGAAACCGTTGCCCTTGCTGTCATAGACTGCGGCGGAACACTCCGCTGCGGCATTTATCCCGGCAAGGGAATCCCGACAGTCAACCTGCTCGCCACCGGAAGGAGCGGACCCCTGGCCAAATACATGACGGAGGACCTCTATGTTTCCGCCGTAACCTCGGAGCAGGTGGCAGCTGCAGATTCTGTTCCCGCCAAAGTTGCCTCCGCCGGCTGCCGGCCTGAAGATACACCGGCAAATGTACCGGAAGGCACAGTATCGGAAGACACCATACCGGGCGGCACGCCGAGGAACAATTCTGCAGGTGCGTCGGCAGTGGATCCGAAAATCGGACGAACGGAGGATCCTGCAGGTATGTCGGCAGTGGATCCGAAAGTCGGACAAACGGACGATCCTGCAGGTATGTCGGCTGCAGCCCCGTCCCCGAAATCCGGAATGCATCTGCTGCTGGAGCCCGCTGCGGCTGTGAGCAAAATAGTCAGCGTTTTTCACCAGTCCGCCAGGGACGCTGTCAAAACCTGTCTGGAGCTCATTCTCCCCTTTATGGGTTTCGCCGCACTTTTTATCGGCATCTGCCACGGCACAGGACTGACGCAGTTTCTTGCCGGCCTTCTGAAACCCATGGGAACCAATACGGCGGGGCTTTTCCTGACCGGAATCATCTGTTCCATCCCCGGTCTGAGCGCGATTCTGGGAGCGGGCGCCGTTGCCGCCCAGATGTTCTCCACCGTGACCGGTGACCTGATCCAGTCCGGCGGCATTGCGCCTGCTCTGGCACTGCCCGCCCTGTTTGCCATCAACTGCCAGTGCGCCTGCGATTTTATTCCAGTGGGCCTTGGTATGATGGAAGCCCGGCCCGAGACCATGCAGCTGGGCATCACCTCCGTCACCCTGTCCCGTTTCGCGACCGGCTGGATCCGGATTCTGGTCGCACTGGTTTTCAGCATCGGCCTGTATGCATAAACTGTATGTTTAAAACTGTATGCATAAGAAAAACCGCTGTAAAGGAGACGGATGCTGCAAGAGGATCTACACTTTTACTTTCCGCACTTTGCGGTCATAGGTGAGCAGTCCATTGGTCTCCTCCTCGATGTCCGAGACCTGCGTATAAACAGCGCCGGCAAGCCCTTCTTTGGAAAGGATATGGATCTGTTCCATCCGCTTTTGGAAATCCTCCGTAAAGGCTTCTTTTTCTACAGTCTGGTAGCCGTAAATCTCTTCACACATGGAATGCCCTGAAATCGTGCAGCTGGCGCCTCCGTATTCGGAAATGACAAAAGCCCGGCTGTCAGATTCCACTGTCAGAGGGCGGAAATAATTGTGCACGCTGCGCACATCTCCGCCGCCCTGGTCAAACCATCCGCTGGCATGGTCGACAGGTCTTGTGGGATCCTCTTTTCTGATCGGCTCCGTGATGCGGAGAAAATCAAACTGGCCCCATCCTTCATTAAAAGGACCCCACATGCCGATACAGGGATGGTTGTA
>ODAI010817577.1_pt1 | contig 14426 bp, 9 predicted proteins | sample 1539321 | NCBI WGS metagenome assembly ODAI01 (sample SAMN02144231, study PRJEB22623) | gut metagenome | biome: sheep rumen | host: Ovis aries | place: New Zealand
AAGGCCTGGGAACAAAATGAGAAGGCACTTTACGGAACTGAGGAGGCTCCTCACGTTCGTAAAGAGGCTTCTCATTTTCGTAAAGAGGCTCCTCACGTTGCTAAACTGCCTCTTTTCTGGAGTAGAGTGCCTCCTTTCCCGAAAATAGAGTGCCTTTTATAGTATAGTTGTCTTATCCAGAAAATACGTGTCCCACCTGTCCCATCTGTCACTGTTTCGTGGACAGGTGGGACAGATGGGACATGTATTTTCGGCTTATCCTTACTAACTTCTTATTCGTTACGCATCGGCGAAGACGCGGCCGTCGTCGAGGGTAATCTGGAGTTTGGTGTACTCTGAGTGGAAATCGTGCTGCAGACGGTCCAGATAGCGGGCGGCTTCCCACTTGCACATGGGCAGGTCGTGGAGCAGGTAGTTGCCGCAGGCCTCAGGTCGCGTGGCGGGCACCTCGTCCTGCGTGAGAATCCATTGGAGACACGCGATGGTGAGGCGGCGCATGTCCTCAACGGTATAGTTTCCTTTCATGATGATATACATGCCTGTGAGACAGCCCATGGGACCTACATAGACCACGTCATCCTTCGCCTCGGAGTTGCGGAACCAGGTGGCCATCAGGTGCTCCAGACTGTGCATGGCGGCCGGGGCAACGGCAGGCTCCTTGTTGGGTTCGGTGATACGGAGGTCGAAGGTGGTGAAGCCCTCATCCTCGCGTGAGACATAGATGCCTGGCTTCAGACGGGTGTGGTCGATGGTGAAACCTTGTATGACTTCCATTTCTTTTAGTTCATAGTTAAGAGTTCATAGTTCATAGTTACAGACTCTCGATGAAGGTCTTGGTGACGTGGAAGGAGTTCTCGGCGATGGTGTCCCAGAAGTTGTGGTACATCGAGGCATCGGTATCGCGCAGGGGGATGTCGCTGATCACGCGGAAGGAGATGAAGGGCACCTTATAGATATGGCATACCTGTGCGATGGCGCACGACTCCATATCGACGGCCTTGGCCTCGGGGAAGTGGCCGATGATCTCGCGCATCTTCTCCTTGGAATCCACAAACCAGTCGCCAGTCACGATCAGTCCTGGCTTCGCACCCGTCAGCAGCGCTTTCTCCAGCAGGTAGGGATCGGCCTGATAGCGGACAGGCAGTCCTTGCACCTGACCATAGACGGTGGTGTCGTCAATGGCTTTGCCACAATACACGTCGTGATAGGTCAGTTCTGAACTCACCACTACGTCCTGTAGGTTGATGTCGTCGCCGTTGCCGCCGGCACAACCGCTGGAGATGATGCAGTCGGGTTTGTACTGACGGATCATCTCTACCGTCTGAATAGCGGCGTTGACGGTGGCGATGCCGCTCTTCTGCAGAATCACCTTGTCTTCGGGAAATAATGGACGGAGTTGCTGCAACTCCTTGTCCATCGCTACGATCATTCCTATTTTCATAACTTTTCTTCAATTTTTCAATCTTTCAATTCTTCAATTCTTCTTTGCCTTACAGCCTCATACATGAGGATGGCGGCTGAGACGCTGACGTTGAGCGAGTCGAGACGACCCAGCATAGGGATGCGGATATGGGCATCGGCAGCCTCGCGCCACTGTGGGGTGAGTCCCGTAGATTCCGTGCCCATCACGATGGCCGTGGCTTGGCGCATGTCGTAGTCGTAGTACTCGTAGGAGTCCTGCAACTGTGCCGTCAGGATACGGATGCCATGCGCCTTAAGGAAACGGATACACTCCTCAGAGGTACAGGTGGCAGTAGGTACGCTGAACACCCCTCCGATGCTGGCACGTATGAGGTTGGGATTATAGAGGTCTGTCAGTGGGTCGCAGACGATGACGGCATCGACACCAGCGGCCTCGGCCGTGCGGAGGATGGCTCCCAGGTTGCCTGGTTTCTCGACACTCTCGAGTACGACGATCAGGGGATTCTGCCTGCTGGAGAGTTGCCTTGAGAGGGCTGACAGCGTATGCTCTTTTGTCCTGACTACGGCGATCAAGCCCTCGGTTGATCCACGATAGGCCATCTTCTCATAGACCTGTGGGGAGACATATAACTGGGGGGCGTGAATCAGGGGGGCAGGGCCATGATTCTGTGCGGAATCAAGTGACCTGTCTCCCTGATTCACGAATACCTCCACGACCTCATATCCACAGGCGATGCAATGCCCAATCTCGCGCTGCCCCTCCACGACGAAGAGACCCTCCTCACGTCGGAGCGAGGATTTCTGCTGCAGGGCTACTACGTGCTTCACCTTTGCATTCTGTAGGCTCGTGATGATGCTTCCTTCCATATTCTGCTGCAAAATTACTACTTTTAATTGAAGAAAGAAGAATGAAGAGTGAAGAATTTGCTACCGCCCTTTGTGTTTTTGACTATTTTTAAGCCTGCGGCTATCTGATTCTTCATTCTTCATTCTTCATTCTTAATTTTATTTCGTACCTTTGCAGGCAGAATTAACAACTTGCAAGTTATGACACTATTGAAGAAATGCCTGCCCGACGTGTTGGCAGTGCTGTTGTTTGCCGTCTTGGCCTTTGCCTATTTCTTCCCTGCAGATATCGAGGGGCGCATCCTCTATCGTCATGATGCCTCAGCAGGAAGGGGGGCTGGACAAGAGGGTATCGAGTACCTGCAGAAGACGGGTGAGCGCTCGCGATGGACGAATGCTCTGTTCGGGGGGATGCCGACCTATCAGATGGCACCATCGTATGGCTCTACTGATCTGTTGGCAAAGGCCGTGAATGCCTATCACCTGTGGCTGCCAGAGAATGTGTGGTTCGTGTTTGCCTACCTGTTGGGCTTCTATATCCTGCTGAGGGCTTTTGACTTCCGTCAGCACTTAGCCGCATTAGGCAGTATCATCTGGGCTTTCTCCACCTATTTCCTGATTATCATTGCTGCAGGACATATCTGGAAGGTATGGGCACTGGCCTACCTGCCACCGCTGATTGCTGGCATCGTACTGGCCTATCGTGGGAAATACTTGTGGGGACTCTTGTTGACTGCCGTCTTCATGGCCTTTGAGATCAATGCCAACCATGTGCAGATGACCTATTATTATCTGTTCATCGTCCTCTTCCTTGTCATTGGCTGGCTGGTGGAGGCTATCCAGAAGCACGAAATGGTTCGCTTTATGAAGGCGACAGCCGTCTGTATCGCTGGTGCAGCCATCGGAGTATGCATCAACCTGTCAAACCTCTACCATACGTGGCAGTATAGTCAGGAGTCGATGCGCGGCAAGAGTGAACTGGTGAAGCAGAACAGTGCCAACCAGACGAGCAGTGGTCTGGACCGCGATTATATCACCCAGTGGAGTTACGGCATCGGCGAGACATGGACGCTACTGATCCCAAATACGAAGGGTGGGGCCTCGATGCCATTGAGCATGAGCGAGACAGCCATGAAGCATGCTGACGAAAACTATGTGAGTATCTACAACCAGATAGGACAGTATTGGGGCGAGCAGCCTGGCACCAGTGGCCCCGTCTATGTGGGAGCCTTTGTGATGCTGCTCTTTATCCTTGGGCTGTTTATCGTGAAAGGACCTGTGAAGTGGGCGCTGCTGGCAGCAACGGTTCTCTCTGTCCTCCTATCGTGGGGAAAGAACTTCATGGGCTTCACGGACTTCTTCCTTGACTATGTGCCGATGTATGCCAAGTTCCGTACGGTGGCCTCGATCCTTGTTATCGCCGAGTTCACCATCCCGCTGTTGGCTATGCTGGCATTGAAGAAGATATTCGATGAGCCGGAAGTCTTGAAGACAAAGGCGAAATACCTCTACATCAGTTTCGGACTCACTGCAGGCATTTGTCTGCTCTTCGCGCTGATGCCATCAGCCTTCTTCGGCAGTTTCGTCTCCTCGAGTGAGATGCACGCCATTCAGAGCCTGCCCGCAGAGCATGTCCAGCCCCTGTTGGCCAATCTGACAGAAATGCGGCAAGCCGTGTTTACGGCCGACTGCTGGCGCTCGTTCTTGATCATTGTCATCGGTATGGCTCTCCTAATGATATATAGGTATGGAAAACTGAAGGCGGAATATACAGTAGCGTGCATCCTCGTGCTCTGTCTGGTGGATCTCTGGCAGGTGAACAAGCGCTACCTGAACGACGAGATGTTCGTGCCGAAGTCTGAGCGTGAGCAACCCCAGCAGAAGACACAGACAGACGAACTGATTCTGCGTGACCAGACCCTCGACTACCGTGTGCTGAACCTCGCCTCGAACACGTTCAACGAGAACGAGACGAGTTACTATCATAAGAGTATCGGCGGCTATCATGCAGCCAAGTTGCGCCGCTATCAGGAGATGATAGATGCCTATATCTCACCAGAGATGCAAGCGCTCTTTGGCGCTGTCAGTAAGGCGGCAGGTGATATGACGCAGGTGAAGGGCGACAGTATCTGTCCAGTGCTGAACATGCTCAACACACGCTACTTCATCTTCCCCCTGGAGGGTGGACAGACGGTGCCTATCCAGAACCCGTATGCATACGGCAATGCCTGGTTTGTGGATCAACTCGACTATGTCGCCAACGCCAATGAGGAACTTGATGCCCTGGGCAAGATCGACCTGCGCCATCAGGCCGTGGCCGATGCGAAGTTCAAGGAGCAACTCGGTGAGGCTGTCGTGCAGGATACGGCCAGCATCGTGACTATCACCACCTACGAGCCCAACCGTCTGGTCTATGACGTGAACAGTGGCAAGGGTGGTATCCTTGTGTTCTCGGAGATTTACTATCCGGGCTGGACGGCTACCGTCGATGGGCAGCCTGTAGAACTTGGGCGTGTGGATTATATCCTCCGTGCACTGCATATCCAGCCAGGTAAGCATCAGGTGGAACTCACCTTCTTCCCCAAGTCGGTGAGCACGACGGAGACGGTAGCCTATATCGCTTTCTTCCTGCTGATTCTGATAGTGGTGGGTATCATAGTGATAGAGATTCGTCGTCGGAAGAAGGAATAGGCCATGAAGAAACTGTTGTCGTTGCCACCTAATCTGGTTGGTAGTTTCCATGAAGTGACAGGCCTGAGCCGTGACGACTTCTTCTGTACCAACGATCCTGTGGGTCATAAACTCGGCAGTGGAGGTGGTACGTCGTGGCTCTTGCAGGAGGCATGGAGAGATCAGCATTCCTCATTCCCCATTTCTTATTCCTCATTTGACGATTGGCTTGCCTCGGAGAAACGAATACTTTTACATGCAGGTGGCCAGAGCCGTCGCCTGCCAGCATACGCACCGTCAGGGAAGATCCTGACCCCCGTTCCTGTATTCCGTTGGGAAAGAGGGCAACGACTCTCACAGGATTTGTTGACTCTCCAGTTGCCACTCTACGAGAAGATAATGTCGATGGCACCAGAGTCTATCCATACGATGGTGGTCAGTGGCGATGTCTATATCCGAGCCACTCAACCCCTCCAGCCTATTCCTGAGGCGGATGTTGTCTGCTATGGCCTGTGGCTCGATGCCTCCGTGGCGAAGAATCACGGGGTGTTCGTGAGCCGTCGCCGTACGCCTTCTGTTCTTAAGCAGATGCTCCAGAAACCTTCGGTACAGGCACTTGGCGAACTGCAGAAGGATCATTTCTATCTGACGGATATCGGTATCTGGCTGCTCTCTGATAAGGCAGTGAAACTTCTGATGGCAAGATGTGCAGGCGATCCTAGTAATCCTAGGATACCTAGGGCATACGATCTCTATTCGGAGTTCGGCTGTTCGCTTGGCACCGACCCGACCATCGCCGACGAGGAACTGCGTCAGTTGAAGGTGGCTATCCTTCCTTTGGCGGGTGGTGAGTTCTACCATTTCGGTACTTCGCGGGAGATGATCTCCTCGACGATGCGGATCCAGAACCTGGAGAATGACCAGCGTAAGATCATGCACCTCGACCGGAAGCCCCATCCCTCGATCTTCGTGCAGAATGCCGTGATGGAGATAGGGTTTACGGAGGAGAATACGAATATCTGGATAGAGAACAGTCATGTGGGCAGGCATTGGCAACTCTCCCACGACCATATTATCACAGGTGTTCCCAAGAACGACTGGCATCTCTCATTGCGGCCTGGGGAATGTATTGATGTCGTCCCTATTGGGGAGACACAGTATGCCGTGCGCCGCTACCATATTGATGACCGCTTTGCTGGGGCAGAGCAACAGCAGCGGCAATTCCCGGTGATAAGCGACCTAAATAGCCTAGGAACCCTAGAAAATCTAGATAGACTAGTTCCCCAGGCTGACCGGCTGATTTCTGCCGAGGAAATTTCCACCGAGGCTAACCTGCGGCGGCTCTTTGCCCAGCGGAAAGCCTTCCGCAAGGAGAATTGGAGCGCACTTGCCCATAACTGGAGCCATAGCGTCTTTTATCAACTCGACCTCGCGGACGCCCAACGAGCGTTTGAGGATGAGCATATTCCACTACCGCCACCATTACCAGAGGATGTACCGCTGATGACGCGTATCCACGATGCGATGTTCCGCCGTGAAAGCGACAAGGCCTTTGCATTGCTTCGTGAGGGACTGATGCGTTCAGGCACTCATACGTTGGAACAGCGTATCCCCCAGAAATCTGTCTATGACGACCAGATCGTGTGGGGTCGTTCACCGGTGAGAATCGATATCGCTGGTGGATGGACGGATACACCGCCCTATTGTCTGATGGAGGGCGGAAACGTTATCAACTTTGCGATCGAACTCAACGGTCAGCCTCCACTACAGACCTATATCCGTCCTTCCAAGGAACTTCGTATCGTTCTCCGTAGCATTGACCTGGGAGCGATGGAGGTGGTGGAGACCACAGAGCAATTGAGAGACTTCATGCATGTGGGGTCACCGTTCTCGATTCCAAAAGCAGCCTTGGTACTGGCAGGCTTTGGGGGCGGAGATAATCTTCGCTCGCAGTTGGAGACTTTTGGCTGCGGTATCGAACTGACTCTTCTCTCTGCTATTCCAGCGGGTAGTGGACTGGGTACCAGCAGCATCCTCGCCTCGACGGTACTTGGAGCCGTTAGTGACTTCTGTGGCCTTGGATGGGACAAGACGGAAATCGGGCGGCGGACATTGATGCTTGAACAGATGCTCACTACGGGTGGTGGTTGGCAGGATCAGTTTGGCGGAGTCCTTGGTGGGGTGAAACTCTTGCAGACGGGTAGGGGCTTCGACCAGAGTCCGCTGGTGCGATGGTTGCCCAACGACCTGTGGCTCCAGCCCGAATACAAGTCATGCCATCTCTTGTATTATACTGGGATCACGCGTACCGCTAAGCATATCCTGGCAGAGATTGTCAGTCGGATGTTCCTCAACCACGGTGATGAGATCCGTCTGTTGCGAGAGATGAAGGAGCATACGATGGAGATGTACGAGACCATCCAGCGCAACGACTTCGTGGGAATGGGTCATCTTGTGAGGAAGACCTGGCAGCAGAACCAGGCGCTCGACAGTGGAACAAATCCGGCTGCCGTCGCCTCGCTCACATCACTGGTGGATGACCTGTGCCTAGGCTACAAACTGCCTGGTGCTGGTGGAGGTGGCTACCTCTATATGATTGCCAAGGATCCAGAGGCAGCCGCTCGTATCAAACAGATTCTTAACGACCATCGGAATAACAAGAATGCCCGTTTCGTGGAGATGTCCCTCTCTACCACGGGACTACAGATTAGTCGTAGTTGAATGATTGAGAAATGGAGTTTAGAACAGTAGTAGATGTACCAGATCCAGGGTTTAGGATTGGTCCCTGTGAGGAGATGCTCTTCGTGGGGTCCTGTTTCGCTACGGAGATAGGGCACCGGTTTCATGAAGAGAAGTTCCGTGCGACCGTCAATCCCTATGGCGTAATGTATAATCCTGCCAGTATCCTGCATACCATCGAACGCTGTGACGGTTCTCCCCGTGTCGTTTTCCTAACGCTTGGTACGAATCATGTCTATCGCCTGAAGGAGACTGGCGAGATTGTAGATAACTGCCAGAAGCGGCCGCAGTCGCTCTTTACAGAGGAAGAATTGTCGGTGGAGGCGTGTGCAGAATATCTGCGACGATCCATCATGTTGCTCCGTGGGATAAACCCAGGGATACATGTCGTGGTCACCGTCAGCCCGATCCGCTATCGTAAGTATGGCTACCACGAGTCCCAACTCTCTAAAGCCACCCTGCTGTTGGCTGCCAGTCAGATAGAGGGTGCTGCTTACTTCCCAGCCTATGAGATAGTAAATGACGAACTGCGAGATTATCGCTTTTATAAGGACGATATGCTCCATCCTTCTGACCAGGCAGTGGAATACATCTGGCAACGCCTGTCGGAAGTCTATCTGAGTGATGAGGCGAAGGCATTCCTCAAGGAGTGGGCACCCGTGAAGGCCGTCCTGAACCATCGTCCTTTCAACCCTGACTCCGAAGAATATCACAGACTCATGGATAAAACTATGTTAAAAGTAGCGGAATTGCAAAAAAAATACCCTACCTTTGCAGTATAATAGCAATATACAATCATGAAATACAGTATAGAGAAGGTGGCGACCCTTATAGGAGCACGCCGCTATGGAGACAAAGACGGACAAATCCGTTGGCTGTTGACAGACAGCCGTAGCCTATGTTTTCCTGAAGAGACACTCTTTTTCGCGTTGAAGACCCAGCGCAATGACGGACATAGGTATATTAGTGACCTTTATCGTCGTGGTGTCCGCCATTTCGTAGTGGAGCAAGTACCCGAGCATTATGACACCGTCTATCCCGATGCAGACTTTTTGCGCGTGCCCCATACCTTAGCCGCTCTACAGCGGCTTGCGGAGCGGCATCGCGATGAGTTTGATCTACCCATCGTAGGTATCACAGGCTCTAATGGCAAGACGATGGTGAAGGAGTGGCTCTACCAACTGTTGCTTCCCTCGCAGAAGATTGTGCGCTCACCGCGCTCCTATAACTCCCAGATTGGTGTGCCTCTATCAGTATGGCTTCTCAACGAGCAGACCGAGGTGGGCATCTTCGAGGCGGGTATTAGTCAGCCAGGGGAAATGTATGCCCTGCGTGACATCATCCAGCCCACTATCGGAGTACTGACCTCCCTGGGCGCTGCCCATCAGGAGAACTTCCGTTCGATGGAAGAGAAATGTATGGAGAAACTCGAACTGATGCATGATACGGAGGCAATGGTCTATTGCTCCGACAACGATACTGTCAGCCGTTGTATCCGTAGGATGCAGTACAAGGGTGAGAAGATTGCGTGGTCACAGTGCGATGAGCAGGCTGCCCTTTTCGTGAAAGAGGTCGTGGAGAAAGACCATACCACGCGTATCACCTATATCTGGAAAGAAGAAGAAAATACCTATAGTATCCCCTTCATTGATGATGCTTCAATCGACAACTCTATCACCTGTGCGGCAGTGGCGCTCCATCTGGGACTGACACCGGCACAGTTGGCTGACCGTATGCCAAAACTGGAACCCGTCGCCATGCGCCTGGAAGTGAAGGAGGGACAACGAGGTTGTGTGATTATCAACGACTCCTATAACTCGGACATTAACTCCCTAGATATTGCTCTCGACTTCATGCAGCGCCGTGAGGCCAAGAAGAGGACTCTCATTCTAAGTGACATTTTCCAGACAGGCACTTCGCCGGAGACCCTCTACGCCCAGGTTAATGAACTGGCCGTGAAGCGTGGTATCACGAAGTTCATCGGAATCGGTCCTGAGATATCTGCTCAGGCAGACAAGATCCAGATTGCCGATAAGGCCTTCTTCATCAGTGTGCCCCACTTCCTTTCCAGTGACGCCTTTGTCAATCTGCGCAATGAACTGGTGCTGTTGAAAGGTGCCCGTCCCTTCGGCTTCGACCAGATTACGGAGCAACTGGAGCAGAAGGTGCATGAGACCATCCTGGAGGTGAACCTCAATGCCGTGGTTGATAATCTGAACTACTTCCGTTCGTTCCTGAAGCCCGAGACGAAGATGGTATGTATGATTAAGGCCGACGGCTACGGAGCAGGAGCCGTCGAGATTGCCAAGACACTACAGGATCATCGCGTCGATTACCTGGCGGTGGCGGTGGCCGACGAGGGCGTGACGCTCCGTAAGGCTGGTATCACTGCCAATATTATGATCATGAACCCGGAGATGACGGCCTTCAAGACAATGTTTGACTACGACTTGGAGCCAGAAGTGTATTCTTTCCGCCTGATGGATGCATTGATCAAGGCAGCCCGCAAAGAGGGTATCACAGGCTGGCCTGTGCATATCAAACTCGATACGGGAATGCACCGTCTTGGTTTCGACCCTGTACACGATATTGATGAGGTCATCGACCGTCTGAAGCACCAGAGTGCCATCATCCCACGCTCTGTCTTCAGTCACTTCGTAGGCTCAGACAGCGACGGCTTCGATGAGTTCTCCGCCCAACAGTTCGCACTCTTCGATGAGGGAAGCCGTAAGTTGCAGTCCGTCTTCACTCATAAGATCTTGCGCCATATCGACAACTCTGCAGGCATCGAGCATTTCCCGGAGCGCCAGATGGACATGTGCCGTCTGGGCATTGGACTCTATGGCATCGATCCGCGCGATAACCATATCCTCCATACGGTAAGTACACTGAAGACCACTATTCTCCAGATGCGCCATGTTCCGGCGGGGGAGACAGTGGGCTATAGCAGGAAGGGCAAGATTGAGCGCGACTCCGTGATTGCTGCCATTCCTATCGGCTATGCCGACGGCCTAAACCGTCACCTCGGCAATCGTCATGGTTACTGTCTTGTCAATGGGCAGAAGGCCCCGTATGTGGGAAATATCTGTATGGACGTAGCGATGATCGACGTGACTGACATCCCCTGTGTCGAGGGTGACCAGGTAGAGATCTTCGGTGAGCACCTGCCCGTCACGGCCCTCTCAGATACGCTCGACACTATTCCCTACGAGGTGCTTACGGGAGTCAGCAATCGTGTGAAGCGTGTCTATTTCCAGGATTAATGGAAAGTACGTTAACGATAACGTAAAGAAAATAGTAGCGAAATGCGTGACGTTTCGCTATTTTTTTGTATCTTTGCATCCAAATAACACTAAAACAAGTAAATATCGATATTATAGACAATGGAACAAGTCTTTAGTTACATTATTAGTCTGGGTGCATCGGTGATGATGCCCATCCTCTTTACCATTATTGGCCTTTGTATAGGCATGAAGTTTGGAAAGTCCCTGAAGTCTGGTCTCTACGTGGGTGTCGGTTTCGTGGGACTTGGTATTGTGACTGCCCTGTTGACCAACAATTTCGGAAGTCCGCTTTCGGAAATATCGCGTCTATACGACTTACAACTTGGGGTCTTCGATATGGGTTGGCCTGCCGCGGCTGCCGTGGCCTATAATACGGCAGTAGGGGCTTTGATTATTCCTATCTGCTTGGGCGTGAACTTCCTATTACTGATTACCAAGTGTACGCGTACGGTAAATATCGATCTTTGGAACTACTGGCACTTTGCATTCATTGGGGCTGTGGCTTATTTTGTGATGGATCAGTCGTTGGCTTGGGGCTACTTCGCTGCCATTGTGTGCTACATCATTACGCTGGTGATGGCCGATCTGACAGCCGATAAGTTCCAGAGTTACTACGAGGATATGGATGGAATCTCTATCCCACAGCCCTTCTGCCAGAGTTTCACGGCCTTTGCCATCGGTATCAACTGGTTGCTTGACAAGATACCAGGGTTCTCTAAACTCGACATTGATGCGGAAGGCTTGAAGAAGAAGTTCGGTGTGCTTGGTGAACCCATCGTACTTGGTGTCATCGTGGGAGCCCTGATCGGTGTGGTGGCCCAACTTGACATCAAGAAAGTGCTCTTCCTGGGAGTGACGATGGGAGCCGTGATGGAACTGATACCGCGTATTACACGGCTCTTTATTGACGGTCTGAAGCCGATTGCTGAGAAGACGCAGGAGGTGGTGCAGAAAAGATGGGCAGGCAAGAAAATATATATCGGCATGTCGCCTGCATTGGTGATTGGTCATCCGACTACACTCGTGTCTTCCCTGATCCTTATACCGCTGGCCCTGTTGATGGCTGTGGCCCTCCCGGGCAATGAGTTCCTGCCGTTAGCATCGTTGGCCGGCATGTTCTACATATTCGTGATGGTGCTGCCCTATACGAAAGGAAATGTGGTGAAGACACTGATCGTCGGTATCGTCACGGTCGGTATCGGACTATGGTTTGTTACTGACATGGCACCCGCCTTCACACAGGCCGCGCAGACGGTGTATGCGCAGACCCAAGACCCAGCGGCGAAGATCCCTGAGGGATTCCAGGCCGGCGCTCTCGACTTTGCCTCTAGCCTCTTTGGCTGGGTCATCTACAAATGTGTGAACAGTCTGGCATACGTGGGTGCTGGTATCCTGACGCTCATCACTCTTGCCATGGTGTTCTGGAACCGTCAGCGCATCGTGCCCTCTGAGAAACAGTAATCGTTAAGAGAATAAGAATTTAAAACAACGATAGAAAATGAAGAAAACTTTTTTTACTTTAATGCTTATGGGTAATTTTGCAGTGGGCTTTGGCCAGCAGAACGTGAGTTTCCAGACGGCTTGTCATCCTGAGGATGTGAAACACTACGACACGCAGACCTTACGAGATCGCTTCGTAATGGAGAAGGTGATGGCGGCTGATGAGATCAACCTGACCTATTCGATGTACGATCGCTTCATCTTTGGTGGGGCGATGCCTGTCAGTAAGGACCTGAAACTCGAGGCTTTCCCTGAGTTGCGCGCCGACTATTTCATGCGCAATCGTGAATTGGGTATCATCAATACGGGTGGCGATGGTATAGTGATTGTTGATGGACAGGAGTATCCACTCGGATACAGTGAGGCACTCTACGTGGGGCGCGGCTGGCTGGGTAAGGACAAAAACGGTGGTGACATAGACTCGAACAAGGAAGTCGTCTTCCGTTCCAAGGATCCTCAGAAGCCGGCTAAGTTCTATCTGAACTCCGCCACGGCCCACCACCACTATAAGACACAGTGGGTGACCCTCGATGGGCGAAAGAACGGCAAGGTGCAGAGCCTAAAGGCTACAATCATTGGCACGAAGGACAAACCCCTTGGCACGCTCGCAGAAAGCAACCAACGTACCATTAACCAGTTGATCGTGAACACGGCTCTGGAGGAAGGTCCCTGCCAGTTGCAGATGGGCCTGACACAACTCCAGGAAGGTAGCGTATGGAACACGATGCCTCCACATACCCATGGACGCCGTATCGAAGCCTACTACTATTTCAATGTGCCTGAGTCGCAGACCGTGTGCCATATTATGGGCGAGCCTCAGGAGAGTCGTGTCGTATGGTTGCACAACGAGCAGGCTATCATGTCGCCCGAGTGGAGTATCCATTGTGCCTCTGCCACCTATTATTATACCTTTATCTGGGGTATGGCTGGGGAGAACCTGAACTACAACGACAAGGATAATATCCCCGTGATTGACTTAAAGTAGTAGATCGTAAATAGATAAATCGTAAATATCCCATGACTCCCGTACAAACAACTAAGATGTCCAACTTCCGCTGGGTCATCTGCGGGTTGCTCTTTCTGGCAACCACCATTAATTATATGGACAGACAGGTCCTGTCGTTAACATGGAAGGATTTCATCGCACCAGAGTTCCACTGGACCGATGGTGACTATGGCACGATTACTGGTATGTTCTCGCTGTTCTATGCCATTGCCAATCTCTTCGCTGGAAAATTCATAGACTGGATGGGTACGAAGAAGGGTTATCTGATTGCCATCTTCGTATGGTCACTTGGTGCGGTGCTCCATGCCGGCTGTGGCTGGGTGGCTATGACGGTTGAGGGCTATGACTCCATCGAAGCCCTGCGCATGGTGGAGGCGGGCAGTGACGCTGCCGTTGCCATTGCGACGATCTCCGTGTGGCTCTTCCTCAGTTGCCGCCTGATCTTGGCTGTCGGTGAGGCTGGTAACTCCCCCGCCGCTATTAAGGCTACGGCAGAGTATTTCCCGAAGAAAGACCGTGCCTTTTCTACCTCTATCTTCAACAGTGGTGCCTCTGTCGGTGCCTTGGCCGCTCCTGCCACCATTCCTCTGTTGGCTCGTGCCTGGGGCTGGGAGATGGCCTTCATCATTATCGGTGCCCTTGGCTTTATCTGGATGGGACTGTGGATATGGCTCTATGAGAAACCCCGTCATAACAAGCGCGTCAACCAGGCTGAACTAAACTATATTGAGCAGGATAGCGACTTGGCTGAGGTACAAGACCGTAGTGCTGCGAAGGAGGAGAAGACCATTCCGTTCTTCGACTGCTTCAAGTACAAGCAGACTTGGTCGTTCCTCGTGGGTAAGTTCATGACCGACGGCGTGTGGTGGTTCTTCCTGTTCTGGGCACCTGATTACTTCAGTGACCAGTATGGCTACACCTCCGACTCGACAATGGGCATTCTGCTGATCTTCACGCTC
>ODAI013790702.1_pt1 | contig 14426 bp, 13 predicted proteins | sample 1539321 | NCBI WGS metagenome assembly ODAI01 (sample SAMN02144231, study PRJEB22623) | gut metagenome | biome: sheep rumen | host: Ovis aries | place: New Zealand
CCTGTCCGCCAGTAATCTTATAATTCATAAAAACCTTTCCGCATTTTGCCGCGTTTTTCAGTCAGCATCATCTTTCATACAGGGATCTCCCACTGAGACAAAACTGTACCACAAGAACTGAATTGAGACAAGGTCTCTTCGGCTAAAAAAGCTGTCGTGCCATGCACGACAGGTAACAGTTCAGACAGCCTTACATTTATCTCACCACCGGCACCGAACTCGCCTCCAGCTGCTGCAAAGCAGCGATGCGGTCTATCGTAGCCGGGTGGGAACTCTTCAATGTTGCAAAAAGTCCTTTCGTTTTGGCCAGCCTGCCGCCCTCAAGGAATGTCAGCATTGCCTGCAGTTCACGGCCCTTGCCGCATTTGAACGCGAATTCATCCGCTTTGTACTCCTGACTACGGCTCGACTTGAGGACCAGCAGATTACCTATTCCGGTCCAGATCGCCATGAAAAGGTCAATGAAAATCATAGTGAGGAAGCTGGAGAGCGAACCCATGATAATCATGAAAAATCCGTCCTCTCCACCGGTAAAGATGCCGACAATTTTGCAAATGACATCCCACACCACGATGCCGATCCTGAAAAACGTTATGATGGCCGAGAAGATCAGATTCCCTACAGCGATAAGCAGAATCGAATCCGTGTCGTGGTGAGCAATGTGACCGAACTCATGCTCAAAGGCCGCGAGCAGCATCTCATCGCTCGCGGACAGAATTCCCTTTGAGAAGCAGATCGTTTTTCTTCCGGTCGCAAATGCGCTCATCCCCGGCTCTTCATTATAGCACAGCTCCACATCATCGGGGATGCTCCTGCCCTCCGACCTGGCAGTGATAGCTGCCCTCCGCTTTGCCTCGTTAAAAATCGGCATGACTCTCTGAATAACTGCCTGATCTGTCAGCGGATTACAGTGGTTCATGAACCGCAGAAGTCTCTCGCCGATCCCGGACAGGGCGATAGTGAGAGAAATCATATATATGACAAAGCCCGCCGGTATCGCAATTCTTACATCCGGGTATACAAGGAAGCATACCGCGGCTATGAAAGCGACATTCATGAGCAAATAGATTATGACGGGAATATTGTGCCCCTTAAACAAGGCACTCAGAAATTCCACAATGTATATGGAAGAATTACCGGACGGTGCTGACCTTGCCGGCAATCCCGGGTCCGGCGTCGCCGGGACATTCGGAGACGGAATATTCCGGGCACTTGCCTGCACCGAAACAGGCGCGCTTCCCTTATCCGGATACTTTACGGCAGTCCGCGTCTTTGTACCGCCGGAAGCAATAACCGCGCCATTACCACGACCGGCGGATTCTCCGCTTCCCATGAGAACCTGGCGGCGCTGGTGTTCCACATGAGGCTCGCTCTTTCCGACCGAACCGACCGGTGTGCCGCACTCCATGCAGAATGCCGCGCCGGGGATCAGCTCCTTTCCGCAGTTCATGCAGAATTTCATTTGCTTTTTCGGCTTGGTTTCCTTCGGTATCTCAAATTTAGTTCCGCACAAGAAACAGAATACATCTGTGTCATTGCACTTATTACCACATGTCGGACATATCTTCATAGCAATTTCCTCATGTCTTTACTTTCATGTGAACGTTCCAATTGTACGCTGCAAGGCTCAGGGTTTGCCATCGTCTGTGTATTCCACTGCAAAGCCTCAGTCAGATGACAGCCACCGTGCCGTCCGCGCTCACGCATCTGCAGCAGTCATGGTAGACTTCGATGAACTCGTATGTGCCTCTGGCAGCCAGGGCTCTCGCTCTGGCAAGTTCAGGCGGCATGCTTTCATTCTTCTGAAAATGATGTATGATCCCACCGGAAATATTGATTGAATGGACATCATACTCCGGTCCGATATAGCACTTTGCGATGATACCTTCAAGAATTCCGCCGAGTTCGACCTCCGGGAATTCATTCTGCAGGATCCGGATGATCTCATCCCTCTGGGCATCATTGTGCGTATGGCTGCCTATGTCGAGCTTTCTCATGGCTTCCATGTATTCCCTGGATCTCGGCTTCCTGAGCAGACGGTCCAGTTCGAGTTTGGACAGCTGGCGGGAAGATGTCCGAGCCTCATTTTTCCTCTCAAGCGAGAGCCCGCCTCCAATCTGCTGATTCTGTCTGTTTCCTAAAATCGGTCTCGGCATATCGGCCTCCGTTCTCATATGTCAATTATAACAACTTCCCACTTATCGATGCCAGACCAGTCGGCAGATCGCGATTTACTGGACCGTGTGTGGGAAGTATTCTCAGTTGTTGGACAAAAGGACCTTCCTTGTCTTGGGGCCCTGCCTCTGGGAGAGCTTATCCTCACCGATCGGTCTGCCGGACGCCGGCACTGCTCTTGTACGTCCCCACTCGCGGATTGCCTCGATCTTCTCGGGGCTGGTCTGCGAGAGCGGCACGACATTGTTGAACGCGGTGAGCAGCGCCTGCTCATTGAGGATAAAATTCGGATTGGATATCTGGCGGTAGGCAAGATCCCTGACCGTGGACTCCAGATCCGCGCCCGTAAATCCCTCGGAGAGCGCCACCAGCCGGTCTGCCAGCGGTCCTGTGAAATTGAGGCGCAGGTATTTCCTCATATAAAGAGCGAGTATGTCCATTCTCTCCTTGCTGCTCGGCAGGTCGATGAAGAACATCTCATCGAATCTGCCCCTGCGCAGGAGTTCGGACGGCAGCATGCTGACATCATTTGCCGTTGCGACGACAAATACGTTCTTTCTGCACTCCTGCAGCCAGAACAGGAACTGACCGACCATGCGGGTCGATACACCTCCGTCGTTGCCTGACCCAGCCCCCGACAGTCCTTTTTCGATCTCATCGATCCAGAGAATGCAGGGCGAGACCTCCTCCGCTGTGGCGAGGGCATCCCTGAGCTGCTGCTCGGACTGACCTACGTACATGCCCTGGACAGTCGCAAAGTCCAGACGATAAAGCGGGAGTTTCCAGCTTGCCGAAATAGATTTTGCGGACAGTGACTTTCCGCAGCCGGGAACGCCTACCAGAAGGATCCCTCTCGGCGGGCGGAGCCCCATACTGCGAAGCTGGTCTCTTTTTTCCGGTGTCATGAGGGCTTTCTTTTCATCAAGCCAGGATTTTAATCCGTCGAGACCACCCACCTCGCGGTCCTTCGGATCGACCTTGATTCGCTCAAGCCCGGAGATATCTGAGAACATCGACTCCTTGGAGGCACGAATCTCGTCGAGATCTTCTTTAAGGATCCTCTCCTTGGCAATCAGAGAGGCCATAATGTTCTCGGCTTCTATTCTCGTCACGCCCGTTAGAACGGATGCCGCCTCGCGGATGTCGGCGTAATCCCACTCGATCCTGATCTGACCGCGGTAATCATTGATGTACTCGCCGATGATCTGCAGCATTTCCTCCTCCGTAGGAAGATCGATCCGGACAGACATTCCCAGCCTCTGAAGCTGGTTCCAGACAGGCTGATCGGAGAGGACGATGATTTCGCTGCTGGTCTCATTTGCAAGATTGCAGGTCGCAAGGAGCTGCTTTGCGTCCGCATTGTCGCCGCTGATATCCGGAATTTCCGTCAGTATCATCGTCATGTTTGACCTGCGGCGCATCTGGTCGGACATGTAGGCGATCGCGCCGTAGAAGGTCGGATCATCCTCGATCGTCCGGTTGCTTGCGAGGTCGTAGATGCCCTTGGACAGCGAGCTCACGCAGAACGGCAGCTGCAGCTCGTCCGAGACACTCTTAAGGACCTCAAGTGCCCGGTCCTTCTCTATCGTATTCACGACGACAAATGGAATACGGGCTTTGGAATATTGAAACAGGAGCTTTCTGCTCTCAGCTGTATCACTCATGGCTGCCCCTCTTTAAATTCTGTTGACCGGATGGTTCCTGATCAGGAAGCGGAGTTTCCCGGTCCTGTCAGACTTGGCGGAATCCTCCAGAGACTTCTGAGCGTCATCCGCATATTTCGTGACCATAGAAATATATTTTCCACGGATATCCGAAGGGATCGCGTTCACACTGACGACTCTCTTCATGAGAGCCAGCTCTTTCCTCATGGCGTTCAAAGTCTGAAGCAGCCCGCTCTCACCGTTTGCGTGGGCCATATTTCTTTTGAACCGGTCGCTCGCGTCGTCAAGCCTCTTATTGACCGCCTCGATCATCTTGGCCGTAAAGCGCTCCGCGACACCCGACTGCCACGGGATCGTCCCCCGCTCCATGGCGGCGACGACGTCCTCATCGCTGTCATGATTCTTAAGCATATCAAATAGACTGATCCAGTCCGAATACGTCGATGGTGTTCGTATCATACTCTGTGTTTCCTCCTGACCACGACCTGCGGCGGGACGATATCCCATGCCGGAAGCCCCTTTGCCAGTGCGGACGACTCGCCCTGCTCGAGCAGGCTCATCACTGTCTCCGCGTCGCTGACATCGATCTGCTTGTTGTTTTTGACTGCTTCCACTGCGGTTGCAAATGCTCCCGCCGCCGCAGTCGGAGTCGTCGTCCCCGCAAATCCTGAGCGGGCAAAACCCGAATACTCACTGTTCGGTTCCGCTTCGAATGCGCTGAAGATTGGCTCCGACTCGGCCTTTGGCTGTTCCGGCTCAACCTTCGCGGGCTCCGCCAACGGAGCAGCCTGTTCGAACGCGCTGAAGGTCGGCTCCGGCTCGGCCTTCGGCTGTTCCGGCTCTGCCTTGACCGGCTCCGTCACCGGGACATCCTGCTCGAACGCGCTGAAGGTCGGCTCTGCCTTGACCGGTTCAACCTTCGCAGGCTCAGCCTGCGGAATGTCCTGCACTTCCTCCGCCTGCGATCTCGCAACAGGTGTCATGAGTTTCGTGCCGCACTTTACGCAGAATCGATACCCTGCTTTATTTGCCGTCCCGCACTTTGTGCAGTACACTTTGTCACTGTTAAAATTCATATCCATGCCGCACCTCCATCAGACATTTGTCCTTACATGACGACGGGTTCCGGAGAGCTTTCTCACGTACTGCTCGGGTGATATCTGTTCAAGGTATTCGACTACATGAGCAGCTTTGGCATCCTTCTGATTGAACTCCGCAATGAAATCAACGATCTCCGCCATCATGGCACGCAGGATCTCAATGCTGTTCTTCGAAAGATTATCATAGTCCTGTATGATGCGCTGACGGTCGCTCTCAATCGACTTCTTGCTGCTGAAATGCTTCACGACAAAGAATATGCCTGCTACCGCAGCTATAATTCCGAGGAAAAGATGGCCGGTAAACATCATGAGCAGACCGACAACGCCGATCACGCCTCCACCGTACAGACAGAACTGATCAAAACCGGACATGACGCACTTAGCCAGCTTTGCGTCCCGTTCCTGCGTGAGCTGGGCGATCATTTTTCCCTCAAGCTCCTGCTCATTTCGCCCATCCGCAGTCTTGTCGTTAAATGTCCCTATTGTGATGTCAATGTACTGGGGGATGTTCATGCGATTCCTGGCTGTAACATCGTTATATGCGCTGATGATCCAGTCTTTGGTCAGGGCAATTGCAAATTTCTGGGTGGAACAGCTTGCGCCGGACCCCTCCGGATCCATAGCGGCATCTGTGAGCAGCTGCGTGAAATCCTTGTGGGTATCGTAGACCTGCTGCTCGGCATCCATGACTGACTTCGCCCGCTTCTCATCGCCTTCAAACTCCTTGACGAGCTGCTCATAACGTCTCTTCCTTCGAAGTGGCAGCTCCTCGTCGTCAAAGTCGGTGACCAGGCTGTCGAGGATTCCGTCGAGCTGCTCCCTCAGAGTAGCTGTGGAAGTCTCCTGCTGATAAATATTTATGAAATAATCGAGCATCGTACCGTGAAGCTCAGCCCCCTCCATGACATCGACGAGCTGGCGCCATGTGGTACTGTATTTCGGGAGATACGTGTAGCCCGACTGATAGACCTTTCTCTTGCTCACGATGGCTTTTGACCACTGGTCCGTCTGCTGCTCGACAAATCCGGGTTTGTTGATCAGATTGTCCATCCACTCATTGATGGTCTTAGATATAAGTCCCTCAGTGTCAGCACCCATGAGGCCGCTGGCGTAAGCGTCCAGAATAATGACTGTCTTGCGGTCGAGATCTTCCTCGTCCTGATTGTCCAGGTATCTTTTCGTCCACTGGAGGCAGCTGCCTGCCCTGTCCGCTCTTCTGCAGACCAGTGCAAAGAACAGAGACGTTTTTTCATCATTCCTGCGAATGCCTTCCCGAACCGCTCTCTCAGCAATATCCTTTTTGTCGTTGATCCATGCGGCAAGTGCTACCAGACAGGGAGCAAGCCAATATCCGGGGGTCTGGACCATCAGCTCCTCTGAAATCGTGTTTATTGTCGACTGGCGGATCAGCCCCAGATCATCGGCCTGAAGAATACCCGTCGCAGACCTGCGGACCACATCATAATGTCCGTATTTCTTGTTGAGCTCATTGTCGAACTGAACAAGGCGGGTCTCGGCCTGCGCCAGTCTGTTGGCTCTTCCCTGAGAGATGACATACTCCTCGAATTCTCTGGTGAGGGCGGCAAGCTCATTATTAAGAGCCACGACCTTGTGGTCCACACTGCCCACACTGTCCTCGAGATCCTGCAGTTTGCTGCCGACGAGCTGGAGATTTCTCTCGATGATCGACAGATCAGCAGCCTCTATTATGCGCTCTGCCATATAGTTCTACCTCCTTGTTCATTTTGTGCATTCATCATAGATTTACGTCACGAGAATTCTGCGTCAGAGATTAATAATCCGGGAATTTTCTGTCGGCGTAATACTGATTCAGCAGCTTGACATTTGCAACTTCATTGGCATTCAGATACTGATCGCCGAAGGATGCCTTCGGCACTGTCGGTGAATACCAGGTCTTCTGCTTAAAATAATTGAGCCAGTTCTCATTCTGAAAGATATAGCCGTGCTTTGCGTATATCTCATTGATGCAGTAGCGCACCTGACCTGCCGTCATCCCGTTCACATCCCCGTAGGACCACACGCGGCTGCCGGAATCCGGGTACGCAAAGGACTCTGCTGTGTCATTCGGGATTGAGATCGGCTGTCCGGTCGATGCATCAATAACGTTGGGCTGGCTGATCGTCTGCGGAGGTACTTCTGTCGGAGTCGCCGTCGGAATCGGTGTAGACGTTGCCGTCGGAATCGGTGTCGGCGTTGCCACGGAAGCAGTTGTTGTTTCCGCGGAAGTAGTTGTTGCTGCCGCGGAAGTAGTTGCTGCTGCCGCAGCACTTGTTGTTGACGTTTCCTCAGACGCGGTCTCTGTCTTGCTTTCGTCCGGCGATGCAGCTGGCATCGTCTCTACTGTATTCGTCTGCGACGAATCAGGCTCTATCTTCATTGTCAGGAGCGGCGCAAGCACAAAAAACCCCAGGAGAAGTGCTGCGACGGCCGCTGAGACTATAGCTATGATTGGAATAGCAGACTTCTTCTTCGGCGTCTGCGTCTGATTATCAAAGCTATTGTCGTACCGGTCTGCTTCATATTCATATAAATGCTGGGATGTCCCACCGGACAGAAGTGAAGAATCCGATTCATAAGACGAATCAAAACTCTGGTCCTTTAAAACGGTCGTCTCCTCCGGTTCCGGTTCATTGCCGGACAGGATGCCTTCGAATTTGAACCCGCAGTAAGGGCAGAAGGAAGCTGCCTCCGGTATTCTCTCGCCGCAATTCGGACAAAATTTCGCTGTACCGGCGAAAGCATTTGATGTGTCTGTCTCTTCCCGGTTCGCATTGTTCCACGATGAATTTTCCATATTATAGTCCTCTTCCATTACAGTTATTCCGCCGGCTTCTGTTTTAAGTGGAAACCGCAGACGAACCTCCTCTGACTGCCATAATCCGCAAGCGGACACACAAACGGCTGCTCCGAGGAAATTCTGTCTTTGCCTTCCGGAGTAAAATGACCGCAGTCATATTTCTCACACATTGTGGTCTCAGGGTCATAGGAAACGAGCACGAACGTGTGCCATCTCCAGTTGGGAATTCCACTCACCCCGTTATCCTGCATCACAATATCGCCGGGGCTAAGCTGACTCTGATCTGTCACAAGTTCAAATCCGTGTGTTGTGAGATACAGGGCTTCGTTTCCTACATTCATTCCCTTGGCAGGCTGATCGGTCATCCCCAGATTCCATAGAGCCCGCGCAATCAGTCGGTCACAGCTGATGAAGCCATCCTCGCATGGCGGCATCGTCTGGGAATCACCGTAGGTATATCCGTTGTCATGGGCTGTCTGGTAGACTGCTGCCACCTCAGCCAAAAACTCTTCTGCCGTAAAGTCCGCATACTCAATCACGGTCTGGTCTGCGCTGTTCTCCACTATATCGAGCACAGCCTGAAGAGTAGCCTCGTCTGTAATCAGCTCGTCTTCCTGCAGGACAGGAGCCGGGGCAGATTCCTGCTCTTCCGGAACGATGACTGAATCTGTTCCGGAGTTCGCCTGCGTCCCTGTCACAATATCGGCATCATTGTCACTGTCTGCCGTCTCATTGTCACTGTCCACCGTCTCATTGTCACTGTCTGCCGTCTTATTGTCACTATCCACCGCCTCATTGTCTTGTGAGACATGTACGTTTTCTGTGACATCATTTTGATTCCTGCTGACACCGCATCCTGTCGCGAAGACCATGGTCCAGATGCAGATCATCGCAGTCAGTCTGAGTCCTGCACTACAACACTTCACTTTTCGTCCCCCTCCCTTTTGCGCTTTCGCTGCCCGGATGCACCGATTTACTTGCTCAGGTAACAGTCTACGATCCTGATATTATATTTTCCGCTGATCTGCAGCCTGAATTGTGACAGATCCTCAAGGCTCACTTCAAAATGCTGTATGCCTGATTCTTTCACCACAGGATCGGATTTGTAGAGCTGCCTCATTCCTGAACCACCGTAAATTGCAACGACCGGCGTCACCACATCCGCGCCCTCAGGCTCCGCGTTCATAATGATCGTTCCGGAGAGTTTAGTGTAGCCGCAGTCTGTGATATCATATTCAACCCAGTTATCCTGATTTTCATGAGTTCCCGCATAACCGGAAGCGTACGTATTACCTGCATTGTCACGTATAGTTGTCGTGATATATTCAATTCCGCCTTCGGCGCTGGAGCCGTTCCAATACTCCAGATCTGAAATCGGGACACGGTCCAGAGCGGAGGTATTACGATAAGGCACCATCGTTGAGTACTGTTCGTATCCCTCATCATTGTGGAGCACCGGGTCAACGACCCTTATATCGCCCTGCCCGCAGATTCCCACTTTCAATTTTTCGACACCATAGATCTTTAACGTGACATCTTCCGGTTTGAATCCGTTACAGACCTTCTGCGACTTATAGATCAGACCTCCGTCAGCATAGACCTGCACGAATGTATCCGGATGATTATCCGTCCGCCTTTCATAATTTAACACGATGCGGAAGCTGAAGTACTTGTACTGATCCCCGATTAAGTACTCTGTGACATTCTCGACGTTGCTCCGCATTCCACCAAGACCGGCATCATACTCATTATTATAGTTATCATGTACATGGGAATGCACGACAAGCTCATTGCCGGTCGTCTCTCCTCCGAATGACGTCAGACGAATTGCCGGAGCCGTATAATAGTGATCGTTAGTCCCGCTCCCCACTAAAGGCTCAGCGTTCTCGGTTGTTGCGGCAGTCTCAGTCGTTGCTGTAGTTTCAGATACTACAGTTTCAGTCTTCACTGTGGTTTCAGATACCGCGGATTCGTGCATCACTGAATTTTCAGATGCCTCGACAGCTTCAGACATCTCTGATTCTTCAGAAGACGCTTCCGGTTGTACCGGCGGTTTGGGAGATTTCCCTCCACTTGCTCTGATAAGGCCTACAGCAGCTGCGACAACAAGAAAGCAGCAGACAAAAAGGAGAGCGCGCACGAGCAGCTTTGAGCGTGGAGGTGCCTGCTCGATCTTCTCTGTGACGACCGGCCGCTCAGGCACAATTACAATATCGTCCTGTACAATGCGCCATGTATCACCGCTGTACACTTCCTCTGAAGAATGCTGCAAATCCGCTCCGCAGGACGCGCATTTCCCATCAGTAACAGAATTCCAGGCACCGCAGTATGGACAATAACTTCCTTGTGTATCCTCTGTCATTGTAGCTTCCCCCTCATTAGCAAATAACTTTTATTGTGGTCCCAGAACTGAAATCCAATCGTCCGATGCAAGGAACCAGATACTGTCCTCGACGACAACTCCGTGCAGGTCACTTTCCCTGACACTGCCGCTGCTTTTTCCTGACATTTTTCCCGATCCGAAATCATCGCGTCTCTGCAGGAAAGCGCCCTGTGCTGTCGAGCTCGCCGGTACACGCGCGGTGATTACCGGCACGCTTCCCTTCAAAATAAATATGGCGACACCTGTCGCGACCAGAAGACCGCCGAAGATAAATACCCAGATCTCAGGCATGCCGGAAATTGTTTCATACAATACCAGGCCGGCGCCGATCACCGCGATTACAGCGCTGAGCAGTGCTAATATTAATCCGGATGATTCAAATTGACTCAATCCGTCTAATGCAGCCGCGAACTCAGCAGCGCTTTGAAAGCGTTCCTCCGGTTTTGTCCTTGTGCACTTGACAATAATATTTTCCATCCCTACGGAAATATTCGGGTTAATTTTCCGTACCATCGGAAATTCCTGCTGTACATCCATAGGATTTTTCCCGCTGAGAACATAGAACAGAGTCGCGCCGGACGAATATATATCGGTTCTGGCATCTGTCTGACCCATTCCGCCATACTGTTCAGGCGCAGCGTATCCCTTTGTCCCGAGGCCGCGGGTATCCTGCAATTTTCCGGTTTTGAACTCCCTTGCAATTCCGAAATCTATGAGAGCGATCCTTCCGTCCTGTCGCAGTATGATATTGGACGGCTTAATATCTCTGTGTATGATCGCCTTTCGCCGGGTATGCAGATATGACAGGATCTCACACATCTGCCTTGCCCATCCGACAGCATCCGATTCCCTGCAAACTCCCTGCTTTTCAAGCAGGTCTTCCAGCGTTATTCCCTGGATCAGCTCCATCACAAGTATGAAGTGACCGTTCCACTCAAAGGCCTCGTAGAACCGGGGCACTCCCCAGTGATTGATCTGGGATAAAATGCCGGCTTCTTCCTTTAAAGATTCAATAGAATCCGTATCACTTTTGGCTTCTTTCAGACAGTACATATTTCCGCTCTGATCCTGAGCCTGATAAATACTGCCCATGCCTCCCGAACCGATTTCATGTACGATTCTATATTTATTTAGTATAACTGAACCGATCTCCAACATTTCCAAGATCCTCAATACGCTTTGATCAATACTGCAGTGATGTTGTCCGTCTCTCCCCGGCTTCTGTTCAGATTGATCAGATTTTCAATCTGTTTTTTCATCTGCATTTTGTTAAGAAACTGATTAGGCCTGAACGCATCCTCAATTTCCTGTGTCGTCACTTTATGCCTGAAACCATCTGAGCACAAAAGAAAAACTGTGTCCCCGACGATCCTGCCCGCATACAGGTCCTGGATACATGATTCATTCATGCCGACAGCCTGTGCAAGGATTCCCTGACGGTCATCATGTTCTGCCTCAAGCTCCGTCATATCTCCTCTTCGAACTGCCAGAGCGGTCATCGTCTGGTCTTCCGTTATCTGTCTGGCCTGATCGGCTGTTATGCGATAGATGCGGCTGTCACCGACATTCATGATAAAATACACATCATCGATGATAAGAATCACCGTTGCTGTTGCGCCCACCGTCACTCCTCGCATTCGCCCGTACGTGTTCAGCTTTTCATTTACATAATCAAGCCAGCGCTTCCAGCTGATTCGCAGTCTGTCTCTCGTCGCATTCTCCCGGATAAGAATGGGCAGCTGACTGTCAATCCAGTTTTCAAATGATTTCACGACCGAAGCGCTCGCTATATCTCCCCGCACTTCTCCACCCATACCGTCACTGACAATAGCGACGGCAACATGATGTCCTTCGATCCGAAGCTGTCTTGCCAGAAGGCTGTCCTCGTTGATCTGCCTCTGCAGACCTTTATCCGTACCGGCAGCAATAATTAAATTCATTTATCCTACCCCTCTGTCAGATACCTATAGTTTCACTTTGTGCATTCATCACAGACTTACGTTGCGAGAATTCTCTATCAGAGATTAATAATAGACCCCGTGGTCTTTCTGCCACTGGTTCAGAGCATCAAAGTTTGCTCTCTCATAGCTGTTAAAGTAATTGGCCCTGAGCACATCCCACTGATTGGACGGGCAGACACGGCGGACGCTCTGATACCATCCTTTATCTTCAAACTGGTCTCTGGCATCCTGCGCAGTCTGCGAGGAGCTCGTGAACGGGAATCCGTATCTCGCCAGAAGCTCATTGATCGCCAGCTGTGACAGCTTGTGCATCATATTGGCATCGCTGGATTCCAGGACCTGGTTCATGCGCGCTGTTGTCAGATATTCACTGCTGCTCTCCGGGAAAAGGAAGTCCGCGGCATTGGCCTGTATACCATCGTAGATCGTGATGACCTCCGGTATAACGACCTGCGGTTCCGGTGGAATCGGGGTCGCTGTCGGAATCGGGGTTGCTGTCGGAATCGGGGTCGCTGTCGGAATCGGGGTCGCTGTCGGAATCGGCGTTGCTGTCGGAATCGGCGTTGCTGTCGCCTCCGGCACTTCCGTCCGGTCATCTCCTGCGTCTTCAATGTTCTCTGCCGCCTGGGCTTTTGCCTCGGCATCATTGCCGGAATTCTCGGCTGTCGGTGCGGACGACGTCACCTGCGCACTGTCGCCTGATCCCCGATTGTCAAAACCGATCTTCACAAAGCCGGACCTCAGTATCAGGATAATTGACGCGGCAATGATAAGCAGGGACACAGCGATGATCACAATCGAAAGCTTACTCCCCTGTCCTTCATCTTTTTTCTTCTTTTTTCTCTTCTGCCCATTCGCCGGTGGCAGATATGCACCGCTATCCGATTCCGGCAGAATATGTTCCGACTCAGGCTGAACAGTTTTCCATTCAGGCAGATCAGATGCCGATTCAGTCGGATTGTTTTCCCATTCGGGCAGTGTATACTCCGGTTCAGGAGGATTGTTTATCGGTTCGGACGGCACAGCCTGGAAGCCGTATCCGCAAAACGGACAGAATTTCGCATCGCCCGGGATCTCCTCAGAGCAATTAGGACATCTCATAGTAACACCTCCAAGGTCTATTGCTGGAAATCTTGTGGTAGAGCACGGACCACAGTGTACTCCGTGACCCCTATCAGATGATTATATCATATCTGAACGCCGACTCGCACACATATGATACATTTTTCGCCAAACTGAAGCTGCGGCACTGCCATGCAGCCATCGATCTGTGCCTGGGATATTAAACTGAATAAGTCAAAAAACTTCTGCTACAACCGGATTTGTGCTGCAAAAAAAAGAGAAGCAGGATTACTCCCACTTCTCCGGAATGACTTATCTTATACTGTTTTTTCCTTTTCGACTTATAGCCTTGAGTCTCGGGTCAAGTCGATTATGACAGGCTATCCCAGTATTCAAGAATCATTGGCCAATATTCCTCGCTGATGCCTCTGTTCTTAAGTTCTTCGATCAGCTGCTCCCGAGTATATCCCTGGCTCTTGAACTGCGCTATAAACTGCTTGGCATACATTATTACTGCGGGGCTTAAATCTGTACCGCCTGCGACATTTTCTAGGTCGTCAAGTACGAGACTTTTAACGCCTGCACCTTCCAGTTTCTTCAGTTCAGATAAATCCAGCTTCTTATCCATTGTGCTTCATCCTCCAGATATATTATGTCATATGGAATGTGCTGTGTATCCCTTACTATAAATATATCTTATCGGAAGCTGAGCAGTTAACGATAAACGGGCGATTGAATCGCCCGTAGTATGATTATCGGGTTCCGATAATGTATCATTATCCAAAGTATCTGTCCAGAAGGCCCTTGAATGCCTTGCCGTGTCTTGCCTCGTCGCGTGCCATCTCATGAACTGTGTCATGGATCGCGTCGAGATTGAGGGCTTTCGCTCTCTTAGCCAGATCTGTTTTGCCTGCTGTCGCGCCGTTCTCGGCGTCAACACGAAGCTGGAGGTTCTTCTTTGTGCTGTCTGTCACGACTTCGCCGAGAAGCTCTGCAAATTTTGCTGCATGCTCTGCCTCTTCATAAGCAGCCTTCTCCCAGTACAGACCGATTTCCGGATATCCTTCACGGAAAGCAACTCTTGCCATAGCAAGATACATACCTACCTCAGAGCACTCGCCTTCGAAGTTAGCGCGAAGGTCAGCCTTGATGTCTTCCGGAACGTCAGAAGCAACACCGACAACATGCTCAGATGCCCATGTCATCTCTTCGCTCTGCTTTACGAACTTCTCAGCCGGAACCTTACATACCGGGCATCTTTCC
>ODAI010181515.1_pt1 | contig 14425 bp, 7 predicted proteins | sample 1539321 | NCBI WGS metagenome assembly ODAI01 (sample SAMN02144231, study PRJEB22623) | gut metagenome | biome: sheep rumen | host: Ovis aries | place: New Zealand
GCCTGCGTAAGCTCCGGACGAAGCATCTTGAACGGATCACCCTTGCCGGTATGCTGCATCATCTTCCGATAAGCACGCATGGTCTTATTGGAAGCGAGTGCAGCTGCAAGATTGGCCTTATCGATCGCGCTTTTTCTGGCGGCCTGATACTGCTCCGTTACTTTCTCCGTTTCACTTTTCTGCTCTTCAAGTTCCTTCCTCAGCTTCTCATTTTCCGCGAGCAGCTCTTCGTAGGAAGCCCGGAGTTCTTTGTATTGTGTAAGGATATCAGACATAATATCTCCTTCTTATAATACCTGCGCAGGTTCGTCCTTCTCGCGAAGCGCGTACCCGGTGCGTCGTAAAGTGAAGTTCGGATTGTAATAGGGATCTCCGTTCTCCAGGATCTCCGGCCAGCGTTCCCTGAACAGCGCAACTTCCTGTTCAAATCTTGCCACCTTGGCCTTGGTATCCTCATTTCCGCGGGACTTTGACTCGTAATGGTAAAGCTCCACTGCCGGATTATACACGATACGGTAACCGGCCTTGGTGATCTTCATGCACAGATCAACATCGTTAAAGGCGACAGCCATCCCCTCGTAGAAACCGCCGACCAGATTGAACACGGTTTTCTTCATCATCATGCAGGCAGCTGTGACTGCTGAGAGATCCTGCGCCGACGCGATCCGGTTCATATAACCGTGATCATCATGGATCGTTTTGGCGAACGGGTGTCCCGCAAGTCCTCCGAGACCGACCACGACGCCTGCGTGCTGCAGGGAACCGTCCTCATAGTACAGACGGGCTCCGCATGCTCCGACATCCTCTCGCAGACAGTAGCCGAGCATTTCCTTCATAAAATCGGGATTTATGACTTCCGTGTCATTATTGAGGAAGAGGATGAACTCTCCTCTCGCAAAACTGACGCCGTAATTATTGATAGCCGAGTAATTAAATGCGTCCTTGTAGGTTACAACGTTGAGATTCGGCAAATCACTCTTCAGCTTCTCGTAATAGCTGAATGTCTGCGGATCCACACTGTTGTTTTCAACGATAATGTACTCGTAATTCCTGTATGTACTCTTCTCCTCTATCGAATTGATACATCTTTCGAGGTCTTCCTTATGGTCCTTATTCGGAATGACGATCGATACGAGCGGTTCACTGTCCCAGTGATAGGTCGTCTTGTACCAGCCGGCCGCTTCCGTCATGGACACCTCGGCAGGAATTCCCGCCCGCTTGTAGTAAGCCTCCACTGCGCGTTTGCCCGAATAAAATGCGTATTCCTTGGATTCCGGATTTTCCGCGGTCGATGTGGCTGAAATACGCCAGTGGTAGAGTGCTCTCGGAATATGTCTGATATTCTTTGTCTCGCTCACGCAGCGGAGCACAAAATCGTAATCCTGCGCGCCGTCGAATGCAGGGTCGAGTCCGCCGACTTTCTCCTGAAGCTTTCTGCTTACGACCAGCAGATGGCATATGTAATTGTTCGTGAGCAGCAGGTCCAGATTGAAGTCCGGTTTAAAATGCGGTTCCGTGAGCATCCAGTCATCCAGGATCTTATCCTCATCCGAATAAATCATTTCCGTGCCCGGATATTTGTTGATAATGCGCACATTTTCAAAGAACGCTTCGGGCGATAAGATATCGTCGTGATCGCAGAAAACAACATAATCGCCGGTAACTTCCTCGAGAGCGGCATTGGTATTCTCCGAAATGTGAAGCTGCTGCCTGTTGCGAACGACTTTGATCCTGCTGTCCGACTGTTCCAGTTGCGTAAGGATTCCGTCTATCGGAGAGTTCTCACCGCTGCCGTCCGAGAGGATCAGTTCCCAGTTGGCGTAAGTCTGTGCCTTGATGCTGTCAACAAGTTCCGTAAGATATCTCTCGGGCGTCTTATAAAGAGGCACGACCACGGAGAACTTCGGCTCATAGCGGAACTGTTTCCTTCTCTGGATCTCCAGTTCATCTTTTGTGGCTCTGTGATCGATAGCCCAGTCGTTATAATCGATGTAAGCGCTGTTCCGGTTCTCTTCCACGATCTTCTGTTTTTCCGCATCCGGCTCATAATTGAGCTTTCTGCGTACAAAACCGCGAAGGTCATGAATCTCCAAAAACAGCGGCAGATCGTGGATATCCTCATAATTGATCGAAATCGAGAAGCCCTGACGGTCCTTCGGATCCAGGCAGAACTGGTCCGCAACATCATTGCGGATCTGTCGCATGATCTTGCAGTTGATCGGCTGTTTTTTGGCGTTCAGGATCTTTATCTCGCTGATCAGGTATTCGCGGTCAAATACCCAGCCGCGCAGGACGCACACCTCTTTGTGGTAAGTGATCTCATCAACGTAATAACATATCCCCTCCGTATCATTTTTCAGGCGTGGATGTATGCGGCTGAACGGATCGTCCTTCTTCATCATACGGCGCATCTGTCTGTATGTGCGCACGACCTTGAGATCCGCAATCGCGCGCAGAAGCGCGCTGCGCTCAATCAGGAGTTCCATTCTGTGGCGGTCCACGATACGGAGATGGCTGACTTCCTCGTCGCGGTTTCCGATTTCCTGCGCGACGAGCGGAGCCACCTCAGCGGACAGCGTCAGCACGTTCAGACGGCAGTAGAACACACGGGATCCCGCCATCCATTCACTCACGACAAAATCCGGCTCCATATTCGGGAATATGCAGATGTTCCCGGTGATGGACTGAAAGGTGCCCTTCATGCTTTCCGTTGTCAGAACGCCCTGATCGGTCGATATGCCCGCCACGCGGACATAAGCCGGCATATGTCCGAGTTCGACACGCACTTCCACTGCGTCGCCGATCGGGAGTTCGACAGCAATATCACCGTCACGACCGACAGGTATTTCAAGAGCCGGGACCTCATCATAGGTCTCGCCGATCTTTCTGTAGATCTTCACCGTCCTGCCGCCTGCGTTTTCCGCAGCAAGTTCATCATACTGTTTTTTGAGCAGGTCATAGCTGTTCTTCAGCTCTCTGTATTCTAACGAATCTTGTGACATAGTGTCCTCCGATTGCCATTCCTATTCTTCTTCCTGATTTGCGAGCTTCGGATACTCTCCGACGAACGCGAAATCTCCGCGTGCTGCATCCAGATTCGGATTGAAATACGGATCGCCGTCCCTGAAATACTTCTCCCAGCGCTCCCGTATATTGCGGGACTCCCTCAGGAATCTCTCATGCTTTTCGCTGTCATCTCTTGCCTTGTCACTTCCGCGTGTCAGGGATTCATAGTGGGTGAGCTGTGCAAATGCATTCACCGTCACCAGATAGCCTGCCTCCCGCACCTTAAGGCACAGGTCCACATCGTTGAACGCGACCGTATATTCCTCATCAAATCCGCCGATTTCTTCAAATACTTCTCTCTTCACCATCAGGCAGGCGGCCGTCGCGGCGCTCAGGTTCTGAGTCAGACAGGATCTGGGGTCGCTGTGAGGAGATGATGCCTCCTCGCCGCTGAACATATGGCCGGCGGCGCCTCCCATACCTACCACTACTCCGACATGCTGAATTGTATTATCCGGGAAGAGCAGCCTTGCTCCGCAGGCTCCGCAATCCTCCCTCTGACATATGGAGAGCATTTCCTCGATCCAATCCGGCGTGATCACTTCAACATCGTTGTTGAGGAACAGAAGGTAGCTTCCGTTCGCCGCTTTCACACCGAAGTTATTGATGGCGGAGTAGTTGAACGGCTTATCCCATGTCAGTACCCTGACGTTCGGGTACCTGTGTTCCAGTCTCTCATAGTAGAGGAAAGTCTGTTCCTCGGTACTGCCGTTCTCGATGATAATGATCTCGTAATTTCCGTAAGTGGTCTTGCCCATGATCGAATCGATCGCTCTGCGAAGGGTCAGCATGTGGTCCTTATTGGGGATGATGATCGACACGAGAGGTCTTCCCGAGACCCTGGCTTTTACGTGATATCCGCCTCTTATCGGACCTCTTTCGCTCCTGCCGTCGATTCCGACGCGCTTTAAGTGCGCATCGATCGCGCGCATTTCGCAGATATATTCCGCTTCGATACTGTCGGGATTTTCGAGCAGTCTCGCCGGATTGATCCGTCTGTGGCTGAGGGCAATCGGTACATGGGCTACTTTGCGGGCATTTTCACAGCAGCGGAAAATGAAATCGTACATGTAAGCGTCGCCGTAGTTGAGATCCGGCAGACCGGCTTTCTCAAGCACCTCACGCCTTACCGCGAAGAAGCTGCCGATATAGTTGTTGCTTCTCAGATAATCCGGGCTGTAGTCCGGTTTGAACTTCGGTGAAGTGTAGAAGAATCCCTCCGGAGTTACCCTGTCCTCATCCGTGTAGACGGCGTCCGCGTCCTCACGGTTCATATATTTCACTATTTCATAGGCTGTCCGCGGATCCGCTATGTCATTGGCGTCGACCGGAATGATCACATCTCCGGATGCGATCTTCATCGCTTCCGCGAGGTTGGACGCAGTGACAGGATCTTCCTCGAGCCGGATATAGTGCAGTTTCGCTTCCGTGCCGTAACTGTCCTCAATGAATTTCTTTGTCTCGTCGTTCGTGCTTCCGTCCGCGATGCAGATCTCCACTTTCCGATAGCTTTGAGACAGCAGGGAGTCTATCATCTTTCTGAGGTTCTTGTTCGATACGTTGTAGACCTGCATACAGAAACTCACGAGCGGTTCGAAGGCGAAGGTCTCCTTTCGCTGTCTGCGGAGCTCCTCATGACTTGCCCTTCCCCTTCTGGTGTAGTCGTCATACTCCATGGGACGGCCTTCCTGAGCTTCGTAGACGATCTCACCCTGTTTTCCGCGCTCGATTTCCGCCTCGTCCACGCCTTCTACCGGCACTTCGAGATACCCCCGCGGATCTTCGATTCTGAGCGTGAGCGGCAGGCTTCCTATCCTGCTGTAGCGGATACGGATCTCAAAGCCCGGCCGTCTCTCCGGATCGAACTTGAGCTGCTCCGCAACATCGTCTCTGAAGGAGCGTAAAATGCTGCATTTTACTTCATGTCCTTCTGCGTCCACGACCTGAAGGATTTCATTTCCGAACAATGTATCCACAGTCCACCCGTGAATCAGAAGGTAGCTGTCGTGTGCCGTCACGTTATCGATATTGTAAAGGATCTCTGACCCGTCGTTGGTGATCTTCGGACGGAATCGTGCGATCGGGTCATCCTGCTTTCTGCTTGCCCGGACTTTGCGGTAGATGCGAAGGACTTTGGTATCGCCCAGCTCGTTAATAGCGTGATTCCTGTTATCGATTATATTCTGGGAAAGGCGCGCGGCACGCCGCATGCCGGCCATCAGAGTCTTCTGTTCCTCGAGCCTGTCTTTCAGAGCGGCGTTCACCGACTCCTGCTCCTTCATCGCGGCCGTCACCTTCTGCCATGCAGCTGTGTAGCCTTCATCGAGAGGCAGCACCTTCATGTCGACCTCCACGCTTTCCGATCCTTTCGGAATATCGGTCAGTATGAACCAGGGGTCTTCTTCCGTGAAGATCAGGTCGTTGTCACCCAGAAGTCTTCCGTTTATGATCGCTTTCGAGAGGTCGAGGGGCACTCCGTCGGCAGTCAGGCTGTTCACATGAACGATGACGGCTGCCTCGGTCGGGTCGATTCGCAGCATGGAAGAACCTCCGAGACGGATCGTCCGCTTGTAGATACCCTGCGGGGCAGAGTACGTTACGATCATGTGATCAGGCGTGAAAGTTCCGTCCTTTTCAGGGAAGAGCGTGACCGTGCGCTTCTCATTTTTCTGGCTGTATGCTTCGAGAAGCTCGCCGATCACGACGTGACCCGGCGAAATGACCGGATAAAGATCGCGCAGTGCGACCTTATCCCCCGTAACATAAGCCTGGAAGTTCGTCTCCATCTGCTCGAATCCGGCAATATCCTCCTCCGTGATCCCGTAGGACGGGAGGATGTTGTAATCGTGAAGGAACTGCCGTTTCATATTCACGTCCACATAGTAGTGGTAGACTCTCCAGATGATATAGTTGACAGGCACGGGAAAATGGAACGTCCACTCGTAATCGATTACGTTCCAGCCGTCCCTGACAATCACATTATTAAGTACCATATCGATATTGGCCACAGAGAAGGCCCGTGTTCCCGATGTGGTGATATCCCCGAAAACGCGGACGTAATCATCTGTCCTTACATAATCGGTGTCCGTGGCCTTGATCAGCTCATCGAAGTATTCCCGAAGCGCTCCGACCAGCTCGTCCGGACGCTCAAGCAGCATATCCATATGTTCCTCGAGCATCTCTCCCTTAAGGAACTCAAAGGAACAGAATCCCTCACCGGCAGTGCACCGGTTCGGAATGAACCGCGTCTTGTCAAATATACGCCTGAGTCCCTGATAGCTGTCCATAAGACCGTTTATATGCGCTGACGCACGGGGATCTGCAGCTGCCTTGATAACAGACTTTACGCCTCCGTCCTCGATGATATCCGTGCGGATCGCGAGTTCCGGACGGCGGTCATTTGAATATTTCGTAAAAATAATCATAGGCTTCCTCTAAATCACAAGTCTGATGCAATAGTTTTCGGATACACCTGCCGGTCTATCGGCGCGCTACGACAAGAAATGAATTGGAGAACAGCGGAAAGAGCCCGCTGTCAACAAGTGAATCGTACGCCTGCGTCTCATCAAAAAGAATCATCCTCTCCCTGTCAAAATTGGCAAGGTTCATGCGAAGTTCACCGCGCTTCGGAAGATAATAGTCCGAGTAGATCGACATCGGGAACTTATAGTCCGGATATGGATAGTAGAAGGTAAAGTCGGAAATTCCGCCTTCCGTAAGGAGTGCTTCGAGTTCAGGCTTTGAAAATGTCCTCGCCCGGCTCGTGTCGCTGTAGCCCTCGATTCCCTCAAAATACTTTCCGCTGTGATCTTCCGTGGCGCCGGCAAAGTATTTCATGCCCAGGCGGTTCTCTATGGCTATGACCAGCTGTCCGCCCGGCTTTAGGTGCCGGAGTATGATGGCAAGGAAATCCCTGTAGGGCGTGCCGGATGATATATATCCCTGCGCGTACTCAAAGACGCCGATCAGGGTGATCATGTCATAGTCGGTTTCGAGCTTCTTCTCAACATCCTCGAAGTTGCCGAGACGGATCTCGATGTTATCTTTCTCCCGGTTGCGCCATGCATTGATGAGGCTTCTCTTTCTGGACAGCTCCACACATGTGACGCTTCCGGCTTTCTCCGCGATCGTGCCGGTGATCGCACCGCAGCCGGACCCGATCTCCAGGACTTTCATACTGCGGTCGATCGGCATCCAGCTCATGATATTGGTCCGGATCGTGGAGAAATGATACATGACCGGCCAGCTCTCCCTCTCCTCGACTACCTTGTCAAAATCCTTTGGATCCGTATTTTTCGCAATGTCAAGGAGGACGTCCTCTATCTCACCGTCCGAGTAGAGATCACGTCCCGGATAATCCTCGGTATTTAGTACGACATTTCCGATTGTCTCTCTGTATTCCATACTCTCTCCGTTAATTAAGCAGCTTTGTGGTGATCTGGGAATTCATATCATAGAAACCGACTGTGTTCTTCGGAGATACACACGTGACATTCAGGATATCATAAAGTCTGTGGAACACCCTGAAATCTCCGTCCATATATCCGGTACATCCGAAGGACAGCAGATATTCTCCTCCCTGCAGGTCCATCTTCTGTCGGAATGTGATCACGATGTCATCCCCTGCTTTTCTCGGTCCGACGGGTATCCCCTCGAACATCGTGTTGGTGCCGGTAATCTCCGTACCCTGCAGGTTCTTAAATGTGTATGCGAAAATCGGTTCGCTCACGTCCTTATTGAACTTCACGCGCATGCGGATAGAGAATTCCGTTCCCTTTTCGATGGAACTCGTGACATTTCCCGCCGCATCCATAGTCGCGACATAAACGATTGACGCGTGACCTTCACCGTATTCCAGCGTATTCGGATTCTTCGGGAGCCCGCCCGTGAGACCGCCTGTCTCCATGGCACGCTTTTCCTGTTCCTCGGGCGAGAGCGCTTCCTGCTCATTTTCACCCTCAGCGCCTTCTCCCCCGTCCTCGATGTGGACAAGGAGCTTCTTGTAGAGGTCAACGATCTCCTTGGGATTTCCCTCGTCCATCTTGACGCCCTTATTGAGCAGGATGACTCTGTCGCAGTACTTGGAGATGCTGCCAAGGTCATGGCTTACGAAGAGAATCGTCTTGCCCTGCTTCTTGAACTCCTCGAACTTGTGATAACACTTAGCCTGGAAGAATACGTCACCTACCGAGAGCGCCTCATCGACGATCAATATCTCGGGGTCAATGTTGATGGCAACCGCGAAGGCCAGTCTGACGAACATACCGCTCGAATATGTCTTACAGGGCTGGTTGATAAAGTCTCCTATATCCGCAAATGCAAGAATTTCCGGTACTCTCTTCTCGATCTCTTCCCTCGAAAATCCCATCATCGTACCGTTCAGGTAGACATTTTCCATACCTGTATATTCCATGTTGAATCCCGCACCCAGCTCCAGAAGCGCAGAAATCCTGCCGTTGACTTTTACGTCACCGGCAGTAGGTGAGAGAACGCCCGTTATGATCTTCAGAATAGTCGATTTGCCGGAACCGTTCGTTCCGATGATACCGACCGTCTCGCCCTTATTGACCACAAAGCTCACATCATTGAGGGCGTAGAGCTCGCGGTATCTCTTCTTTCTGGACAGTCCCAGTGCCTCTTTCAGTCTGTCTGAGGGCTTGTCATATAGTCTGTACATCTTGGAGAGATGCGTGACCTGAAGAGCAGCCACCTTCCTGCCGCTGCTCTCCTGCTCTTTCACGTTCCCGTCCAGGACTTTTTCTGTTTCACTCATCTATATAAGTGCTCCTTCTTTTCATTTCGTCTTATGCGCCAACGGACACCGGCCCGGATACGGTCATTCTCATTACAGCACATCCGCAAAATGTATCTTAAGTCTCTTGAATATCACGGAACCGATCACGAACAGGACTGCCGTCACGGCCCAGAAATAGATCGTGAGCTTGAGATCCTGCCAGAACCATACATGTCCGTAGATAGACTGTCTGTACCCGTTGATGACATAGAACATCGGATTGATCTTGAAAATGAACTGATATTTCGCCGGGACCATATCCAGGTTCCACATAATCGGAATCGTCCAAACGCCGATCTGCAGGATGATATTGATGATCTGCGACAGGTCGCGGAAGAAAATTACGATCGCACATGTCCCGTATGTTATGCCGAGACCGAATACGAACATGCAGATGAAATAGTAGAGGACCTGCAGTGTGTAGAGACTCGGCCAGATGCGGTAAAGCGCCGCAATCAGGATCGTAAGCACTACAAAGAAAGAGTGCACGAACAGGGCTGAGATGGCCTTTACCATCGGCAGCACGCTGATCTTGAACACGACCTTCTTGACCAGATAGCTGTACTCGATCAGGGCGTTGGTGCCGGAATTCATGAGATCCTGAATATAGAACCAGGGAACGATACCGGATACCAGATATACGACGAAGGGGACCTCCGCCACGCGCCCGCTCCTGAAGCCGACCGAGAAGACGAACCAGTACACCAGGACCGTGACGACCGGCTGAACGAAAGCCCAGAAGATACCCAGATAGGATCCGGCGTATTTTGTCTTGAAGTCATTGCTGGCGAGCTTGAAAATGAGCTGCCTGTTCTCAAAGATCTCTATCGGAAGAGTCAGGAACTTGTTTCTGAATACAAATGCCGCGATGAACGCTCCGTCAAGTAAAAGAAGCGCCAGAATACGGATGATCCAGTCAGCTCTCTGCGTGCTTGCCAGGGCTGCGGCTTTTGTCTGTGCGAGTTCGACCGGAATCACGATATGCGGATCCCCCGCTTTCGTCTCCACGTGCAGAACGCCGTTCTTACAGGTCATCGATGCGATGTCATTCTGCACCGCACTACCCGCTGCCGCTTCGAGGTCGATCTCGTCGACCGTATCGCCGTAGGCCACAGCCAGGCTGCTTATATCCCAGGTACCTGCTGCCGCACCGAAATCAATCCGCAGGAACTCGGTCTGAGACCCGGCCGTAAATTCCAGCTCGCAGTCATCGCCGATCTTCTGCCCCTCGGCAGGGTATCCCGCAATCGTGCTCGTACTTTCTCCGTAAGCGTTCTCGGGACCCGAATAGAAAATCTGGACATTGTCTGAAATGTCCGATCGTATTGTCATCTTCCCCGTGAATGCCGCTCCGCCCCGGCTGTGCCAGTTCAGGATACCGATATTGAGAAGAATGACAAGAAGGATGCCGAGAGCAGCAATCAACTTCAGTTTCTTTGACATGTTGTATGCTCCTTGTGTCTGTAATCTGAAGCACCTGCGAATCGGGTGCTGAGTAGTTGCCATAATCCTAAGTATTATAGCATCGAAAGAATACCTGTGCAAGCTGAGCGCTTTTATGCCTACTTGCGCCCGAGAATCCCCTTTAATTTCATCATATCCTTGTAGGAGCGGGAATTCGTCACCGTCTCGAAATTGGATTTCCAGGTATCCCGATCCTGTTCCATGAGTCTCAGGGATTCCCGGAGAGCGGCGTTCTCTTCCCTGAACTTCTGCAGAGCGTCCCTCGTCTCGTCCCATCTCCAGAACCACGACTGATCGAGGTCCGCATATTTCTTCCGCGCTTCTTCCAGTTCCTTCGTGAGACGGTCGATCTCTGACCGCTGCACGAGGACTGCTCTCTCATTTTCTTTCCACATGCGTTCTGCAAGGAGGGTTCGCTCATTTGCAAGATAATCGATCTTTTTGCGGTCCGTCAGGGCCGAAAGCCCCGCATCCGAGTCACTGCCGTAAACATAGCTGAAAAAGAAATGCTCATAGCTCCTCTGCAGAATCTCCTGTTCCGTCCCGACGCCGACAAGGGCAATCGCCTCCGCGAGAGGAAGCAGGCTCTCCAGTTCGGGAATGTGGTAGTAGCTGTCGCGGATCGCATGGTAGACGACAAGATCCCGCGGAACGGGAAACTCATTCACCCATTCGTAGTCGATAAAGACCGGCTCCCCGTCCTGCAGAATAATATTTGAAGCGGTCGCATCAAAATTGGCTGCCCTGTAGGCCGGCTTGCCCGCATAGACGCTCCCGTCCCCGAACCACTCCCGAAAGCTGTCCGTCTCCTCGAACGGAACAGTTCCTCCGGGCACAGAATCGAGCAGTTCCGCGTGGCTTTTCATATATAAGACCAGGGCATCCCGGTCACCCTCAGAAGCGGCCAGGCGGTAGCGGTCCTCAAGAGAACTCCCTTCGATAAAGTCAAAAACCAGACCGTCCTCCGTCAGCTTAGCCGGACATACCCGAACACCCGGATAGATTTCGTCAAGGAGCGTCCGATACCGCATCATGTTCTCAAGGTGTCTTCTGCCCTCTTTGCGGACGGCACACTTTTCGACGAACCGCTTTCCGTCATCTTCCCATACGGAGGTGATCATTGCAAATGCCCGTCTTCTCTCATCCGCACACTTCATTATCAGTTTCTTCATACTTTTTCTCCGATTCGGTCGAGCTTTTTCAGAACCTCCCACCAGGCACCCGGTCGGATTTTTTCAAAGAGGACCTTATTGTTTTCCCGCAGTTCGTAATCCAGATTCGTCAGCTGAACGGAAGCATAGTGCGAACCCGTGACCGTCCCCGTCATCTGCTTCCTGCTCTGAAAGAGGTACGGGAGGAGCAGCATGACGAGTTCAGGATCCGCCCTCACAGGGCTTCCGTCCGGCAGACGGATTTCGCGCCGCAGTACATCCGACACTTCATGAGACTCGTATATTTCCCGCAGCACGGATACTTTCGCCCAGTAGCTTCCGCCTGCCGGCCATACCGGCGGCATTTCTCCCTTAAGGACCGGGAAGGTGAAGCCGAGAGCATCCGCGACCGCTCGAACTTCCTCATATCTCCCGTGCCAGCCGTCCTCCGTCTCATGAAAATGCCTTCCGAAAGTGGGCAGAGGCGGTACGAGCAGCCCGAGTTCGGGGTTATCTCTGAATATCTGCACAGTGTTCTCTATCTGGAAGGCTGAGCCGATGAGGCTTTCTGCGCTTCCATAGAAGGTCGATCCCATGTCTTCGAAGGCATTTTCCGGAAGTTTCAGAACGCATACATATCTGTATTTCCTAAGATACGGCGAAGCGAACAGCCTTCCGAATTCTTCAAAGGTCCGCGGTACCCCATCCGAATAGAGAATATTACACTCTCCCGGAATCTTCCTCAGGTATCTTCCCGCAAGAAAATCACCCTGCTCTTTGGTGCCGATGACGAGAACGCAGGCTTCATTTTCAGAAATCTTCCCCTTCGAGACTTCCGAATCGACCACATAGGATTCGTGGATTGCATAGCGCACCGAATTCAAATCCTGTAATCTCAGAAGATTCTCCCAGATCATGGACATGTCGTAGTCGGTCAGCTCCCGCACAGCCCTGCAGGCGTCGCTGTAGCTCTCCCCGGCGGAATTCGCCAGCAGGCTGAAATAGTCGCCGAAGAAGAGGCGGCGCTTTATGATCGGGCAGTGCTTTTCGATGAGCTCTCCCCCCTCGAACATAAAGGGGGCGTACACGACGCCTTCGAATGCGTCGGTGTTCGAATATACATCCCATTTATAGCCGAGATCAGCAAAATGCCTTGTAAAAATCGCCTCATACTCGTTGATGGACGCTTCATAGGAAATGGGATCGGACATGTTTATGATAAAATCCCGGTAGCTGTAACTGAGGAAAAAGTCTCTTCTCAGGGCAAGAAAATGTGAATTCAGATGCTCCGGAATATGGCCGTAACGGATCCGGCCGCCCGTCGTGTCCGTCGGAACGTCGTGATGCTTCGTAATGCCCCAGAAATCGAGATCACGGCCGCTCATCTCACCGAACATTTCCGGGAGCGGGAACAGCGGCGCAAAAAATGTATAGTTCATGAGGACCAGCTCGTCATATGTCGAAAGCCGCTCGAAACCGATCCAGAAAAGGCCTTCCCTGTATCCCCCGACATCAAAACCGGTGTTGACGCGCACAAGCACAGAGTCAGAGTGGCTCTTTAATGCGGCTTCGCCCTCCCCTGTCACGTAACCGTTCACCACGACAAGCACGTACGAAGAGACGCTTTTGAGCGCATCAAGAAGACCGGTCACATATCGATCGACCAGTCCGTCCTTATCGTAATATAGAAATATAATGCATCTGTTTCTCGAATTTCTGTCTATAAGCATTCTTATTTCAGACCTTCCTCCGGTCTGTATTCACTTTCCCCGGGAATATGACTGAGCCGGTCCATAAAGAACCTGAAGGGCATATAACCGCCGCAGAGAGCGCTCTCCCGGTTTTTCAGCGTATGTGTCAGATATGTCAGATTATCCAGAATGACCGGTGCCCACCGATCGGACATGAGCCAGCCGGAATAGTACCCGTCATTCTGCACGGCAAACGGAATTACTCTCTCAATCGCATGGAGCAGCGTCGCATCCGCCGGAGTAGGTTCGTTCGGAAAATCGTTGATCGACCAGTCCTTTGAGAACAGCGTTCTGAGAGCCTCCGAGCGGATATAGCACTCTGAGCCGAACGGCGCCACAGGCTCCCACTCTCTCTCCACGGGAACCCGGATGTTCAGCTCCGAGGCAATCTTTCTGACTCCCTCATAATTCTCTCCCCATTCCCCATGTCCGATCGTCGGATAGTAATCCGCGTGAACGGGAGGCGGAGGCGTGAGAAGTCCCAGCCTTTTGTTCTTTGCGAAGAGATCCAGCACGTTCCGCACATATACTTCCGTGGGCATCAAACATTCAAAACACATCTTCTCCCATGACCGACCGGTGGACAGCTGCGGCAGCTGCGGTACCTTCTTATCATGGACTTTGAGGATCACATCATATCTGAAGATGACGTCCCTCCAAAGCATGAGGAACGGCATAAGGTCACGGCCCCGGTTTTCCGTCGTCCTGATCTCGACCCTGTGTGATTGTTCGAGCGGAGCAAATGCGCTCCTCACCTTTTCGGACGTATCTCCTGCCGGAACGGAAATGTATATAGGAGTCCCTTCGGGGAGATGCGCGGCGTATGACGCCATATTTTCAGCAAGTTCCGGATAATAGATGTGCGCGATCACGGCAAGGCTCGTCTGCTCGGGACCGCTTTTCCTTAAGCATTCCGCCGGAAGCGTGAAATTGAGATGCAGACGCTTTTTTATGGCAGCCATGTTCTCTGTCCTGAGGATCGTCTCCCAGATGAGATCCGTATCATAGTCCGTCTCGTGCTCAAGGTACTCGAAGGCTTCTCTTGTGGCCTCGCCGCCGCTCCTCTCGAAGGCTTCCCCGTACTCATGGAAGAAGGATCGCTTCTTCATGACCGGGCATCCCTTTTGTTCGATCAGATAACGCGGAAAATCACGCAGCGGATCCTTTGAGTATCCTCTGAGCTCGGGACAATTCATGTA
>ODAI010839846.1_pt1 | contig 14425 bp, 11 predicted proteins | sample 1539321 | NCBI WGS metagenome assembly ODAI01 (sample SAMN02144231, study PRJEB22623) | gut metagenome | biome: sheep rumen | host: Ovis aries | place: New Zealand
ACAGGAATACTGATTCGGATATATTCTCCAATCAGAGAACTTGTCTTCATAAAAAGATCTTTTACACGGAACTGAATCTTTTTATCAACAAAGAAAAGATATCCTACAATCATGATGGCTTCAAAAAGACGGGCAATCAGAGTTCCAAGGGCAGCACCGGCAACCTCCATACGAGGCGCTCCAAACATTCCGAAAATAAAAGCATAGTTAGCACAAAGGTTTACAAAAAAGGCGCCAATAGAAACATAAAGCGGAAGTCTTACCTGACCAACACTTCGCAAAACAATTGTAGAAACAAGTGAAGTTCCAAGGAAGAAGTAGGTTATAATTGACCAGCGGAAATAAATATCACCAAGGCGGATAATTTCTTCGTCGCTGGTGTACATCTTCATAAGAAGGCTTGGCATGAGCAAGGTTGCAAGTGCAAACAGAGCAGCGAGTCCCACTGTAATTCTGAGCATAAGACAGACAGTCTGCTTAAGTGCGTGGCCGGCTTCTTCTTCGTGACCGTCTGCTGCTTTTTTCATACCCCAGTAACGCGAAACGAGAACCGAAGCTCCCATTCCAAGGCCCATACAGAAAATATGATAGATACTGATAAATGAGTTTGCTAAAGATGTGGCCGAAAGCGCATTTTCACCAAGGCTTCCGACCATAATTGTATCGAGCATGTTTACGCCGATACTGATAAGACTTTGAAGTGCAATAGGAAGGGCGAGCGCAAACACGCCCTTATAGAATTTAGGTTCATTTTGAAAGAGTTTCATGAAGGCATTGTAAAACGTTTAACATTATTCTACAAGCCGGTGTTTTTCCCATCTTCGGCTCTTCCATCTCCACAGCATTACAAGACCGCGGGTAGTTTCATCGGTTCCAATTCCAAGCCAGAAGCCTACAAGACCAAGTCCGCATTTGATTCCAAGAATATAGCTCAAAAGAACCTGAACAGACCAGTTTGAAAAGATTCCGTACAAAACAGGGAATCGTACATCACCAGAACCTTTAAGACCACCAATATAAATCAGATTAAGGGAGCGGCCAAATTCAATATATGCCGAATAAAGCAGCAGAGTACTTACAAGAGCGTGAACTTCCGGAATATCTGTAAAAATGCTGATTACAGGATTCTTTATCAGATTGACTATGACAATCATAATCATAGAGCAGGAAGTTGCCACAAGCTGATAGCGGAATACCTTTTTGTAAACAACGTCATTCTGATGAGCGCCAACAAAGTAACCAGACTTAATCTGAGTAGCCTGACCAATCGCAATAGCAGCAACGAATACAAAGCGCAAAATAGTCATTGTGTAAACCTGGGCAGACATGGCATAAGTTCCAAGAGTAGAAATCATTGCCATAACTGTAATCTGGCTTACGTTATAAGAAAGACTTTCGCCCGCTGTAGGAACACCAACCTTAAGAACCATCTTAAAGGCATCTTTTGGGACCTTTGTGATGCCATGAATATGGAAAACAACATCCTTGCGACGGCGGATAAAGAAGAAGAAAAGAATGCAGGAAACAACCATTGCAAGGCCTGAAGCACCTGCAACACCAGGAACTCCGAGTACAGGCAAGCCAAACCAGCCGTAAAGCGAAAGGGCATTACCAAGAACGTTTGTGAGGTTTGCGGCAATCGAAACAATCATAGCTTCTGTTGTGTAGCCGTAGCTGCGGAGAATTGCTCCCTGAAGAAGACTGAACGCATTAAAGAAACAGCAACAGCCGCCGTAAATTACAAAATACTGCCATGCGTAGTGGCGGACAGTTTCTTCCAGCTGATAGCGGCCAAGCAGCCAGCCGGTTCCAAAAATAACCAGAGCGGTAAGCAGAAGCGAAATAAAGAACACCATGATTGCACCCGCCTGAGCAACGTGTCCCAGTTCTTTTTCTGATTTTTCTGCGCCAAGGTACTGTGCAAGTACAATTGAACATCCGGTACCAATTACAGAGAATATAATAGTAAGAAAGAATACATACTGAGAAACAAGACCTACAGCAGCAACAGCTTCGTTACTGTAGGAACTGAGCATCATAGTATCAACAGAGGAAACTAAAATTCTGAAAAACTGCTCCATTGCGATAGGCAAAGTGAGTTTGAGCATCGGCAATGCGCCGCGATTCTTATTCTGTGCCATAATTGTATTGTATATTGTTGAAAAAATTGTAAATTGTCAAATTCTCTTAAAAAATAGACCTCTTCGCTTCATAAATTTTTGTGATTTTTTCACCATTTTTCACAGTTGTATTGATGAATAGAAACAAAAAATCCGATATAATAATAGAGGAAACTTGCGGTGGCTGCAAAGTCTGTTAGTCATTCAGCCGGTGCACCCGTAGTTTTCGTATGACATTATTTTTGAAAGGTGGAAAAATGACTTTCAGTTCAGTTCTTGATTCCATTGATGGAATCGTGTGGGGAATCCCTACAATCGTCCTTATCCTTGCCACAGGTCTTATCCTGACAATCCGTGCACGTGGCATTCAGTTCACAAAGTTTGGAAGAGCCTTCAGATCAATCTTCAAAGAAAATGAAGGTAAAGGTGAGCTTTCTGGTTTTGCAGCCCTCTGTACAGCACTTTCAGCAACAATCGGTACCGGTAATATTGTCGGTGTAGCAACAGCTCTCGTAGCAGGTGGTCCTGGAGCCCTCTTCTGGATGTGGATTGCCGCCATTCTTGGAACAGCAACAAAATATGCAGAATGTATGCTTGCTATTAAATATCGCGAAGTAAGCCCAGACGGACACGTTCTTGGTGGACCTTTCTATACAATCGAAAAAGGTATGGGCCCTAAGTGGAAGTGGCTCGCAGTGCTCTTTGCAGTATTCGGAGCTCTTGCCGGTATCATGGGTATTGGTACAATGACTCAGATCAACGGTATCACTTCTGCAGTAAACAACGCATTTGACCCTGACAGCGCACACATCGCTTTCACACTCTTTGGAAATGACTACACATGGGCAACAGTAATTGCCGGTGCAGTTGTAACAATCTGTACAGCTCTTGTTGTAATTGGTGGTATTAAGCGTATCTCTAAAGTTGCAGAAAAAGTTGTTCCTGCAATGGCAATTATCTATGTATTCCTCGGACTATCAATCCTCATCATGAACGCAATGAAGATACCTGGAGCATTCGTTCTCATCTTCAAGAGCGCATTCGGATGGAAGGCTGTTGGAGCAGGAGCAATGGGATTCGTATTCAAGCAGATTACAGACTCAATGCAGAAAGGTATTGCACGCGGTATCTTCTCTAACGAGGCCGGCCTTGGTTCTGCGCCAATCGCTGCTTCTGCAGTTCAGACAAATGAACCTGTAGAGCAGGGACTTGTAAACATGACTGGTACAATCATTGATACACTCATCATCTGTACAATGACAGGTCTTGCAATCGTAATCGCTTTCTATGGTGATATCATTGGTGGTGTTACAGAATGGAACGCAGGTGCTCAGGGTGCTGTTCTTACAGCCACAGCATTTGCAAAAGTACTTGGTGGTGACGGACACAGCGTTCAGTTCCTTCTTATGCTTTGTCTTGCTTTCTTTGCTTTCACAACAATTCTTGGATGGGACTACTACTCAGAAAAATGTCTTGAATATCTTACAAAGGGAAATATGGGACCTGTAAAGGCTTACCGCTGGCTCTACATTCTTGCAGTTGCAATCGGACCATACTTCACAGTAAACGCTGTATTTACAATTGCAGATATTTTCAACGGTCTTATGGCAATTCCTAACTGTGTCGCTTTGATTGCTTTGAGCGGTGTAGTTGCTAAGGAAACTAAGGCTTACTTTGATAAGTATCCGACACTCTAATTAATTTCATCGCCGTTCATGTAAATCTTATTACGGCCATCAGTTTTGGCTAGGTATAGATTTTCATCGGCGATTTTAAGAGTCCGGTTATAATCTTTGCAGAAGGAAGCAATGCCTGCAGAGATTGTAACCGGATTTCCTTCTACTACAAAATGCATCCGTACATCGTTCATAATCCGCTGAAATAATTCAAGCGTCTTATTGTCTGGCAGGCGTGAAAGAATTACGAATTCTTCTCCACCGTAGCGGTAAAGTTCAAATTCATTCGAACAGTATTTAAGAACAATTTCAGAAAGATTCTTCAGTGCAAAATCACCAATCTGATGACCATATGTGTCGTTTATATTTTTAAAATAATCAATGTCATAAATAATAACGCTCTTTAAGCCAAGCTCGGCGCGGTTATCAAGAGCACGTCTGTTATAAAGACCAGTCAGCTCATCACGCGAAGAAAGTTCTTTATAGCGTTTTTCTGAATCTTCAAGATTACGATTCTGTTTTGTAAACTGCTTTGAAACAACAAAACATACGCAGAAAATAAAAATATAGTTGATAGAAAATGCTGTACAGGTTTGAAGCATTTTTGAATTTGTAATAACCTCGCGGCCAGGAAAGAACGGAGCAACAAAAGTTAATACAAAAAGAAGATTATAATAAATCAGATTCGCAACAGGGAAGAAGAAGCTTGTCTTTTTGAGCGGCATTGAAAAGCCATAGTACATCGGAATAATCAGCATGTAAAACGGAAAACCGCAGCGAAGGTTTCCATTTGTAATGTACATGGCGGTAAAGGTAACAAAGCCGTAGAAGGTAACCGCAATAAAATTAAAGCGGTTGTAATCCTTCTTCTTAAAACAGTAATAAAGGAAAATAAAAAGAAGAATGAGAGCGCATACAAAACAGACAGAACTATCTACAATGTAATTTTCAGCTCCGCTTACATGGAGAAGCCCTGTTATAAAGGAAATTATTGCTCCAATAAAATTGGTAGTAATTCCAAAAACTCCGAGGATTGTAGCAAGTTGTTTTGCAAACGTCTCATTCTGCATTTTATTTAATTTCTCTTACTCCGTCGCCGCTAGAGCAGGCAAAGAAGCCGCCTTCGTAGCCAACAACTTTGCTGTATCCAGCCTGAACGTTCTTAATAAAATCTTCAGTGTTGTCTTTGTGTACAAGTGCAATTGCACATCCACCAAAACCGGCACCTGTCATGCGGGCACCGATACAGCCTGGCTGCTTGCTTGCAACGTCAACAAGTGTATCAAGCTCAATACCTGTAACTTCGTAGTCGTCGCGAAGTGAATTGTGTGAAGCGTAAAGGAGCTGTCCGAGTTCTTCCAGCTTGTCGGCGCGGAGCGCAGCAACGGCGCGGAGTACTCTGTCATTTTCTGTAACGCAGTGGCGTACGCGGCGATAAATCACTTCATCTTTAATTGCGCTGCCGTTCTTCTCAAAAACTTCAGGAGTAATGCTGCAGAGATCTGGAACATTAAGACCTGCTGCCTGAAGCTCTGCGAGTCCCTGCTCACACTGAGCGCGTCTTTCGTTATATTTTGAATCTGCAAGCTTGCGCTGCTTTTTAGTGTTCATAACAACAAAGCGGTAATCGCCAAGGTTGAGAGGAACATATTCGTGTTCAATCTTAGCGCAGTCCAAAAGTTCTGCAGTGTCTTTTTTACCGGTTGCAATAATGTACTGATCCATAATACCACAGTTTACATTCATAAACTCGTGTTCGCTCTGCTGGCCCATAAGTGCAATGTCTTTGCGGCTGATGTTGAATCCGAATGTTTCGCTTACAGCCCATGCAAAACCGCATTCCAAAGCAGAAGAAGATGAGATTCCGCCTGCGCTAGGAACATTACTTGCAACAAGAACTTCAAATCCGCAAGGGAAAGTAAGTCCGCGTTTTTTCATGCAGCTTAAGATTCCGTTCAAAAAGTTTGCGTAGTCGTTTGCCTTGTCGAATTTGAAATCATCATTAATATCAAAAGTGTAAGTGCCAGGGAAGAAGAGATCATTATAGATGATTTTTGTGTCAGTACGCTTGCGGATAGCACAGTACAGATAGCGGTCAATTGCGGCAGGGAATACAAAGCCTCCGTTGTAGTCAATGTGCTCGCCGATAATATTGATGCGGGCCGGAGATGCAAACATGCGGATTTCCCCATTTGTGTCACGACCGTTTTCTGCAGCCTGATAAACTTCAATAAAATTCTCTCTCAAAAGTTCTGGTGTTACATCAAATTTTTCTTTCATTTTAACAGATAACCTTCCCTTCTTTATGTTTAATTCTTTCAATATAATCTTCAAGTGAGAACAGCGGAGTCTCAAACTCCATTCCGCCTACGGCCATTTTGCCTTCTGTCTTTTCTTCCTGTGCAAACGCAATGTTGTGAATGTCTGAACCGCTGGTCATTGGGAAACCGTAAGTCTTTGCGTAGGCAAGGGCCAGCTCGTTCTGGTCTGGTGTGTTGCCGCCGTTGTAAACTTCAACTCCGTGAATCTCGCGCGGATGAATGTGAATCGCATTGATGTATCCGCGAAGTCTGAATGGATGTGCCTGAATCATAAGACCGTTCTCGCGGTTCACTGCATCAAAAAGCTGCGCATGATTCATTGTCTCAATTTCCGGATGATCAAAAAGCCAGTTTTTATCAAGACCGTAAATCAGATAATCATCACCTGAGAAAGTCTGCTCAATCCCAAAAAACACCTTAAAATTTCCGCCGTCAAGAGCGTTCTGGCGATTAGCTTCTGCGAGTGCATTTTCATAACCCGCACAATACTGCTCAATTCGTGTGTGCCAGTCCAGCTCAAAAGAAACTGCAGTATTTCCTCCAAAGAAATGATCAGTTACAAAAATGCCGTCATATCCAAGCTTTTTGTAAACTGAAATATATTCAGCGCCTTGCGAAGATCCGCAGGCACTTGCTTCACTCGTATGAAGGTGAGTTTCATATTTAAATGTTTTCATGATACTTAAAGTATATCTAATTATAGATTCTGAAACAAGTTCCGGCGGTTGAGTAGCCCGGTCCCTGAGCGGAGTCGAAGGGCCTGGCGTATCGAAACCATAATTCGTAGTTACGCGCTATAGTTCAAAACCTGCTCAGTAATCAACGGAATCAGCTGCTTCTTGCGGCTAACCACATCCTGAAGATAGTAAACCCCGTCTTCCAGTTTAGGGAAGGTGATGAACTGAACAAACTTCGGATCGCAGTCTATGAGCAGCACGCTCGAAAGCTTTGTGATGTCGGTAACCAGCAGACATGCAAAGAGTCCTTTGGTGGCACGGCGCTCAACGGCAAGTTCTTCCATAAACTCAGCCTTGCGGTCCAGAATCTCCTGTGGGTTTCCAACTTCAATCTGACTTGCAGTATAAGTAAGTTTGCCCTCTGTATATTCCTTCATATCCTGATGGATGATTTCACTGGCCGGTCTTCCGCCAACCTTACTTCCTGCCATAAGAATCTCGTTTCCAAGTTCTTTGATGTCGAGGTCTGTAATGCTTGAAAGATATTCAGCCATATCGCGGTCTGTGTCAGTAACAGTTGCCGACTGTAAAATCAAAGTATCAGAGAGGATTCCGCAGAGCAGTAGTGAAGCAACGTCTTTTGGAATTGCAATACGATATTCTTTGAAAAGTCCTGCAATCTGAGTAGAAGTAGAACCAACCGGACGGTTAATAAAGGTAATAGGATTTTTTGTTGGAATTGAACCGATGCGGTGGTGATCAATTACTTCCTGAATCTTATAGTGCTCAATACCTTCAACAGCCTGAGTGATTTCATTGTGATCTACAAGAATCACTTCGATGTTTGGCTCCTTCATAAGGTCGTGCTCAGAAATCATTCCAATCACTTTGTTTTCATCATTAACAACAGGAAGATATTTGCAGTGAGCGTTTTTCAAAATATCTTTGATTTTTGAGATTGTATCGTTTGCATGAACAGTAATGATTTCTTTATCACCCATTGAAGAAACCGGCATAGAGTAAGCAATGAGCATAGAAGTAGGAGAGGTTGAGTACGGACTCACAATTACAGAAACACCGTTCTTCTCTGCAAGCTCGCGAAGGCTCTTATCAATTACACAGTTAGAAGTTGTGATGAGCAGTTTAACCTTGTGTTCAATACAGATGCGCTGAATGTCTTCGCGGTCAGATGAAATTACAACAATGTCTTCACTCGCATGAGCTTCAAGTCGTTTTTCAAAACTTTCTGTTGAAGAAGAGCCTACGTGAATTGAAGCGTTGAAATTTTTATCTGCATCGCCGGCAATATAAATCGGCTGTGCGTTCAGTGTTTTCTGAATCAGGCTGATGCTTGTTGAAAATCGATGCTTCTTTTCCGGATTAAGAATTGTGAGTACGCCCTTTGCAAAACCAGAGTAATGAAGAAGCGACTGATAGTGACCTTCGCTGTCGACAACTGGCAGAACGCGGGTTTCTGTTTTTTCCATGCGGGCAATTGCTTCCCAAACAGAAACATTTGCAGTTACAGTTTCAACTTTGTCCTGCATAAAATATTTTACCTTAGGCACAAGGTCAGGAAGATATTCCGGACGCTGAAGTCCAAATTTTTCAAAGATATATGCGGTCTGCGGATTAAGGTGACCTGCGCGGGCAGCCTTATATTCAGCATGCCCCAAAAGATTTTTCAAAGTTGCATAACCGACTGCCGAAACAACAGCGTCGGTATCGGGATTCCGATGTCCAATTATGTAAACTGTTTTGTCCATAGACTTCATAATACCGAAAAAAAAGCGTGCCCGCAAGGACACGCTTTTTAGGTTAATGGTTTTTCTTGTTATGCAGTTTGAGTTTTTTCCAGTTCTTTTATTAGCTCTTCTATTTCATTACCCAATAGCTTTGACTGTTCTGAACTTGTTTCAGAGAGTTTTCTTATTTCATCTGCCACAACAGCAAAGCCTTTTCCTGCTTCACCCGCATGTGCCGCTTCTATATCAGCATTCAGTGCTAAAAGATTTGTTTGTTCTGCAATAGATGCAACAGCTGTATTTGCTTCTTGCATATTTTTAATGATATTTTGAATTGCTTTAATGTCTGATTCTAATGTCTGTTTTTGTGTATTAGCAGTTGTTAAAAGAGTCTCTAGTTCTGACATCTTATTATTGGCTGTCGCTATGTTTTCCTTAGAATCTAAAGAAATATCTGCAATTTCATCCTGAAGTCTTTTAATACTTGCAAGTGTGGTATTAAAATTAGTTAAGTGTTCGTTTGCATTTGATTGCAATCGTTTTATTGTCGTATTGTTATCGGAGATAACTTTTGCCTGTTCGGTACTTGTTTCAGAAAGTTTTCTAATTTCATCTGCAACTACAGCAAATCCTTTGCCAGCCTCACCTGCGTGTGCTGCTTCTATTGCTGCATTCATTGCCAAAAGATTTGTCTGTTCCGCAATTGAAGAAATTGCTTTTGTGTTTTCTTCAATTGTTTTTATTGATTGTGTTATAACTCCAGATTCACTAGTGGTGAATATATCCAGATATTTCTGATAATCATTAGTTAGGCTGGTAAGACTTGAATTAAAACTTTCCTGTTCATCAGAATAATCTGGAATTGCAACATAACATGCGGCATATATTTTTACATCTGTAGCAGGCATGATAAATGAATTATTGTTTAATTCAATTGGTTTGAGACTATCTTTTTCTTTTACAGATAATTCATAGTCGTCAAGCAACCATCCAGCATTTGGTGTTACACTAATTGAAACTATAGAGCCCTCTGTATAACTTGTTTCGCAATTTATTGAACAATTATTGCAATCCTTAATAATTGAGTAAGTTGGAAGTTCAAGATCTGCAGATGCATAAATAGTTACATCAGATGCAGGCATGGTAAAAGAATTATTTGTGAAAGCAATATCGTTCCCCTTTGCATCTTTTATATATATATAACTTTGCTCTCCCCAAACATAATAATTTTCTACGTCTGCATAGATCTCAAAGGTTATGGTTGTTCCTGCTGCAGCTTTATTAGCACTAAGAGTATAAACGCATCCAATGGCATCAACAGAAATATTATATTCTGTTACTGTTACAGGCGGATCTTTCGGAGTTTCAGGAGTGGTAGGCTTAGTAGGAATTGTAGGGGTGTCTGGCTTGTCAGGAGTAACTGGAGTCTCGGGTGTGGTTGGAGTTGTTGTTTCCTGATCCTGAGTTTCTGGCGAATATTTACAACTTGTAGTAAAACAAATTGTACCAATAATTAATAATGATGATAAAAACTTTAATAAAGATACTTTACACATAATTAAATTATCTATCTGCTTATTTCCTTTTGTCAAGTTTTATTGGATTTAAGATTTTTGTGAAATCTTCCAACAAATTTAGGATAAACGATATTTTTGTTGGAATAAGAAAAGTGAATTCTGTAATGATTCAGGTCTTGTTGTAAACTTTCGCCTTTCGTTTGAAGAAAACATTCCAACAAAACATTTAATATTGAGGATTTTGTTGGAAAAATAGCGAAAACCGGATTCGTGCTAGATGTAGATTTTCCAACAAAAATGGCAAAATTGCTTTTTTTGTTGGAAGTTTTTGGAAAAACAACAATTATGGTATAAATATAAATATTTGTTATAAAAATTATATTTCTTTACAATTCAACTTCTCTGACTTAAACTTATAAATCATATCTATCGAAAGTAACTTGAATAATAAAAACGTGTAAGTAAAAAGTTACCACAACGAATTATAAGATTTGTTGAAAAACAATCACAGATAAACGGAGGCTTTATCATGAAAAATGCACGTTTTTATGTTGCGTTCACTTTTATTCTTTTTGGCTTACTTTGCTTTGGCTGTTCCAACGCCGCCAATGACGCTGGAGGAGAGAACAAGAATATTTCTGCTTCTCAGGTAGATGGGGGAATCTCAGTTACAGTTGATGTTCCTGAAGGCATGCCTATTCTTGAATTTTATCGTACTAAAAAAGGGGAAGGGTATCGCGATAATTGGTACACAATTGAAAATGCCATTTCTGGTCAGACAATATCAGTGATAGACTATTATTGTGAGGCAGATTCTAATTATACTTATTGGGTACAATATCTTAATAAAGATTGGGTATATCAAAAATCATCAGATGAAATTGAGATTACTTCGTCAAAGAAAGGGTTTACACCACCTTCTGTAAGTAATTCACCGAAAGCAACCTTTAATTCAGAGACAAATAAACTAGATTTTTCAGTTATTCCAGAATTTGCAAATATTCAATCCCAGATAACAGGCTATCAAAAAGTGAAATATGAATTCCTTTATCAGTGTGAGAATGATAGTAAATGGGAATGTATTTGTGAATTCAACAAGGGTGATTCTTCTACAAAACCATTATATGACTGGATTTTAACTAGACATAGTGGGCATAAGTTAAAATATCATTCCTTCAAAGTAAGATTCGTAAGCGATGATGGAAAGTCTAATTATGGGTTTAATATTGGAAAGGAAGCAGCAATTGGAGATATTGATTTCGGAGCCGTTGTTTATACTTGTATTTGCGGTTGTAATACTAGCACTGGAATACAAAAACAGACCGTAGACTTTATTTTTAATAATGATAAAACATTCTCTGTTGTGATGGACGGTTCTGTAGGTACTACTGGTACTTACACAGGTAATCCGGCAGCAAATGGTAGAGTTGTGGCAACTGTTTTAAATACAGTTGCAGATGATGATGATTACACAAATTATTCATTTAGTATCGATATCTCCGATGGACGATTTTTAGTTGATGGTATGGGTGAATTTGTAACTTCAAAAACATTTACTGCAGTTTATTATTATTACAGCATGGCATCTGGAGGAAAAGAAACAGAAGATAATATTGCGTTCTTCAGTGATGGAACTTTTAGTGTTTATGAAGAAATTGAAGTTCCAAATGCACAAGGAGAACATGAACCAGTTTTTAGTGAAATTGTAGGAAGAGGAGAATACACGGGAAATCCAGCTACAGACGGAACTGTTAATGTAACAATATTGCAAATGATGAATAATGAAGGAACATCACTAGAAAGTTTATCTGAACCTCAAATTCAGACATTATATATTTCTAATAAACAATTTCAATCAACAAGTGGTGGAAACCAAATAGTAACTTATACGAGAGTATATCCTGAGTAAATAATTCCTGTTCATTGAAGCAAAATTCAAAGGAGAACATTATGAAGAGGACTATTATTGATATTAGCAACAGCATTGGCAATTTTAGGTTTGAGTTTAATTGGTTGTAGTAATGGTTCAGAAGCCGCTGGTGGTGGCGAGAGTAAGAATGTTTCAGCTACTCAGGTTGAAGGGGGAATTTCGGTTACTGTTGATATTCCAGAAGGTTGTACAATAGTTTACTTCTACAGGCAAAAGACAGGCTCTAATTATCGAGAGGCCTGGTATTGTAACGAAAATACTCCTTCTGGCTCAAATACTGTGGTTGACTACTTTGTTGAAGAAAATGCGACTTATACCTATTGGGTAGAATTGCGTGATTCAGATTGGGCATTAAAAGGTAATTCAGATTCTGTAGAGATAACATCTTCTGTAAAAGGATTTGCACTTCCTAAGGTAACGAATCTTCCGCAAGCAACTTATAATCCTGGTACAAGAAAATTTACTTTTTCAACAAAACCAACTTACTCATACACTCAGTGTCCTGTTGATGGTTATCCAAACTTAAAAATTGAGTTGCTCTACAAGTGTGCTGATAATACATGGGAAACTATATGTGAATATAAACTTGACGAAGAACAAACTGGTGGTTTATATAGCTGGATTTTGGAAAGATATATGGGCAATACATTAACGTACCATTGTATCAGATACAAATTCAAGAGTGCAGATGGAAAGAAATCTTATGAATTTGATATAGGACTTGGTGCGAATATTCCTGCTATAATACTTGGTAATTATGCTAGTATTGGTCCAACAAGTGTAGATGATTTCTTGGGAAAAACTATTAGTACTGATAGGGATATGACAGCAGATCCTTCGTATACAATAGAATTTCAAGGTTCAAAAACAGATGGTAAAGTTTATAGTGATGAAGTGTGGTATCATGACGATATAACAGTTGTCATTGCGCCACCTGCTAATTCAAGCGATACTTGTCTTGCAACCCTTACAAAAAATAATGGAATAACAAAGGATTGGGATAACTATCCAGTTTATTTCTTGACTTTTGGAATTGAAACACGAGTTTTTGTTGAAAGTATGAAGTTGTCCAAAACTACTACAACAACAGGTTTGCAGGGAGTTTATTTAGTTGGAGATGAAAATGATTATATCAAATATACCCTTGGAAACAATGGAGCAGCATCATTTAGCTACAAGCACGATGATGCTTCAGATACAATAACAGGAACTTACACATGTAATCAGGGAATAATTGAAATTGATTTAGGAACAGCAGGAAAGCAGTATCTGGTTTATAAGTCAAATGGAATTGTTGCTATAGGAGAATATTTCTACCTATGTGGTTAAACTCAATCTAACATTTGTAAATAAATAAAAGGGTGTTTAAATGTAAACAAGGCGTCAGAATGACGCCTTGTTCTTTTTATACAGTTAATTATATAGATATATATATCAATATAATTATTGACTTATACATCTGTGTATTTTATTATATTTGCATGGAGGTGCCTATGTATGACGCTGTAACTGCCAGTAAGATGGTGAATTCTTTTGTTCCAATCAGTCGCTTCAACAAAGGCGAAGCTGGAAAAATCATTGAAGAAGTAAAACGGGATGGAATTAAAGTTATTGTAAAGAATAACGCACCTGAATGTATAATGATTACCGTTGAAGAGTATGACCGGCTTGTAAAAGAGTCTAACCGAATTGTAAATCCTCCGCAAACTCCTGAGCAGGAAAGAGCCAGAAAAGAATTTATTGCAAGAATTCGACAGAACGTTGCGCCTCCTTTGCCTCCTACAAGAAAGTTAGCTGATGTAATAAAAGAAGTAGGTCCTATCGATGTGGATAAAGACGCGGTATGGGAATTGCGAAGGATAAGCACAATATGATTTTATTTGATACAAATATATTAATTAATTATTGGCGAAAGCCAGAAGAATTACTTAAATTAAATATTTCTCCTGACAAGTTTGCAATATGTGGTGTAGTAAAAGCAGAATTACTTCATGGAGCAAAATCAAATGATGAAATAGATAAAATGCTTAGTTTCTTTAATGCATTTAATCTACTTCATACCGATGAATATGATTTCGAAGGAGTTGGCCTTATTCTCAAAACTCTCAGGGAAAATGGTTTGGCTGTTCCACTGACTGATGTAATGATAGCTTTTTGTGCAATGAAATACGATGTACCAGTCTGGACACAGGATGGACATTTCAGATTGATTCAAGGTTTGTATCCAGAACTGGAGTTATATAATAAGTAACCACTACATCTTATATTCTCTGATATACTCCTCAATCGGGAGTTCCTGGCCCTTGTGGTGAACATAGAGGGCTTTCTGAATTACTGCGCCGTTTTTGCCGACGTATAATTCCAGAAGAGGTTCGAGCGAATTAAAATCATTCCAGTTCATTGAATCTATAATTAGTGCGTACTCTTCCTGCAGGTAAT
>ODAI010049696.1_pt1 | contig 14424 bp, 13 predicted proteins | sample 1539321 | NCBI WGS metagenome assembly ODAI01 (sample SAMN02144231, study PRJEB22623) | gut metagenome | biome: sheep rumen | host: Ovis aries | place: New Zealand
AGCGGAAGCCGTGGTACTCATCCGGTGGACAGAAGCTGACTTAAGCATCTACCAGTTCGCTATTTCTAGAAACTGTAATGTTATTTCTTGCGTTTATATTTAAACGTGGCGACGGTTATGGAGGTCACGCCGTACTCCGCTCGCTTATCATACTTCAAAATCCCCGTCGAAACCTTTACGCCCCCATTTCTGAGGGATAACGGTGTCACGCAAGTAATGATAATGTATGATTATTATACAACAATTATTCCGCGTTGTCAAGGACTAAACAGCAGAAAATGAGTCGCTGGGTGTAGGTTTATCGTTTTATCAGCCACTGCACGAACGCTTTCTTATCGTTCGGATCATATCCGGCGCGTTCGTAGAAATCGAGCGTAGACTGCTCCTTAGAGCCGGTCATAAACATCAGTCTTGTGCAATTATCCCTAACAGCAATATCCTTTGCGAAGTTCAGGCAGGCTGTTGCGAGACCTCTCTTGCGGTAGTCCTTATCGGTAATGACGTTTTCGATCAGGGCGTAGGGACGCTGACCGCGCGTGAGGTTCGGGATAATTACACATATACAGGACGAAACTATCTTCCCGTCCTCCTCAGCAACTATAACGTGGTGTGAGCTGTCGGACATCATAGTGTTCCATATGTCCAAGATGCACTCGTCTATCTCCGGGAACGGGTTGTCATGGAGCTGCATATAGATCGTAAGTAAGCCTTCAAGGTCAGTTTCAACGGCTTCTCTTATCATAAATCATCTCTCCTTTTTGCGGAACGCAGCGGCGTTCCCGTCACGGTCACAGAAGAACTATCTCCTGCTTTTCAGCGTCAGCGCGAGCCATTGCTCCATAGGGAAGTATTGCCCGCGGAGCAGCGTGTCCGAAGTTTACATTGTACAGTATCGGCAGGCTTTCGTCGTTTACGACCTCGCGCCACACCTGCTTGTATTCCTCGTAGTATTTCTCGTTTATAGGTTTGCCGACGATAATTCCGTTCACATTTGCGAAAATGCCTTCCGCCATGAACGCTTCGAGGTAGAGCCTGAGTACATCGGGAGTCGGTGCGACCTCGCTCGTCTCGGCAAAAATTATCTTCCCCCGCCACTCCTCAGCACCCGGAAAGATATTATATCTGCACACTATCTCGCTCTGCTTTCTGAAATCATCAGCAAGTCCCGGAACAAGTCCGCAGTACGGCAGGATAAGGTCTCCGAGTCTTTCCATATTGCCGGCAAGCAGCATTTCGCCCATACTGTCGATGCAGCCGCCGAGCAGTTCACCCTCAAAAACGGGGCTGCCCTGCAAAAGCTCATAGCCGTGCTCCTCCCTGTGCGAGACCGGCATAGTTCCGAGAGCAGCCGGCGAGAAGTCAGTCCGGTCGTCGTACCAAATCTCCGACGGCGTTATCTTCCTCCCGTGATACGGCGCAAAGCAGCTCTCAAACTGTGCCTTTGAATACGGCAGCATATCACCGGAAAGCTCCGCAATATCGCACATAAAAGCCTGTCCGTAGTAAGTCTGCAAGCCGAGTCTGCGGAGCATAAAGTGGTTGTGCGTTGTGTCCGAAAAGCCGAGGAACAGCTTAGGGTGTCTGCGGACGGCTTCCTTGAACTCCACGTCCTCCATAAGGTACGGGAACGTCCTGAAAGTCTCGATACCGCCGATAGCGGTGATTATGCCATTTATCGAGTCATCGAGAAAGGCTGCCTTGAGGTCTGCGGCACGGGCTTCCGGGTGAGCGAGAAGATATTCGCTGCCCTTGAGGGTATTCTCCATAAATACAGGCTCGAGTCCGAAGCTGCGAAGGCGGTCAGTACCTGCTTTCAGCGTGTGGGCGCAGTATGGCTCTCCGAGTATGCCGTTAGACAGGCTTACTATCGCTATCCTGTCGCCTTTGCGGAGAGGTTCAGGTATCAGCATTGTACGCTCCTTTCTCAATTATCAAACATCAATATCTTTGTTCAGTTCATCAAACATTTCGATCATTGTTTCATTATCTTTAGTAAGAGCCTTTATTGTTAATTGTTTTTGAGCTTTATCATTAGCAAGTCTCAGATTATTTGTTGATTTCATAAGACTATCTTTGACTTTTTTCAGATGATCAATAGTATTATCTATTTCCTTAATAGCATTATCAAAATGCTTTTTAGCCAGTTCATAATTTTTTGAAAATCCACTTTTGAAATTTTCTATACGCTCCTCAAAATGAGCTATATCTATTTCCTGATTTCTTATCTCTTTAAGTTTTCGTTTGTATTTCATTGAATTCATTGCCGCATTGCGGAGAATTGATATTATTGGTATAAAAAACTGTGGACGGATAACATACATTCTATCATACTCATATGAAACATCAACGATTCCCTGATTATAAAGCTCGCTGTCTTTTTCAAGCAAAGAAACAAGAATTGCATATTCGCAATTTTTATTCTTTCTGTCTTTATCAAGTTTAGCAAAGAAATCTGCATTTTTATGTTTGGTTTTGGTTTCATCCATTTCGTTCTTCATTTCAAACATAATTGAAATAATCTCATTGCCGTCCTCATCATTTTCACGATAGATATAGTCACCTTTAGTACCGTCTGTAACGGTATTATCTTTTCCAAATTCAGCATTTTTGAATGCCATTGCACGGACCATATTGAATGAATTCTCACAATGCTTTTCAAGCGTTTCACCGATCATTTTCGTTGACAGTTTTGCTTTAGCATTTTTTTCAGATTCAATCTCATCTTTAAGGACTTTTATCTGCGATTCAAGACCAGCTTTTATAGTATCTCGCTCTTTTTCCACTTTTGATACTGCATCTTGAATTTCAATCTGCTTTTTCAATTCAGATGTTGTCAGCTTTGAATTCAAATCACTGATTTCATCACGTTTTTGGGCAAGTTCTTCATTTTTCTTTTCTAATTGCTCTTCATATTTATCTCTCACATCTTTTTCAGCTTTATCAACTGCGATTTTTGTATTGAGTTTTTCTGCATCTTTAAGTCTCTTAATTTGCTCATTTAACAGAACAATTTCTTTTTCTTTCTCAGCGACAGCATCTTTTACAGAACTATTATGATCTGATTCCAGTTGTTTCATATCGGATCTAACTTGTTGAAGTTTAAGTTTTAGTTCGCCTATTTCTTCATCTTTAGATTTAGATATTTCACTTGTTTTTAGTTCAATTTCCTTATCAAGCTGTTTCTTTAACGCTTTTTCAAACTCTTTATCCCTGATTTGCTGAGCAATCGCCGTGTATCCAGCTTCATCAATAGGAAAAACCTGACCACAATTCGGACATTTGATCTCATTCATACATTATCCCACCCTGACTTCTTATTTTGCGGACGCCCAAATGGCACGGGCGCACGGAATGCGCCCCTACGATCGTTTCATCTTACATTTTCGTTATTTGCGGGACGTCGAGGGCGCCCCTACAATGTTTTTATGCGGCAATTCCAAATGACGCGAACAGCGGGACGTCGAGGGCGCCGTCCCCTACGGCCTGACCTCTGACTTCTGACCTCTGATCAGCGATTACGGCTCTTCATACTGCGGTCGATCTCACGGGCAGCGTCACGCTTTGCGATGTCAGCGCGCTTATCATAGAGCTTCTTGCCCTTGCACAGACCTACCTGCACCTTGACCTTTGAGTCCTTGAAATACAGGCTCAGCGGTATCAGCGAAAGTCCCTCCTGCTTGAGAGTTCCGTAGAGCTTGTTTATTTCGCGCTTGTGCATAAGCAGCTTGCGGACTCTAAGCGGATCGCGGTTGAAGATATTTCCCTTTTCGTAGGGAGAAACGTGCATTCCGCGGACGAACAGCTCCCCCTTATCTATAGAGCACCAGCTGTCCTTGAGGTTCACTCCGCCCTGACGGATAGACTTCACCTCTGTTCCGACAAGCTCAATGCCTGCCTCATAAGTCTCGAGCACGAAATAATCGTGTCTGGCTTTTCTGTTTTCTGCAATTGTTTTCGTGCCTTTTGACCTCATATTCTCTCTTCCTTTGCTGTTTTCGTTTTATTATATTTAAGATTATACATCATCGGCAGATAAATGTCAACCGCAGGAGAAATGAAGCGTTCTGTTTTTCCCTGAACACTGCCTTTTTCAGACATTCCGCCCTCCCGAAGCGAGCTTTTTCTGCATTATTTTCAAAAATCCCTTGATTTTACCACCGTATAAGTGATATAATAGATATGTGTATTTTAAAGGATCGGAGGAAAGCTATGAAGTATAAGGGTGAAAAATGTGCAGCCTGCGGCAAAGAATTTACCGAAGACGATGATGTAGTCGTTTGCCCTGAATGCGGTTCACCGCATCACAGAGAGTGCTACAAAATAGAGAACAGGTGTGCCAATATCGCTTTTCACGAGACCGGACAAAAATGGCATAAATCTCTTGCAGATCCGGCAGCTATAAGAGAAAACAGTGAAGTTGTTCCCTGTCCTGCCTGCCGTTTCCCTAACCCCAAGAATGCTGAAAAATGTATCCGCTGCGGTGCAGATATGGTCACCAAGGAAAAAGAGGCAGAAAACGCAGCAGAACAGACAGATAATGCCCCTGCTAATGAAGATCCTTTCGTTAAGTATATGGAGAGCGAGTTCGAGGCGATAAGACCTTACCTCGGCTTCGATCCCGAAGAGGATATGGGAGGCGCTACGCTCAAGGAAGTGTCCCAGTTCGTCTGCAACAATACCCTCTATTATATCCCGATATTCAAGCGTATGAAGGACTTAGGCTCAAAGATCTCCTTCAACCTTTCCTGTCTGATATTTCCGTATTTTTATTTTGCTAACCGCAAAATGTGGGGCTGGGCGATCTTCTCAGCAATACTCTCAGTGATACTGAGTATGCCGACCTACATTCTCTGGCTCGGCAATCACATATCTTCAAATTCGTCCACAGAGTCGTTCCTCTCGCTGATATACGACAACCAGTCGGCTCTCGAGAACCTCGATGAGATATTCAGCGTGTTCAGCGTCTTAGCCAGCTTAGCCTTCTGCCTGTTCGGAAACTGGCTCTACTACCGATACACTATGAAGTCGCTGCGGCGTATGAAAAGTCAGATCGGCGGAGACAAGGTCCCGGCGAAGCAGCTTATGGCTGCCGGCGGCGTAAAACCGGTGAATATCCTCTTTATGGCTCTCATAATAATGGGCATCGGTCTTTCAGCACTGTTCGGATTTATACAGATAATGCAGGCGAGCGATATTCTGCAATCGCTCTGATATATGCTGCAAAAGGACGCACTCCGGTGCGTCCTTTTTATGTCCGGCAGCTGCGCATCATAATACAGTTGTTTTATATTTTAATATGAAATATCATCTTGCATTTGCTCCTGATTTATGATACAATAATACATATAAACTATTATGCTGTGCATTAATACGCACTCGTTACCCGTCATCTTTGTTAGGAGCTTTGATATGCGAAAACGTTTACTGATAGGCGCTGTCATCACAGACTGCCACATCGACTTCCAGAAAGAAATACTGAGAGGCATCATCTCTCAGGCTTTCAAAAGCAGCTGCGATGTTGCCATTATTGCGCCGCTCCATAACTTCTATCTGGATTCTCAGCATAAGAACGCCGAAAAAGCTATCTTCGACCTCATTCTGTCCGACCGCTTCGCCGGTTTCCTGTATGACAGAAACTCCTTCTACCGTCCCGAGATAAGGGACTACATCGAACTGCTCCTCAAGCGTTCCGGCAAGCCCGTTATGCTCCTCGACTGCAATGACCACAAGAGCTTCGAGACGACATCTGTTGACGATACGAGCGCCTTTGAAGCCATAACCGATCACCTCATAGACGTTCACGGAAAAAAGCACATCTTCTGCCTGACAGGTCCGCGAAACGCTCCGATCTCCGAGTCAAGGCTCGAGGGCTGGAAGGCTTCTATGAAAAAGCACTCCCTGCCGTTTGACCGCTCAATGTACGAGTACGGTGACTTCTGGCACAACGCTTCCGATGACCTCGCACGGCGTATAATCACCAGAAAGATAAAGCGTCCGGAAGCAGTCGTCTGTGGCAACGACGTTATGGCTATCAGGCTCGCAGAGGCTCTCAGTTCAGGCGGCATAAGAGTTCCCGAGGACATCGCCGTCACCGGATATGATTCGTCAGAGGAAGGTCTCCGCTCAGAGCCGAGCATAACCAGTTACAGCCGCCCGAATTTCCAGCTCGGCGCAGAGGCTTTCCGCCGGCTCTACCGCATAATCACCGGAAAGATATGCAGCCGTGTTCCCAACGAGGACGGCGGCATACGTCTCGGAAGGAGCTGCGGCTGCTGTGCCGCTCCGGCTGCCAGACCGGGTTCAGCAAGAGCCGACAAGGTAAGCGCCGGCTTTGAGAACGAGCTCCTCTACGGCGATATGCTCTTCGACATCACCAACGTTCAGGACATCAGCACCTTCGCCGACCGTCTCGACAACTACACCTTCCTCCTCTACAAGATGTCGCGGCTGTGCATATGCCTGACGAACAAGTTTCTCGACTCGACTCGTTCCAATACATCCTCGACTCTCAATTTCCGCTACGGCGACGAAATGACCGAGATAATGGCAAAATCAACTGTTATGCGCGAAAAAGCTGCAGAGGGGACATTCAGCTCCAACGACCTCCTCCCCGTTTTCAATACCGAGCGCAGCTTCCCGTCCGCCTACTACATATCACCGCTCCACTACAACGACAACTTCTTCGGTTACGCCGGCATTTCCTTCGGCAAGGAGCCGATCTCGTTCAGGTCGATATACCTGCAATGGCTCAACTACGTCAATGTTGCCCTCGAACACGTCCGGCTGAAAATGCTGATGAGCAACACCATTGCCGTTACCAACCGCGCTCTGATCTACGATGAGCACACCGGTCTCCTGAACCGCAGCGGCATCGAAAAGGAGTTCACTCTTCTCAGCTCACACACTTCACCGGATACTCAGATCGACCTCATAACTATCGAGCTCTCCGGCATCAAAAAAGCCTACTACCAGAGCGGTGAGGAGAAATGCCGCAATCTGCTGCGCACCTTTGCCGAAACCATTTCCGCTTCCGCTTCAAATGACGAAATATGCGGTCTCTGGGGCGACAGCACTTTCTGCGTCATAACCCGTTCACGCGACCGCGCAGAGCATTTCAGCAGCAGCCTCTTCTCACGCGTAAAAAGTATGAAGCTATCCGGCAGCGACAGCTCCGCCGGCGACTTTTCCGTGGGAGTTTTCAGCTTCAAAGCAGGTTCCGGAACTCAGGCTTCCGACGCTGTGTACAAATCCACCGTCAACAGAGTCTACACCTACGCGACCTCCGAAAACACCTCAAGCCCGCAGTTTGAGAAGCTCTGTATGCTCCGCAGCAGGATAATGAAAAACCCCGAGCGTCCGTGGAAGATAAGCGAGATAGCTGACAGCCTCTACCTCAGCAAAAGCTACCTCCAGAAAACCTACAAGGCTTATTTCAATTACAGCATCATCGAGGAAATGATACAGTTCCGCATTGAAAAAGCCAAGAAGCTCCTCCTCCAGACCGACCGCACCGTCACCGATATCGCCCGTGACTGCGGCTATTCATCATATAACTATTTTGTAAGGCAGTTCAGGTCATGCGAAGGCTGTTCGCCGTCGGATTACCGCAGGAATGCCGGAAAGGATAACAACAATGAATGCTAAAGTCATCATTATGAAATGCCCTGAAGCCAAGCGTATATACGGAGTCCGCATCGAAGAACAGAACGGCGACTGGTTCAGAACATGGGCTTTTCCGCTCGACGAGAGCCGCGCTTCACGCGAGGGCTACGACAAGACAAAAATAACCGGCAACCTTATCCCTACAAATGAGTTCAACGGCTGCCCGTACTGCAAAACAAAGGAGTTCGTTCAGTGCGGACGCTGCGGCAAGCTCTCCTGCTGGAACAACGAGGAGCGCATAACCTGCGGCTGGGGCGGTCTCACCGGGAACATCACCAAGACCACCGATGCTATCGACGTTAAGAGCGGAGATATGTGATACAGACCTGCAACAACAGCCGGCATTTCGGTTCAGATAACAGAAAGAGCGCACGATGTGCGCTCTTTCTTGCTTTGAACATATTTCTGCAAATTGTAAAATAAAGCCATTGTAGGGGCGCCGTTCCGGCGCCCGTGACAAAACGAAATTGTAACGCGGAACGCCGAGGGCGGCGTTCCCTACAATTCTGATTTCTGAGCTCTGACTTCTGGCATCTGCCCTGCGAACGCCCAAATGGGCGCACCTACAATATTCTTTTGTTACAATGCCAAATGGCACGGGGTCACGGAATGCGCCCCTACGGCGGTTTTGGCATATATTTCCGTTATACGCGGAACGCCGAGGGTGGCGTTCCCTACGGTCGGTTAGGCATACATTTACGATATTCACGGGACGTCGAGGACGCCCTCCCCTACATAGATTTATGCATACATTTCCGTTATCCGTTCAGACGGAGTCGTAGTCAATGCCGTACTGGTCAGCTATGCTCCTTGCACGCTTCTCGTCCTTGAGCAGCATATATCCGCCGTATTTCCGGCAGTACACGAGCCTCCTTGCAGCTTCGGCATCGCCGTGCTGCGCTGCACGTTCAAACCACTCCGAAGCCTTCGCGTAGTTTCTCTCTTCCACCTGACCATTCATATAACAATAACCAAGCGCTACCTGCGCCTTGACGTTGCCCTGATTGGCGGCAAGCGAGTACATACGCTTTGCAGCTTCATCGTCTTTGTTTATTCCCTCGCCGTGCTGGAGACACCAGCCAAGAGAATACTGCGCGTCCGGATCGGACTGCTCTGCCGCTCTCCTGTACCACGCAACAGCCTCGGTAAAATTCTTCGTAACGCCCCAGCCGTTATACTTGCACTCACCGTAATTGAACTGTGCCCTCGAAAGTCCGCCGTTGGCAGCTTTCAGCCACAGGTGAGCCGCCTTGCGGTAGTCCTCTTCGATACCCTCGCCGAAGTAAAGGCAGCTCGCAAGATTGTTCATAGCATCAAGGTCGCCGGCAGCGGCAGCCTTTTTCAGGTAGTATACCGCTCTCTCCTTATCCTGAGCAACTCCTATTCCGCCCGAATAACAGCAGGCAAGATTGAACATCGCCGGCGCATAGCCCTGCTCGGCTGCGCGCTTGTACCATATCACGGCTCTCTCCCTGTCGGCAGGCATACCCTTTCCGCTGAAATAGGCGTTCGCAAGGTCAAACTGCGCTCCGGAGTTGCCGCTCTCAGCGTCACGGAGCAGCTTCTCAGCCCTGTCGTCATACTCAACGGTAACACCGTACCTCGCCGCATATCTGTCAGCACGTTCACGGTCGGGAGGGAGGTTTTTTCCGCCGACTCTGAAACACATTACCAGTGCCTTCTGAGACTCGAAATCGCCCTGCTCGGCTGCCTCCTTGTACCAGTAAGCCGCCTTGGATATATCACATTCCGTGCCGATACCGGAGTACCAGCAGGCTGCCAGCTTCTTCTGTGAGCTGCAATCACCGCGCTCGGAGGACCTTGTGTACCACTCGACGGCTTTCCTGTAATCCTGCTTGACGCCGCGTCCGTAGTAGAAGCTCTCGCCGAGGTTGAAGCAGGCATCGTTATCGCCGTTCTGAGCTCTGCGGAAGAGCTCCTCGATGACTGTTCCGGTATAATCCGCACCGTCATCGGAAGTATCGGCTGTTTCTGCCGCAATTTCCTTCCAGCCCAGTGCATAGGCAAAGCTCTCCGTGACCATTGTCGCCTTGTCATCGTTGAGGTACTCGCTGATTATCGTTTTCGCCTGATTTATGACCTCAGCGGCATTCTTTCCGCCCGAGAGGACCGCTTCGTTCTCGCGGAGATACAGCTTGCCGACGTTCTCGCTCAGCGCAACGTAGAAAGCCTTCTTTTCCTTGCTCAGCTTTGGCGCTATGTCACCGAGAGCCGCGCAGAACCGCTTCTGGTCGCCGATTATCTCCACACCGAATATCTCAGTCACCTGCTTTACAGCGTCAGCGACCGTCATCAAAGAGTTATCCAAGTTATCATCTCCGTATCAGTCCGCCGGCGGAGCTGCCGCGAACGAACTGTAAATTATGCCGGTCAGTTCATCGCCGGCGTTTATGAAAGCACTGAGCTGCCCGAGGAGCTCGTCAGCGCGCCTGAGACACTCTGCCGGAGTCCTGTTCCGGAAGTACCTCTCGCCGCTTGCAGCATCGTTCAGATAGCGCACAGCAAGCTCACCTGTTGACCAGAGTACGCCGTAATACAGGGAGTCCACCTCCGCACGGCTGAGCACTCCTCCGCAGCCGGCTGCAAAACCGTTTGCCGCTGCTTTTATACGGCTCAGCTCCGGAACTCCGCTCCCGCACACCGAACGTATCAGGTCGCCGAAGTCAAGTGCCGCATAGCCCTCCATAGCCGTATCGAGGTCAATGACAGTGCATACACTGCCGATTATCACATTGTCGGTCTTTGCGTCGCCGTGAACATTTCTCCGCGGAACTCCGCTGAAAACACCGCTCAGTGTATCACTGAGGCTGCCGAGTCTCCTGAGAACGCTGCTGTCTATACTGCCGCTGCCGGCAAAGCGTTTCAGGCGTGAGAAGTAGCGCTCAAAGTCGTGGTAGCCGTCTATCGTGCAGGCTAGAGACTTTTTCCGGTCCATAATGCGTATGAACGCCCCGAAGGCATATCCGGCGAGGAAGTCCCTGTTCTCGGCTTTATCCTCTGCCGCAGCACAGCGGTACATACGCCACACCCGTTCACCGTCACGGAGGAAGAGCCTCTCTCCGGCACTGAGCCATTCCGGTACTCTCACCCTCTCCTCACCTGCAAAGGCTGAGGTTATGGCAGCGATGTTCCTTTCGACTTTATCGGGCTCGCGGAAGACGTCCGTATTGAGCGACTGGAGTATATATTCCTCACCGCCGCAGCTCACACGGTAGGTCTCGTTGATGTGTCCCGTACCGACCGGAGCGGTCTCCGGAGAGCCCTCCAGCCCGAATGAACGGCATATCTCAGTAAGCTCCAAAAACTCACTTCCTTAACAAAAAAGGCGGAGAGGACTTCCCCTCCGCCCTGCATTACAGATCAGCTTGCTATTTTTTTACCGTATTCTCTGCATCTTAGTTTTTCAGGCTCTGCATAGGCGCAGGGATTCGTCCGCCGCGGTTGATGAACTTCGCCGGCGACTTCTCTCTGATAGGCATAACAGGACCGCTTCCGAGCAGACCGCCGAATTCGAGAGTCTCACCCTCTTTTCTGCCGATAGCCGGGATAAGACGTACCGCGGTGGTCTTGGAGTTGACCATACCGATAGCGGCTTCGTCAGCGATTATCGCAGAGATAGTCTCGGGAGTGATATCTCCGGGAACGACTATCATATCAAGTCCTACCGAGCATACAGCCGTCATCGCTTCGAGCTTTTCAAGACTGAGTACGCCGGCAACTGCCGCATCTATCATACCTGCGTCCTCCGAAACTGGTATGAATGCGCCGGAGAGTCCTCCGACTGTTGAGGAAGCCATAACGCCGCCCTTCTTTACAGCATCGTTGAGCATTGCAAGACAGGCTGTCGTTCCGTGAGTACCGCACATCTCAAGTCCCATTTCCTCGAGGATATGAGCAACGCTGTCTCCGACTGCCGGAGTGGGAGCGAGTGAAAGGTCAACGATACCAAACGGAACTCCGAGGAGCTCGGAAGCTCTTGCGCCGACGAGCTGTCCCATACGGGTTATCTTGAATGCGGTCTTTTTAATGACGTCTGCTATCTCGTCGATAGAAGCATCAGGGTACTTTGTAAGAGCTGCGCGGACAACTCCCGGACCAGATACACCAACGTGTATCTCGCAGTCGGGCTCGCCTACGCCGTGAAAAGCTCCTGCCATAAAGGGGTTATCCTCAACGGCGTTGCAGAATACAACGAGCTTTGCAGGTCCGATGCAGTCGCGGTCGGCAGTCCTCTCAGCGGACTCCTTGACTATCTGTCCCATTATCTTTACAGCGTCCATATTGATACCGGACTTGGTAGAGCCGATATTTACAGACGAGCAGATATTCTGTGTAACGTCAAGAGCCTCCGGGATAGACTTAATAAGTGCCATATCCCCTGCGCTGAAGCCCTTGTGAACGAGTGCGGAATAGCCTCCGATGAAGTTTACGCCGCAGGTGTCGGCAGCTCTCTGGAGAGCCTTTGCGAACTTGACGGGGTTGTCGTTCGGACAAGCCGCTGCGAGCATTGCGATAGGAGTTACAGAGATTCTCTTGTTCACTATCGGGATACCGTACTCCTTCTCTATCTGCTGACCTACCGGAACAAGATTGCCAGCCTTTGAGACTATCTTGTTGTAGACCTTCTCGCAGGCTTTGTCTATATCTGTGTCGATACAGTCGAGGAGCGATATTCCCATAGTTATGGTACGAATATCAAGATACTCGTCCTGTATCATTCTTATTGTTTCAAGAATATTGTATACGTTAAGCATTTACCGGACATCCTTTCAGTTTATATACTGTGCATTGAGTTGAAAATATCCTCGTGCATTGTGTGGATAGAGAGTCCGAGTTCTTTGCCGAGAGAGTCCATTCTGTCAACAAGCGCCGAGAAATCTCCGCTTATCCCCGTGATGTCCACAAGCATTATCATTGCGAACATATCCTGAAGAACGCTCTGTGTTACTTCGATAACATTTACGTTATACTCGGCACAGATACCGCTTACCTTGTGAAGGATACCAACGGTGTCCTTGCCTATTACAGTTACGACTGCTCTCATAAATAAAAACCTCCGTTTATTATAACGTCTCTTACGAAACGCATTGTATGTTATAATTATATCATACTCTGGAATAAAAATAAAGAGGGTATGATAATTTTATTTTTTTACCAAAGTCAATGTCGGGACTTACCATTGTAGGGGCGCCCTTTGGGCGTCCGCAAATCAGATGTTAGAAGTCAGAGATCAGAATGTAGGGGCGCCGTTCCGGCGCCCGTGCCATACTGAATTATAACGCGGTATATATTTTCGTGTTTTTTGTGGGACGTTGAGGACGGTGCGGGTGTCCGGTGGACACCTCTGCGGAGGCAGAAGCACCGACCAAACCGACAGGTGAGAACGTTCCCTACGGTGATTTTGCACGATTTTAAAATTTCAATTAACAGTTGCTATTTTTTATTATATATGGTATAATTATAGAATACATTGATAACAGGAGGTAGATATATGAACCTTATCGACTGCCATACACACACGCAGTTCTCGGTGGACTCCGAGGCTGACATCAATGAATGTGTCAGACGAGCCGCGGAGCTCGGTTTTGCCGCCTACGCCATAACTGACCACTGCGAGTGCAATGCGTGGTATCCCGAGGAACACTACTCCGCCAAAGAAAAAGAAGTCCTCGATACCTTCGACTACGCAAAGGACTTTGAGGCTTCTGTTTCAGCCGTGACCGCTCTCAAGGAGAAGTACGCCGGGAAGCTCAACCTCATCTGCGGTACAGAGCTCGGTCAGATACTCCACGACAAGGAAGTTGCGGAAAAGGTAAACGCTGATAAAAGGCTCGACTTTATCATAGGTTCAAATCACCAGATATTCGGTGAAAAGGACTTCTACTATCTTGACTACGAAAAAATGTCTATGGACGATATCTATGCCCTCCTCGAACAATACTTCAAAGAGGTGGCGGAGATGTGCAGGACCGGTCTGTTCGATGTTCTCGGTCATATTACCTACTGTCTGCGCTATATGAAACAGCGCAGCGGTATCGAAGCCGACATCAGCCGTTTCGATGACATCATCGCAGAGTCCTTCCGCACCCTCGCTCAGAACGGCAAGGGCATTGAAATAAACACATCAGGTCTCAGGCAGGGCTTCGGAGCGACCTTCCCCGACCTGAAATACACGAAGATGTTCCGTGAGCTCGGCGGCGAGATACTTTCGGTCGGTTCTGACTCGCACACTGTCGAAGACATCGGTGCGGACGTTCAGGCAGGTGCTGAGATAGCAAAAGCAGTCGGTTTCACGCACCTCACCTACTTCAAAGAACGCAAACCCGTATTTGTAAAAATAGACTGAGATATTGGAACTCTGTCCCTATGATCCATAATGATCCGATGAAAGGAAGTTGTTACTATGAACGATATTATCAAGATATTACAGCAGAACGCGCGTATCTCCAACCAAGCCCTCGGAGAGATGCTCGGCATTTCAGCTGAGGAAGCTGCCGCTAAGATACAGATGCTTGAGGACAGCGGCATTATCCGCGGTTACAGTGTTATCCTCGACGATGACAAGTACGATAAATCGACCGTTTATGCCACTATCGAGCTCAAGGTCACTCCTCAGCGCGACTGTGGCTTCGACGACATCGCCAAAACGATTATGATGTACGATGAGGTCGAGAGCGTCAGCCTTATGTCCTCCGGTGCTTACGACCTTGCAGTCGAGGTCAAGGGCAACAACCTCAAGGA
>ODAI014101406.1_pt1 | contig 14424 bp, 19 predicted proteins | sample 1539321 | NCBI WGS metagenome assembly ODAI01 (sample SAMN02144231, study PRJEB22623) | gut metagenome | biome: sheep rumen | host: Ovis aries | place: New Zealand
AGGTGGCCGGCAGGGGATCTGGACGCAATCCGGACGTTTTCTCTGACCTGGGCCACGTCATTCATGCCGGACAGGACCACATTGACTTCCTTATGGTTCCAGACCCAGCGGAGGCCCCATTCGGCAGGGCTCCTTTTCTCCGGCCCTTTCTCAAAGGCCTTCAGGGCTTTCTCAGGCAGGCCGTTCACCAGGCGGCCGCCCCGCAGAGGTTCCATAATGACTACAGGGATCTTTTTCTGATAAGCATATCGAAGGCCCTCGATCCCGGCCTGGGCATGCTCATCCATATAGTTGAACTGGATCTGACAGAAATCCCAGTCATAGGCGTCGATCAGTTCTTTAAATTTGACGGTATTGCCATGGAAGGAGAAGCCTATATTGCGGATCTGTCCCTGCTTCTTTTTCTCTTCGATCCATTCCGGAATCCCCAGCCCGCCCAGGCGTCCCCAGGTGGCCGCGTCATTGAGCATGTGCATCAGATAATAATCCACATGGTCCGTTTTGAGCCGTTCCAGCTCCTCCGAGAAATACTTTTCCGCGTCTCCCTCTTTTTTGAGGTAATAATGGGGCAGCTTGGTAGCCACATGGATCTGGTCACGGCAATCATATTTCTGCATGAAATTGCCAAGGCACTCTTCACTGCCGGGATAGATGTAGGCTGTATCAAAGTAATTGACGCCCTTTTTCAGGGCCAGCAGCATTTCCCGTTCTGCCTTCTCCAGATCGATCCCGCCTCCCTTTCTGGTGAAGCGCATGCAGCCATAACCAAGGACAGAGAGTCTGTCCCCGTTCCTGCGATTGATTCTGTATTGCATAATGTCTCCTTTTTACTGAAGGACTGCCGGTGTCATGATTTTTCTCTGTCTGACCGTAATTCGTTCTGTCCGAGTATTTGTTTCAATCTACGAAGGTATCTGCCGGAACACGACATACTAACGTCCTTATAGTAAATACTCCTTAGCTTACGTTTCATTATAGCATATGCGGGCGTACGATTTAACGTGCCGCATTTCCACCGGCCCTGTTTTTTTGCTATTATGAAAGACACAAACCGCCAAAAGCGATGTGTCCCGCTATGCCTGAGGATGGCTGGTTTCAAGCTGCAATATCTAATATTGAGGTGATTATTTATGCAAAGACATTTTAAGGTAAAAAGAAGTATTTACGTCCTGTCCGCTTTGTCCATTTTCCTTCTTTTATCGGCAGGCTGCGGGGATAAAGCTGCCGCCGGAGCCGCGGAAACAGCACGGTCTGAAGCAGGGAAAGACGCAGCGGCCGTAATGGAACCGGAAAATGCCGGAGATGCAGCTTCTTCTGAAGCAGGTACCGCCGGAAATGAGACTGCGGGAACTAATACCACCGGATCAGCTGCTGCCGGAACAGATCATTCCGCAGAGGAGCAGAAAGGATCTGAAAATGCTGCTCCTGATACAGAGCCCGGGCTGAAGCCGGGCATGATCTTCAACACCCAGAAGAATGAGCTGGGGGAGCTCGTCGGCGGTCAGCCGGGGGACCAGACCGGAAAAGAGGCACGTATAGAGGCTTACCCGTCCTATTACCGGGCTGACTCCTATCCCTGGGATTACATCCTCCACTGTACCAACGATGAACTCCGGCTGGAAGCGGTCCGGCTTGCCTGCGCCGGCGCGGCCAATGACATGCTGGGTTACGACAGCGGCGACCTGAAGAACACCTTCTGGGAAGAAGTACAGGCAGCGGATTATGATCCGGCCCTGGTCGCAAATCCCTGCAGCGCCAACTGCGCTACTTCCGTACTGACCTTTTATCGCTGCGCCGCCATCCGTCTGGGCATCCGGGAAGTCATGGAGATTGACTGCACGGAAAATGTCTGGATGATGGAAGAAGTACTGATGGAGACCGGGCTATTTGAAAAGATCACAGACGAGGAACGTCTGCATTCACCGGACCGGAATATGGCCGGGGATATCTATACAGCCGAAAGCCGGCATACGATCATGCAGGTCTCGGACGGCAAAGATGTGGAGAACAGATAAGCAGCAGGCCGGCTGCCCTGCATTGAACGGCCGGGACCTCCGGCCTGGGAATACCAGCAGGCCGGCACCGCATCGTCAAAAAAAAGATAAGTGCCCATCGGACCGGGTCTGAAAGGATTTCAGGGCCGTTCCGATGGGCACTTTCAAAAGGGGGGAGTATGAAAAAACTATAAAAAGTAAGGTTGTCTATTTGTGTTTCCGGAAGCATTGCTTCCTTCTATGGTCTTTATTCTACGGGCGAATTGTGTTTAAAATATTGTTAACTTGTGACAAAATCGTGAACTTTTCCTGTTTTTGACCGGATTCCGGTCCTGAAGCAGCCTGAAATCCTCCCGGGATGAACCTGCTCCGGCCGGAAAGCAGAAAACAGGCCCGTATACTTTCCGTATTTGCCTGCTCCCTTCGCGGAAATGTTGTATAGTAAAGAGGAACACAATTTAGAAACCGGCTGCGGTGCCGGTTATTTTCTATTTTCTGTAATAAAAAAGACCCTCGAACAGAAAAAACCGCCGGTTCTCAGTTCTCATACTGAATCCGGTGGTTTTTGATATCTGAACAAATATTCGTTTTTTTTGGCAAAAACGGTATAGAACGCTTGTTCTTCGAACAGATGTATGGTATACTGGATACATCATCAGAAAGGGGGAGGTTCCTCATGAAAAAGAAAAACTTTGGCACCACTATTAAAATACTCCGGATCACCTACGGACTCTCCCAGTGCGAGCTTGGCAGGCTGAGCGGTATCGGACCGGCCGCCATCGTCAAGATCGAATGCGGACAGAAAGTCCGTCTCAATTCCTACCAGATTGGTGAGCTGGCCTCGATCCTGTGCTGCAACCGTGAGTATCTGCTGGATCTGTATGGCTGGAAGCCCGGTGATGACAGTGTATCCGACTATCTGAATTTCATAGCCGATGAAGACCTCTGGACAGATGAGATCAGTCTGGACGTGTTTGGCGTGGCCGTCTGATCCGCCGGCCTTTCTGCCGCCTGCGGCATAACAGCCATCTCTTTCTCCGGATTTCTTACATTATATCCTTTCCGGTCCCGTTTTTCCCGGTATAGGCTGACCTGCCCGCGCTGAACACAAAGCTGCCCACCAGCAGGAGCAGGATGGCTGCTCCGGATCCGGCCCGGACCATCTCCATGATAAAAGCGATCAGTTCTATCGCGATGGACATCAGCATCATCACATGTCCCTCGACCATGGATCTGGTCACTTCTTTGTCGTGGCGCCTGACTCTGAACCAGTAGATCCAGAAAGCAAAAGCCAGAACAAGCGTCACCCTTGCGATTCTGCTCATTCCCCACCTCCGGTTATTCCTGTTAATATGCCGTTCAGAACACTTTATGTTCCTGCGGACCGACCGGTACCGACCGGTTTCTGTCATAAGAGTAACATGTTTTTTCCGGAATTAGAATCTCTGCAAGGCCTGAAACCGGCCGGAAGTTAATTTTCCAATTATCCAGGCCGGAAGTTCCTTTCGAATGCATTTTTTTACCCTCCCATTTTGAGATGATATATCTGGCAGAGATAGCCGGTGCGCCTTCAGAGCCCTGCGAAAAAGAATTTTCGTAAACAGTGCTATTCTGAATGTGCAGACGAAAGAAAGGTTTTAGTGTATCAGCCTTAATTGGTTCGTAGAATGGAGGGTATATGAAGTATATTTTTCTGGACCTGGAAATGAATCCCGTCAAAAGAGAATTCAAGGAAGTACGTAAGTGCTGCAGCCGGGAAATCATTGAGTTTGGTGCTGTTATGCTGGATGAAAAACTGAATACCGTAAAGGAGTTCCGTGAATATGTAAAGCCCGTCTATAATACAGAGGTGGTCAGAAAAGTCCGGAACCTGACCGGCATCACTACAGAAATGCTTGAGGATGCCGATCCGTTCTGTCCGGTCTTTGACCGCTTTATCCGCTGGTGCGGGGAGGAAGAATACCAGATCTTTTCATGGAGCGACAGCGATATTTATCAGATGATGGACGAACTGCTGCTGAAATATCCGCAGGACAGGCCGGAAATCTCCTACATGCTCAACCACTGGCAGGATTTTCAGGAGGAATTCTCCCGCCTGCTGTCTCTGGGCAGAGTCGTGAGCCTGAGCAAAGCAGTAGAGATGGCAGGCCTGGATTTTGCAGGCAAAGCCCATGGCGCTCTGCCTGACGCTGACAACACCGCGAAGCTGTACAAAGCCTCCAGGGATTCCGAGCAGTTCCGCCGGATCCGCAGGATCTGGAAGGATGCCATGACACCCCATGTTTTTACTTTTGGCGATATGTTCAACTTTACAGAGCTGCAGCTGGCCTGACAGAACGCAGCTCCACAGAACATCCATAAAAGATCCGGCACATGGATTGATTTCCGTGTGCCGGATCTTTTCGTGTGCCGGGACTTTTCAGCATTATTTCGTGTTCAGTTCCCACGAAAAAAATCAGCTTCTTCCCGCTGCCTCTTTAGCTGAGGGAGGCAGCCATGGCCATAAAGCCAAGGGCAATTAATATCAATATAAGCGGGACCACGATGACTCCTCCGGCCAGGAAGAGCACCGGGAAGGCGATAAAAGCAATGATGGATCCGAGGATCTTGAAGATCCCGAATGTTGCTCTGAAAAACAGTTTGATGATTCCGCCTAAAATCATAAACATAATTACCAGTGTAATGATAGTGATCATTTTTTTGCCTCTTCTTTCTTTATTTTGGTGGCGTCCCGAAGGCCGAGCTTTTCGGCATAAGCGGGATTCCTTTGAATCTCATTGGAAATTCGGATCAACAGCTGCCGTTTCTTCACGTCCATGGTAAGCCTCTTTTCTGATTTGTCTGTTCTTTCTGTTTACATGATAGATTGTATGTTAAAATGTACAGGAAGTACACGGCGGGTAAAGCGGAATAGGCTATGGATTTACGCTTTCTTCGCGGAAAAAAGAGGTGGAACAGATGGGCAGGAAATCCAGTAAAAGTGACGAAGCGAAGACTCCTTATGAAAAGGCGAGGGAAAAATGCGGCCTGACCCGGGAGAAGGCTTCCGAACGAATGGACTATATTTCCGCGGACCGTATCGAAAAGATTGAAAACGGAAGAGCCTCCGCCAACCCGGAGGATGTCCTGGCCATGGCGGAGGCTTATGATGATTCCCTGCTATGCAATTATTATTGTTCCCGGGAGTGTCCGATCGGCAGGAAGCATGTTCCCTACATTGAGATCAAGGACCTGTCCAGGATCACCCTGGAAACGCTTTCCACGCTGAATTCCCTGAATCAGCTCAAGGACCGCTTTGTGGATATTTCCGTAGACGATAAAATCACCGAAGACGAACTGGATGATTTTATGCTGATCCGTGAAAAGCTGGAGAACATCTCCCTGACAGCGGATACCCTGCGCTACTGGATGGAGCAGAATCTTCCGGACCGGGAGGAAAACAATCCTTCCTAATTTTCCTGGACCTGGATCGTTTCGATGGACATATCGTCCAGGACCTGCTGCACGGCCTGATAGGTATTGTAATCACCGTTCTCATACTCGATATAAACAGAGGAGTTGTCTGTGAGCAGCTCCTCTATTTTCTTTTTAAAGGCTTTTTTCAGGCTCTCAGTATCCCCTGCTGTATATTCGATCTTCTCTCCATTGACATATACATCCGTGGTATCGATCTGGATCTGAATGTCCTCCTGGACGACCGTGCTTTCCTGTACAGCGCTCTGGTCCTGCTCCTGGCTGCCGCTTCCGCCGCCGGACAGGATATTCTGTCCGCCGTTTATGGAAAAGAAAGCTACGATGGCGGCGATCACAGCCACGCCGGCTGCTGCCTTGCCCGCATTCGAGCCTTTTCCCTGTTTATCACTGTGTGTTCCTTTATCGCTCATTACAAAGTCTCCTCCTCACGGGTAATCTTGTAGGTTTCCAGAATCTGAATGACCTGTGAATAGGTAATATCATCCGCGTAGTCATCCTGCACAAGCATGACCATGCCGTCCTTATATCCTTTCCTGACAGCTTCTTCCAGCTCTTCAATCGTACACTGCTGTTCCTGACAGTAAATGTTTTTTCCGCGGATCCGGATGACAGTCTCTGTATCCGACAGTGTGGGAAGCCGGTCCGGGTTCTCACTGTTCCCGGTACGGTCAGCGCCGGCGTCCTGCTCCATGTCATCACTGCCGTCCTGTTCCCCGTCAGGATCCGGATCCTCCTGCGTCTGCTGGCTGCCGCTGCTGGTCTCATCACCAATCCCGATCCCGTCTCCGCTGCCGACCCCGAATCCATTGCCGTTTCCGGCCGTAAAGCTGAGCGCGATCAGCAGGATGCCGAGCCCTGTGATCGTCCTGCGGCTGTTGATGATCCAGTCTTCTTTGGACAGGCGGGGGATCCTGCGCAGAAGGACTGCCGCCAGAATCAGGGGGATGCCCGCGGCGATCATAGGCCTGTTGCAGGCAAGGATCCTGCCCCAGATCGTTTCAATGAACCTGACGGGAGATGCCGGCAGCAAATAAGGCGGCTGCAGCAGAATAAGCGGGACCGGCAGATTTTTGCCGGCCGCACACAGACCCCCGGGCGGTCCCGCCGTCAGGACGCTGCTTATAGAATTGGTAATTGACGCGGCTGCTGTGTACATACAATGATCCAAAAAGTCTAAAAAGCCTTATTCTTATATTTTTCTTTCATGGCATTGATGATCTTCGTAACGGATTCTTTGTCCCTGACCAGGATATTCTCTGTGTTCAGGCCGAAAACGACGATCTCCTCTTCTTTGTTATGGAGCTGGATATATTTCTCCATATGGCCGGACAGCTGTTTAAAGGCCGATTCTTCATTCTCCCTGCGGATCTCTATGGCGTCATAGTTCCTGTCCGGGGTAATGATCGTGATCTTCCTCTTTTCAGGATCCGCCGGATTATAGGTACAGGAGATGGTCATGACCATGACTTTGGTACCGATCACATCTCTCTGCAGATCTTCCGCAGCTTCTTTGTAGGCCTGCTCCCGGGCCGCCGCATCGAAATTCTGCTCCTGCAGAGCTTCTACCTGTCCTTCCAGTTCCGCAGTCCTGGCTGCCAGTTCCCCGTTGGCCTGGCTGAGACGGTCATTCTCCGCCTGCAGTTCCCTGTTGGCGGCTGCCGCTTCACCGGCCTCCTGCTCCGCCATGGCAGATATTTTGGTATAGCCGATAATGACGACAAACAGACATATGAAAATGACATCCAGCAGGGGGGTCAGATCAAATGACGCGTTGGGCATGCTGGAGGAACCCGGATTTTTTCTTTTCATGGAAATGCTGCGATCCTTCTTTTAGGAATAACGCCTGAAACAGCGCCGGATTTCGGAAACGGGAAGTCCGGGTCAGAAATCGTCATCTGACAGTTCCGACCAGTCCAGGGCTTTCTCCCGGTCTTTTTTTGCCCCGGCTTCTTCCTGTAAAGCAGCCGGAGGGGATGGATCCTCCGGTTCAGGTCCGGGCAGCTGTTTCTTTTCAGGCCCTGCCTGTCCCTCCTGCTCCTGCCCCTGTTCCTGCAGGCTGCCTGCATGTTTGTGGATGGCGTGCTCGATATCGAAGCGCAGCTGTTCCTTGCTGATGACCGAATCCGCTTTATTGAAAGCCGCGTCGATATTGTTGATCATCTTGCCCAGACTGATGGAATCATAAAATTTCAGACCGATCGCGAAGAGCAGGCCCAGCAGGGTCGTCCACAGGGCCATGCCCAGTCCGGCCACCAGCTGATCAATGTTGCTGAGGCTGCCGCCGAAGATCAGGCCCATAACCGTGCCCAGGATGCCCAGCATGGGAAAGAGGGTGATGACCTGGGTCCACGCCACATACTCCGCGTATACGGCATTGAACAGCTCCCGGTTGTTTTCCAGCTGGTCCCTGTCATAGATCACATAATTCCGGGCACTGACAATGACCGGATTGCCGTTCTCTTCCAGATATTCCTGATAGTCATCTTTCTTTGACGTTTTGATTCTGTCGAAGCTTCTGTAGACTTCCGTCAGTTTCTTTTGGATATCCATCAGCTTAAAGAAGACTATAACGCCGAAAACGATAATGATGACACAGGATATAATACTTAAAAACTGATTCATAATAATATTCTATACTCCGATGCCGGCAGGCTGCCGGGCGGTCCGTCCTCTTTGTTCAGCGGGCGTTGATGCTGTTGATAAAGGCGATATAGCATCCGAAATCACCGCAGCGCTTGCGGTTGACTTTGTCCTCAGCCTCAAATCCGATCTCTTTACGCCAGGCGGTGTCTTTTCCTTTGGCTTCCAGGCAGGCTGCCAGCTCATCCAGAGCGATAATGACCGCGTTGTGCCTGGCGGTGCGCTCATCATTGCGTTCCTTGCGGACCGGCTTGGGCATCAGCTTCCAGCCGGCCCTGGTGTCGATGTAGTTGGTACCGGCACGGACCAGTTTGTCATACACAGCCTCTGCCTCTTCATCCTCTCCGATGCCGGCGATGATCGCCTCGTGTATCCTGGTCATGTCCTCAAATGTAAGTACGGACGGTTTCTCCAAATACTCGCTGTAACTTGTGATCATTTTAATTACCTCCCATTTGCATATCCAGTTCTTTCAGCCATTCTTCCGTATTTCCCGAATCTCCCTATATATACTATAGCAAACGAACGTCCTGATTTCACTCAGAATCTGCTTCCGCAGGCAAAAGCGGTACAGGAGCCGGCGTAGTCATCCGCTGTTCCAATCCTTCCATTCCTTAATCACTGTTTCACAGACCGGGGCGCTTTTCCGCCAGCCTGCCGACGGCATCATAATAGCGGCGGATGCTGTCTTCCAAAAGCCACTGATGGACATGGTCTCCTTTTTCGAGGAATTTTTCTGTATTGACCGCCAGATCCGTAATGCAGCCTGCCGTATCATCAGACGCTTCCCACAGATCCTGCAGGGCAGGATCCGGCAGGGGCATTTCACCGGTCCTGACATACTGGCGGCGGATCTGTTCTGCCAGCGGCTCTGCCCTGCGCCGGAATTCCTCCCGGCTGAGGGCCCGGTTCTCCTGTTCCCGGTACAGCCAGATCAGGGCTTCCCCCATTGTGATCATGATGCTGCAGGTCTCTTTCAAGCGGTGGACATACGCTTCTTCTGACAGACGCTCCTCCTGCATATCTTTCAGAATTGCATAGGAAATGTTGCCGGTCAGGCAGACCGGTCCTGACGGACTCTCTACGACGCGGCTGTGACGGTCTTTGGGATAGAGGGTCTGCCGCAGTTTCTCAGAAGCGGCCCAGACGGCTGTGGCATAATAGAGACTGCCGGCCTGGTCCCTGTCATCCATGCCAAAATAGCACCAGAGGACCTCGGTCTTCCGGTCCCGGTGGATCCGGGCGGTCCTGCTGCCGGCAAAGACAGGCAGGTCCGCTGTCATGGCAGCGGCGCAGGCCGTGACCGCCGCCAGTTCCGTATCTGTCATTCTGCGGCCGGTATTGATGAAAGCTGCCAGCCGTTTGGTCTTTGTCGTGCTGAGGGGCGTGACCCTGCAGATCCGGAAGTCCTGTCCGACCGCGTGGAAGGCCCGGACCTTCCACTGTTTCCAGGGACTTACCCTGAAATAAACGGTACCGCCCATAGCAGAACGCCAGACCGGATGCTGACGGATGGCGGAGACTGCCCGGCTGCTCATCCCGGAAAGGCGGATGGTCTCCTGACAGATCTCCTGCAGGGAGATCCTGCCCCTGCGGACCAGATGGCGGGAACACATGGCGGAAGCCAGCAGACAGGTGAACAGACTGCCCCGGTCTCCTGTGACGGCCCTCTCCCCTTCCGCGGTGGAAGCAAGTACAGAAATGCCATGGCCCGTGAAAGCGGCCAGCGGATCCTCCATGGTCAGGACAGCCGGACCCCCGGTCCGGAAAGTTCCCGCGTGGCAGCAGTCCAGGATCAGAATCTTGACCGCTGCCCGGATCCCGGCCAGATGATCGATCAGGCTCTGCAGGTCCAGCGGCGCATCGCTGAAGCAGAGATTCCCCGCGCTGCCGTGACCGGAAAAGTAGACCAGAAGCAGATCCTCTTCTCCGAGGGCCCGCGCCAGGCCGGCGGTCTCCCTGACAAAATCCCGGACACCGCAGCGGTCGTCCCGGCCCAGCTTCCGGATCTGCTGCGCAGGAAAAGAAAGGCCCTCCACGAGAGCCTTTTCCATCATTTCCATATCCTGTTTCCATCCGGGCAGATCGGCCCGTCCTGCTGCCAGGTAGTCTCCCGGCGCTGCCAGTATGGCATATAAATTGTGATTGTTCATAAGTATTCCGACGATTTTGCTGTTCTGATATCTTACCCCAGAATCGGCTGGTCGTATTCATTCAGGGCTGTATTGATGACCTGCAGATCATAGATGCCGTGCTCGATAAAATAACGTACGATCAGGTCTCCCACACTGCCGGGAGACAGGGCGTACTCAGCTCTGGCCAGAAGGTCGGCCGTATCTGCCAGATTCAGTTTCAGGGCTACGGCCAGGGCCAGGACCGTGGATTTGCCGGGATGATAGGCAGGGTTGGTCCGGATCTTGGAAAAGAGTTTTCTGTCTATGTTCGCCCTCTTATAGACTTCTGTATTGGTCATGCCGCTGGCCTTTATATGGTCGAACAGGACTTCCCGGAAAGAAGCGCCCACTTCCCCGATCAGGCTGTCCATGCTGCGCCCGCCTGTATGGTCCGGCTGTTCTTTCCCATCGCCTTTGTACTGGAGACCCTCCGAACCGTTCTGCTGACTGTCCTGGATCTCCTGCCGGGGGGCAGTATCGGCTCTGACATCGGATCCAGTCTGCCGGTTCTCCTGCCTGTTCTGAAACTGACCTTTTCTGCTGTTCTCACGTTCCTGGAACTGACTGTACCTGCCATCCTGACGTTCCTGCCTGGAAGACGGCTGGATCAGATTTTCCGCAATGAACTTCTTTAAATTCTGAAAGACATCTGCTGTAATTGTCTGCATCTGAAATACCATTCCTTTTCTGTTCTGTACCGGTGCCGGCTGCATCTTCAGTGTAGCGCAGATCGGAATGGTTTTGGTCGCCGGGCAGGCGACGCGTCCCGCATACCCGGCAGGGGCCGCCTTCCTCTTCAGTCATCCATATATACATCGATGTCCATATATCCGGATACAGGCAGGTCCTCCTCCGGATCCTCCAGATGACAGACCCGGGCATAAATGCTCTTACCGGCATCCATCAGGGCGGCCAGGACCTCATTTTTCCTCCTGGGGATATAGCCCAGTTTTTCGCCTTCCAGGTTCTCCACCAGAATGGCTCTTTCATCAAAGGGATTTTCCGGTTCTCTGACCAGCAGCAGCCGGTCCCCTTCCGAAAGCCCCTGAATCCGGCTGACGATCTCCTTCACGTAGCCGCTGCCTGCCACATAGGTATTGAGCAGGTGGATCTGCCTGGTAAAGGGCAGCCGGGGAAGGGCATTCTGCTGCAGCAGGAGGGACATATCATTTTTGACCAGGTCCGGCAATGTCATATCGGCTTCCTTTCTTTCCGGTCTTCCACACAAACGGATCATAGATTCAGCCGGCGGCTTTCAGCTGATCCAGCCTCTCCTGCAGGACTTTTTCCTGCTCCTGCCACCGGGCCAGGGTTTCCCGGAGCTCTTCCTGTTTTTCCCGGACGGCTTCTCTGTCATTGAGGAATGTTTTTAATGTATAGGGGAATGTCGTTTTGATGGTCTCTATCTCCGAGAGCAGGCTTTCTTTCAGGAAGGCAAGGTCATCCCGGATCCGCCGCAGCTGATCGATCTCTTCGATGACTTTGTCCTCGATGTTCCTGCCGTCCAGAACAGCGGCAATCTTTCTGAGCGTCTCAATGTCACCGTTCCGGTAGGCCTCCATGGCCTGATGCAGGAGATCCAGCTCCGCCTGTGTGATGTCGGGATTGACATCCGGATGCAGTTCTTTCATGATCCTGCGGTAAAGGGCGCCCAGTTCTTCCTTGTCTTCCCGGTCATATCTGTCCGCATTCTGCCGGTCCTCTTCTTCCCCGCTGCCAGCATCTTCCTGCCCATCGGAATCTGCCTGCCCGGAAGTACGGCCGGCAGAGGCGTTCCGGTATTCTTCCGCTTTCTCGTGGACTTCCTGTTCATAGGCACGGTATTCACTGTCCGCTGTCCGGGCAGCCTCTTCAACGTCGGGCGCTTCTCCCCGGTTGCGGGCCGCCTGCAGGACTTCGATCATCCGGCGGAGCCTGCCCACGCGCAGGACCGCTTCCATGATCTCCAGCTCCAGCTGGCCGATCCTGCGGTTATAGTCCGCCAGTATGGCAGGGCAGACCCGGTATTTAATCCTGTCCCGCTCCGCGGTCAGGTCCAGCACTTCTGCCCGCAGGCGCATGATCTCAATTCTGAGGGATTCCGCTTCCGTTCCGCTCGGGACGATGGTGTTTTCCGGCATCCTGTCTCTCCTGTCTCCTTCTTATCAGCGGGTCCTGTATTGCACAAATACCGGCCGAACACGCAGTCAGTTATCTTGTCAGGTTCCCCAGCACATGGATGAAATGTACCGCTAAAAATACAAGTCCTGATACTGTCAGGAGTATATTATGTCTCCAGAGACCGATCGCCGTATAGAACAGCGGCGGTATGGCCACAATGAACAGCATCATGATCAACACACTTTGATGTCCGGCATAATACAGAGCCCAGCCGAAATAGTTGGCGAGCAGCAGGATCACTGTCAATACGAAGAACAGCCTTTCTCTCCCGCCGGCTGCTGAGAACAGGACCGCGTCCTTATGGACGACAAAGACCATAAGAGCGATGCATAAGGACCCCAGTATCTTCTCGCATATATCCAGCGTCATCGATGTTTCCGTCATTTGCATGATCGGATTGGTTTCCGGATGGAAAAGGGGCATCACTATATAAGGGACTTCCTGCAGAAGGAACAGAATAAGCCCCGGCAGCCAGAATCCAAGATATTGATCCCCGAAGAGTTTGAACCAGCGCACCATATCCTTATTTCCTGTCTTTCCTTTGCATGTTGTATTTGAATTCCAGGTCCGCAAAATAGGCATCATAAACCGGAACCTGGATTCAAACACATTATAACATGCCTGTCTATTCCCGATCATCCGTGACCGGTTTTCTGTCTTTTTCCGCTGCAGCGGGGCAATTAGATATCTGTATATCTCCAATTCTATCGTTTATAATCGAACATGAATCATTTATAAATGATATGTAAGGAGTTGCAGGGCTTCTCCGGAAGACCGGGCGGCGGACAGGCAGCGTCCGGTACCGGGACCTTCTTTCTCTAGAACAACAGAAAACAGGAGATATTTCATATTTTTTATCATTTTATTGTATTTAGGAGGCACTCTATGACGATAAGCAGAATCAAAATTGTAATTATACTGATGGCTTTGGCAGTCGCGGCCGTATCCTTCTTTGCAGTTTCCAAAAAGGTCTCTTCGGCAGAGTTCCATCAGGCAGCCATCGAGTCGCTGGATGAAAAGAAGAACACGGTCATGGAACTGGCGGCGGCTTCCGCCGGGGCTTCCGCGGCCATTACGCTGATTCCCGGCGATGTGGCGACTCCCATCGCGGAGGAACTGGCGGACCTGAGTTCAAAGTTCATCATCGTGATCTGCGCGCTCTATCTGGAAAAGTACCTGCTGACGATTACCGGATTCACGGCTTTTACTCTGCTGATCCCCGTTGCCTGCGCGGTATTGATCGCGGCGGTCCTGTCAGAGAAAAAGACCCTGTACGAGCTTTCTGCCAAGATCGCCCTGTTCGGTCTTATGATCTTCCTGCTCGTTCCCGCCAGCATAAAGGTATCCAACATGATCGAGACCACCTATCGGGAATCCATTGACGCGACGATCGCAAACGCCCAGCAGACAACGGAAGAGATTGAGGATGCTGCTGAAACCGACGGTAAGGAAGCTTCCGGGAATGAAAGCACCGGCTGGTGGGAGCAGCTCACCCAGGGCGTTACCGAAACCATCAATGTCAAGACAGAGGAATTCCGGGACATGCTCAACAGCATGATGGAAGCCTTTGCGGTCATGCTGGTCACCTCCTGCGTGATCCCGATCCTGGTACTGGTCTTCTTCGCCTGGCTGGTCAAGACCATCCTGTCCGTGAACCTGGGACCTGCAGGCACGCCCGCCAAAATGGAATAAGCTTTTTGGGGCAGTGAAGGCAGCCGGGAAGCTTTCTGAAAACTGAATACTGTATCTGAAGGATCCGGACCGCTCCGCCAGGGCGGCCGGATCCTTTTTTGTCTGCCTGGGCAGCATTCATATGTTGGCGGCAGACATTTCTCTTGTTTTCCTGTTTTTGTCTGCCGGCTTAGCATGTCGGCAAAAACAGACCCTTAGGAACTGAAGAATAGTCAGGAAATTTTTCAAGAACTTTGGAATATTTGATTCCGCAATCGAATGGGTACCGTGTACCCTGGGAAATGCTATAA
>ODAI011191826.1_pt1 | contig 14422 bp, 7 predicted proteins | sample 1539321 | NCBI WGS metagenome assembly ODAI01 (sample SAMN02144231, study PRJEB22623) | gut metagenome | biome: sheep rumen | host: Ovis aries | place: New Zealand
CCACTTACGTTATGAGGTGGGGCGTATGATGCGAGAAGACAGTGTATTCTACACTGAAATGATGCTCGTCGCACAAAGGGTAGCCTATTGCGACGTGGTGGTCTATTATTATGTGCAGAACCAGGAGAGCGTGATTCACAAGATTGGCAAGAAACAAAATTCCGCCATCTATGCAGAATGCTTTTATTGGTTCATCGAATATTTGATGAAAAAGACGGAAGAGCACGAGGTGCTGCGCGAGCGGTTTGCTAAATGGAGCAATCTCGACGCTTTCTATCTGCTGCACAACGTGTTCCGCTTCTGCCCGGTGCGTACCACCAAAGAGTATGTCCATAAGCTGAAAGCGGTGAAGGCCTATCCCCTCGATGCCGGACGCTTTCAGGGGAAAAACAATTTCCTTTGCAAGCTGATGAACTGCTACCCAGTGTGGATGACGCTTTGCAGGATTTATCATATCCTCCCGGAGCGTGTGAGACACAGGATTTTCTAGGGATTCTAGTTTTCCTAGGGATTCTAGTTTTCCTAGAGAATCTAGATGCTCTAGGATTTCTAGGAAATACAGAGATAAAAAAAGGGCCTGCCCCATCTGGGGCAGGCCCTTTGAATATTTTGTCTTGTCGTTATCTCACGACCACCTTGCGTCCGCGGATGATGTAGATGCCTGCGGGCAGGCCCTCGGTGGTGGTGGCATGCTTGCGCACGAGGCGTCCGCTGAGGTCGAAGATGTCGGCGGGCTGCTGCTGTGAGATGCGCAGCTGCTGGATGCCGTCGCTCACAGATTTGACAAAGAGCAGACCCTCGGAGAGGCGGCTGGTATCCCACTCGATGCCGTCGGGCAGGTCGAGGGTGGGCGTGCCAGAGAGTGTGGCGCAGTTCCACACACGGATGGAGTCGCCTGCTTGCAGTTTGTGGTTGTTGACGAGTGTGACGCGCAACGTGCCGTTCATCGTGAGCGTGCCGATATTGGCTATCGAGGTGCAACCGTCGTTGGTGTTGGTGGCACAATGGCGGGCATTCACTTGCAGCTCGCTGCCCTGTGCGAAGGTGACGTTCTTTCCTCCAAAGAAGATGGTGCCATTGTAGGAAGTGGCGGAAGAACCTGGCCTCACGGTGCCGTTGATGGTGATACTGCTGTTGGTGAGCGGCTTTGATGTGGTGTTGGTGCCCGAGAGAGTAGCCTCTTTCGCCACTGTGAGACGTCCCTTGCCCAATATGCCGGAGTTGAGGAGTATCTCGCCCTCGTTGATGGAGAAGTTGCCGGTGTTGTCGCTTGTGCCACTATAGGTGATGCGGCCTGTGCCCATCTTGGTGAAGTTGGCATTCGCTGTCACCTTGCCTCCCCACGTCCAGTTGGTGTCGTCGCCCACCTGCCAGGTGTTGGCGCCCGAGACACCGCTTTGGCTGAAGGAGCAGGTGCCTCCGAGGCTTCCCGTGCCCGCCACCTTTCCGATGCGGAAGGTCTTGGCGCTGTTCTGCACCTCAATGCCCGACGGAATGTTGAGTGTGGCCTTGGGCATACCGTAGCTGTTGTCGAGCGTGAAGCGTGAGTCGCGGCTGTGCACCTTGCAGGTGACTATTCCCTCGAATGCCGACCAGTTGCCTTGTAACTGAGTGCGTGTGGCATTGCCCGATGAGAGAACCACCACAGGACAGTAGACGGTGAGTGTGCCCGCGCCTGTCAGGCGGTTCTTGTAGGTGGCGCGGTCTACGAGGTTCCATGTGCCTCGCTTGCCTGACGGCACCTCAATGTTGTAGCTTGAGCTGGTGTTTTCGGAGAGAGTGCCGTTTTGGAACTCCACCGTCTGTGCGGGAATGGGGGCATTGATGCACTGCACGGTGCCGGAAGTGATGATAAGGCGGTTGAGCGACGCGTTCGACGTGTTGAGCTTCATCCATCCCGAACCTTTCTTCGTGAGCACTGTGCCGCTGATGGCGCGGTCGACGATGAAGTCGGCGTAGTTGTTGATCACGCCACCTTCCTCGCCCAGCACCTGGATGGCCGAACCGTTGGTGACAGCAGCAGTGGTGCGCAGCTCACTGCCGTTCTCGATGACGAATTTGGTGCCGATGGCGCTTGTTGCGCCGAGGTTGCCTTTCGCCTGGTTGGCATTGGCCATCGACGAGATGGCAACAGTGCCTCCTGAGATGCGTGTTCCGCCCTGGTAGCTGTTGTCGAGCGAGATGGTGAGGAGACTGCTTCCACGCTTCACGAGAGTAGTATTGCCTGTGATCTCACCCGTTCCCTTGAGTGTATATCCGTTGGTGTTGTTGTCGAAGATGATGCTGTCGGCCTCAATCTGCTCGTTGATGATGATGTTGAATTGGTTGGCGTTGTCGTTGAAGAACACCTTGTCGCCGGAGACGAAATGGTCTTTCTCTCCCGCTGCCGTGATGAAGTTCTCTGTCGTACCCACGTCCCACGTGTCGTTCTCCGTACCTGCCCAGTAGATGTCGATGTTGTCGCGCAGGTCGGAGATGGTGAGATATACATTTCCGTTCTCCAGGCTCAGTGCCGACTTCTTCTTGGTGCCAAGTCCCTCGATGCGGATGTCGTCGAGGTTGCCAGTGATGGCCTCTGCGCTTCCGATGAGATACTTGCCCGGGGTGAGTTCTTCTCCGTGGTTGACAAACTCGAAGACGGGAGTGAGATATTCAGGTCCGTGGTGCCAGTCTTTGGTCTCGATGGTGAGCACGCGGGCGTTGACCTGGTCGCTGCTCAAGTCGCCGTAGATGTCGAAGACGACGCGTGAGCCGAATCCGAGGAGGAGAGAGTCGGTGGTGATGGTTCCTTTGTTGTCGGCGCGTCCCGGGCGCAGGATGGAGGCATAGTCCATCTTGATACGCCGGAATTTTCCGCCGTCGCTGTTGAGTTCGGCGAAGCGGTTGAGCCAGAGCGAGGATTGCAGCATCGAACCGTCGAAGTTGACCACGCCGGCCCAGATGTCGGTACTGCCGGTGTAGGTCTGCTCCACCTTGGGCAGATTGAGGGTGCCGTCGCCCTGTTTCACGAGGTGTGTATTTCCTGTGAAGGCACCTCCCTCCACGTCGCAGGTGTAATAGACTCGGTTGATTTTCGCGTTGCCGGTGGTGATTTGGCTGTTAGTGCCTTGCACCCACGACGGCACGTTGAAGGTCATCACCCAGGGAGATGCGCCGTCGGCCACGTTGACTTTCGTGTCGTTGGTCTCGCAGACGATGGCATGCTTGTCGTTGAGTGCCGCGCCGATGGTGCCTCCGTTGGCCACCTCTGTGCGTCCAGTCATGGTGAGTGGCGGCGGCGCCACGGTGATGTCCTCCAGTTCACCGAGGAAATAACTGGCGTGTGGCGGCTGGTTGTAGCCCATCGACTCCCACACCATGCCTTGGCGGTATTGGTGGTCGTGCCAGAGGGTGTAGTTGCGCCATGGTGTCTCGATGTCGGTGGTATAGACGCGGATGTACTTGTTGTCGGACGTGCGGACGATGACTTCCTCGCGCCAGTCGCCCAGGATGTCGCCTGTGGCAGAAGGAGTGTTCTTCGTCCAGTTGCAGTTGGCGGTGCCAGAGGCGGTGAGCAGGCTCGTGCCGTCGGCCTTGAAGATATGAGCGGCACCCTCGCGGCTGCTTGCCCCGTCGAGGGCCTCCTCGAGCAGGTCGCCGTCCCAGTAGATGCGGAAGTTCATGGCAAATCCCGACGGTGCTCCCGCGATGACCTTGTCGGTGACGGTGGAGATGACACCCGACTGCGATGAGTGGCCGATACATCCGGGATAGAGGTTGGAGAAGTTGCCGCAGATCGCTCTGCCGTCATCGTCGGTCGACTGCAGGCGGTAGTAAATTTTCGACGTGGTGGCGTCGCGGTAGTTCATGGCTGGCCTGTCCTCGTTGCAGCAGAAGATTTCCTGTCCGTGGCGGTAGGGGTCGAAGTCGCTGCAGTGCTGTGCGTCGCCGTGTCCTAATCCGGTGCTCGAGAGTCCCTGTCCGTTGTCGTCGATGACCATTGAGCCGAAGACAATCTCGTCGCGGCCGTCCCAGTCGACGTCAGCGATGCCATAGTTATGGTAACCCTGTCCGAAATAGACACCCGAGTCGCCGCTCTTCCACTCCCAGTAGAGTGAGAGCTGGTGTGTGGCGGGGTCCACGGAGAATGCCTTCATGTGGTGCTTGGTGTAGCATCCGCGTCCGAGGAAGATGAAGGGATGGCGTCCGTCGAGGAAGGGTGCTCCGAAGTAGTGCTTGGTGGAGCGGTGTCCGTAGCCGTCGCCCCAGTCGTTGGCATTGCCTCTTGGCAGAGGATAGGGCATCCAGAGGGCGCCGTTGTTGCCGATGGGGTAGGGCTTAGCGGTCTTACCTTCCATATACAGCAGGTATTCGTTGCCAGTATTGGTATAGGTCATGTTGGCCGTGTGGGTGATGGTGTTGCGTGTGTTGACCGTCTTGCTCCCGATATATGTGACGGTGCCGTCGGCATGATGGATGATCATGTTGTCGGCGCCACGCATGAGCAGCTCGGCCTTGCCGTCGCCGTCCCAGTCGTAGCCCACGAGGTCGTATTGCTCGTCGGGTCCGCTGCACATATTGGGTCCGAGGTCGATATACCAGAGTCGGTCGCCCTTGAGGTTGTAGCACTCGATGAAGTTGTAGGCCGAGTCGTTGGCTACGGGACAGGGACCCGTGGCGTCGCTGTCGAGGTTATAGTTGCGCTTGACGAGGAATTCCGACACACCGTCGCCGTCGACGTCAGCCAGAGCGATATCATTGATGCTGTAGTCTTTGGAGATGTCGGTGCCTTTCCGTGAGAGGATGGGCTTCACGGCGAACTGCATATACTGCATCGACTGCCGCTGCACTTCGGCGCACTTTTCCTGTTCTACGCCTCTCACGACGGCTGCCACCTGGTATCTGGACCCGGCAGCTCCCTTCGGGTCGGTGAAGTTGGATACGCTGAGTGGTTTTTCGTTGATTTTTGTCCCGTTGCGGTAGAGGTTGTACTGTGTGTCGTAGTACTCCTCAGCGAAGATTCTCCAACTGACGAAACTCCCTGAGCCTTTAGGGACCGCCACGAGTCCCCGGTCGAGGATGTCGGTGGTACGCTGCGCTGATACCGTGAGGGCAAATAGCGTCAGCATAAGCGTAAGTAGTCTTAGTTCTCTCATAAATTTGTTGATGATGTTGTTATGGTTATTTTGTTGATGACGAGCGTATTGTCGGCTTCCCGCCGAAACAATTTCCAAAATTACGATTTTTTTGTCTGCCTTGCAATTTTTTTATGCTTTTTTAGTGTATTTGCCGTGGGAATCACTATTTTTGCAGAAAGAAACAAAGTGACCCTAATAACCCGACGACTATGAAGAGATTATCCTTATTACCTATGCTCGTGTTTCTGCCCCTTTTGGCTTGGGCGCAGTCGATGGCCGATTTTCATGTAGTGCCGCTTCCGCAGGAGATAACAGCGCAGAAGGGCAAACCATTTCAGCTCTCCTCACTTACCGCTATCAGCTACACGGGAGATGCCGACATGCAGCGCAATGCCACATTCCTGGCAGGTTATCTTCAGGCGCTTGCAGGCATAGAGGTGCCTGTGGCGGAAGGCAAGGTGAAAGGGAACTCCATCGATCTCCGTGTAGCGCCCAAGATGGCGTCGCCTGAATCCTATCGCATCACGGTGTCGGAGCGCAAGATTCTGATAGAAGGTGGCGCTGCCAGCGGCGTGTTCTACGGCATCCAGACTCTTCGCAAGGCATTGCCCGTGGGCGGTTCTTCCGACGTGCAGGTCGCTTCTGCCGTTGTCTCCGGCACTCCCCGTTTCTCCTATCGTGGCATGCATCTCGACGTGTCGCGTCATTTCTTCGGCGAGGAGTTTGTGAAGAAGTATATCGACATGCTCGCCCTCCATCAAATCAATACGTTCCACTTCCATCTCACCGACGACCAGGGCTGGCGTGTGGAGATCAAGCGCTATCCCCGTCTCACAGAGGTGGGAGCCTGGCGCAACCGCACGGTGGTGGGCCGCAATACCGGGCTCTACGACCACCAGCGCTATGGCGGCTTCTTCACCCAGGAGCAGATACGGCGCATCGTCCGCTATGCCGCCGACAGATACATCACCGTCATCCCTGAGATCGACATGCCCGGGCACATGGAGGCAGCCCTCGCCGCCTATCCCGAACTGGGCTGTACGGGTGGCCCCTACGAGGTGGAGCCCAACTGGGGCATCTTCGACGATATCCTCTGCGCCGGTCGCGAGGAGACTTTCACTTTTGTGGAGGGCGTGCTCGATGAGCTGATGGAGCTGTTTCCTTCCGAATACATCCATATCGGAGGTGACGAGGCACCGCGCACACGGTGGAAGGACTGCCAGCGTTGCCAGCAGCGCATCCGCGAGGAGGGCATCACCGCTGAGGGCGGCCATTCTGGCGAAGACCGTCTCCAGGGTTATTTCATGAAGCGTGTGGAGAAATATCTCAACAGCAAGGGCCGCAAGGCCATCGGATGGGACGAGTTGCTCGACTGCGGCGTCAATCCATCGACCACGATTATGAGTTGGCGTGGCGTGGAGGGCGGCATGTCTGCCTCTGCGCTCGGCCATGACGTCATCATGGTGCCCACGTCGTGGGTCTACTTCGACTACTACCAGACGCCCGAGGACGACTATTGGCACAAGCCGTTGCTCATCGGCGGTTTCGTGCCCCTTGAGAAAGTCTATTCCTTCGAGCCGGCTCCCGACACGATGTCGGAAGAGGCCAGAAGACACGTCATCGGTTTGCAGGCCAATCTTTGGACAGAATATGTCTATACGGAGGAGTTCGCTGAATATCAAGTGCTTCCGCGAATGGGCGCCTTGTGTGAACTGCAGTGGGTGCAGCCTTCGCAGAAGGACTACGATGCCTTCAAGGCCCGTGAGCGCCGTCTGTGCGACCTCTATGAGGCCTTGGGCTGGAAGTATTGCCGTTATGCCTGGGAGAAGGAGAAGTGAGTCGGCAGCCTGAGCGCTGTCATGACTTGCCGTCGTGTGTCATTCAAAGACCTTCAGCTCATAGCCCTGCTCGCGTAGCCATCTGAGCGACGCCGGCAGGGCGAAATACAATTTGTCGATGCTCTTGAGCGAGTCGTGAAACGTGATGATCGACCCGTTGCGTGTATAGCGTCTCACGTTCTCCACCACGTCGGCGGCGGTGAGGCGCCTGGAATAGTCGCGTGTGACAAGGTCCCACATCACGATTTGGTATTTCTTGCGCAGGAAATGATATTCGGCGGCGGTCATCCATCCGTGCGGCGGTCTGAAGAGGTGTGCGCCGATGAGTTGATTGGCCTTCTCCACATTGTCTAAATAGGTCTTGGTGAGGTGCTTCAGTCCGCCGAGGTGGTTGTAGGTGTGGTTGCCCAGTTGGTGACCTTCCTCCACAATCTGCCGGAAGAGATGCGGATATTTCCTCACGTTGTCGCCCACCATGAAGAAGGTGGCGTGGGCGTCGAACTCCTTCAGCGTCTTCAGGATGAACGGTGTCGACTCGGGGATGGGTCCGTCGTCGAAAGTGAGATAGACGGCGCGCTCATCGTGGTCCATGCGCCAGAAAGCGCTGGGAAACATCCAACGTAGCCAGAAAGAGGGTTGCTCCAGTATCATGATGCGGAAGGGGGGATAAAAAGCGCGGAGGGTGTGCCATAGGAGCAGGTCTCCCGTGACACACCCTCCGCTTATACAGTATTAATATGACAGTATTTTCGTCTGATAGGCAGCATAGAGATTGTTAAGCAGGCTGGTGTGCTGCTCACTCCACTTGCTGTCCACCTCATCCATGGTCTGCAGGACGTTTTGCATGATGTAGATGTGCATGTCGCAGTCGCGCTTTGATGCCATCAGGTAGTTCTTGTCCTGTGAGATATACCATTCGAGATACTGCTGCGACTGTTTCCAGACCTCCTCGGCCAACTCTTTGGCGCGCTTCTTGTTGCCGATGGCACCCCATGCCGAGGCCAGTTCGAGACTGCCGCTCATGTAGTCGTGGGGCACATTGTAGTCGGGCATCTCCTTGTCGCACTTCTCGAGCACCTTCTTCACCTTGTCGGTCTTGCCTTCGTTGAGCAGGGCGAGGGCCAGCTGTGCGAAGAGGCGGCGGTGTGTGGCGCACATGCGTCTCACCGTCTCGTCGAGATAAAGTCCGGGCTTGTCGAGTCCTCCGTAGCGGAACTTGTTGAGCATCATGTTGTAGGTCTTCTCGGTGTCGAACCGCGCCTCCTGGTCGTTGGCGGTGGTGAAGGGGGTGATGCGGTTGACAAGACCCTCCTGCACGAAGTTGTCGCCCAGGTTCATGTAGTTCTCCTCACCCACGGTGATGGCCACGTAGATGGGGCGTTTCCAGTTGGCGTTGCTGATCATCTCGAGCATCATCAGGTCGCCCTTTCCGAGGCTCCGCTTGCCTTCCAGCGAAATGACCATCTTGTCGGGAATCTCCTCGGTGGCGAGTTTCATGCCGCTGGCTTTCACGGCCTCCTTGTCGATGGTCATGAGGAGGGTGTCGGTGGGCACGACATGGCTGTCGGGCTCCAGGCCCACATAGTTGAGGAGAGTGTTCTTCACGCTGCGCTGTGCTTCCGTGAGGTCGCCTCGCACCCAGAATTTGAGCACTTTGCTCAACTCATAGGGATTCTCTCCGAAGGTGGCGATGGCCGTCTCGTTGTATTTGTCGTAGAGTTCCTTGATGGCGATTTTGAGTTCAGGTCTCACGGCCACCACGTCGTTGGTGCCTGAGCAGTAGTCGATACGGGGCCATGTGATGGGCACTGGAGGCGAGTCGTAGGCGGGTCTCAGCATCTGGTCGATATACCAGTCGGTCTGCAGGTAGCTGAGGTTGCACACCCTCACGTCGGTGCGGTTGCCCTCCGTCTCCTGGTTATACCAGAGCGGGAAGGTGTCGTTGTCGCCGTTGGTATAGATGATGGGGTAGGTCTTTTCCTCGAGCGAGTTGAGGTAGTTGAGTCCGAAGTCGCGGCAGGTGTATCTTCCGCTGCGGTCGTGGTCGTCCCATGTCTGCGATGCCATCTGGATGGGCACAGCGAGGCATGCGAGTACGGCGACGGCAGCCGCTGCCGTCTGTTTCAGTCCTAATTTCCTTATCCAGTCGACAATGGCGGTCACTCCGAGTCCGCACCAGATGGCGAAGGCATAGAATGAGCCCGCATAGGCATAGTCGCGCTCGCGTGGCTGGTTGGGTGTCTGGTTGAGGTAGACCACGATGGCGAGTCCGGTCATGAAGAAGAGGAAGAAGACCACCCAGAACTGCCTGATGCCCCTCTCGCCTCTGAACGCCTGCCAGAAGAGTCCGAGGAGTCCGAGCAGCAGGGGCAGGCAATAGAACACGTTGTGTCCCTTGTTTTCCTTGAGGATGTCAGGCAGTTTGCTCTGGTCGCCAAGTTTGAGCACATGGTTGTCGATAAACGGAATGCCTGTAATCCAATTGCCTTTCTCTTTCTCTCCCGAGCCTTGGATGTCGTTCTGCCTGCCTGCGAAGTTCCACATGAAGTAGCGCCAGTACATGAAGTTGCACTGGTAGGCGAAGAAGAACTTCAGGTTGTCGAGCATTGTGGGCATCTTGATGTCGCCCTGTCCGTAGTTAGAGGGCACCATGCGTCCTTTCACGTCGATGATGCTCTCGTAGGCAGTGGCGAATCTGGAGTCGTACATACGCGGGAAGAACATGTTCTGCACATATTGCGGCTGTTGTTTCCAGTCCACGATGAAGTAGGTGTCAGGCTCGTCGGGCGAGGCTTTCTCCTTGCGCTGGTAGATGGGAGCCGTCTTGCTCATCTTCACATAGCCGTCGTCGCCGGCGGCATATTCTGAGTTGTAGGCCTGTCCGTAGAAGAGCGGGCGATAGCCATACTGGTCGCGGCTGAGGTAGTTGCCGAGCGTGAAGATGTCCTCGGGCGAGTTCTGGTCCATCGGCGGGTTGGCCGACGAGCGGATGACGATGACGGCATAGGTGGAATAGCCGATCATCAGCATCAGCATGCACAGCAGCGACGTGTTCTTCACCCTTGCCGTGATGAGTTGGGCGCCGTTGCGCTTGATTCTCAGGATGGCGTAGAGGAGGGCGAGCAGTATGAGTCCGGTGATGGCAGCCATCCATCCGTATCCGTAGAAGGGGATGCCGAGCATGGCCACAGCCAGCAGGAATGCGGGGTTCTGCCTTGCGGCGCTGTGGTCGTTGTAGGTCTCATAGATGGCCCAGATGACGGTGGCCACGAGCAGTATGATGTAGATGATGACACCTGTGTTGAAACTGCATCCGAGGGTGTTGACGAAGAAGAGCTCGAACCATCCTCCCACGGTGATGATGCCTGGCACGACGCCGTAGAGCACGGCGGCGACGATGACAAATGAGAGGAGCAGGACGAGGAGCGACCCTTTGAGGTTGGCGTTCTTTGCCTTGCGGTAGTAGAACACGAGTACGATGGCGGGAATGCACAGCAGGTTGAGCAGGTGCACGCCGATGGAGAGTCCAGTCATATAGGCGATGAGCACGAGCCATCGGTCGCTATGGGGTTGGTCGGCCTGGTCTTCCCACTTGAGGATGAGCCAGAAGACGATGGCTGTGAAGGCCGACGAGTAGGCGTAGACCTCACCCTCGACAGCACTGAACCAGAAAGTGTCGCTGAAGGTATAGATGAGTGCTCCCACCAGGCCTGCTCCCTCGATGGCGATGAGCTTGTTGACAGTCATCTCGCTCCAATCGCGCAGGATGAGTTTGCGTGCCAGGTGAGTGATGGTCCAGAACAGGAACATGATACACACGGCGCTGAGGAGCGCGTTCATGATGTTGACCATATAAGCCACCTGTGTCGGGTCGCTGGCAAACTGTGAGAACAGGTTGGCCGTGAGCATGAAGAATGGCGCCCCCGGCGGGTGGCCTATCTCCAGTTTGTAACCTGTAGTGATGAATTCGGGACAGTCCCAGAAACTGGCTGTCGGTTCTACTGTGGCGCAATAGACGACGGCTGCGATGAGAAATGCGAGCCAGCCCATTGCGTTGTCCACCAATCTGTACTTCTTCATAGAAATAATCTCTTTCTAAAATTGCAATTTGGGGGCAAATTTACGAAAAAAAGCGGACTTTCCACTCACCTGTGGCGGTTATTTTGAGGGAAAGGCGGCTTTTATGGTTTTCTGAGTGAGAAAAGTGAGTGTCTCAGAAGATTTTGACCGACCAGTAGGCCACGAAGACATATCTGAGAATCTTTCCGAGGAACACGCTGATGGCGCTGACGACGGGATTGGCTCTCATGAGTCCGAGGAGGATGCAGATGGCCGTGCCGATGACGGGCAGGAAGGAGAAGAACCCCATCCAGGCGCCTCTGCCCCCCATGAACCGCTTGGCTTTGTCGAGTTTTTCCTTATTCACGTGCAAGTATCGCTCTATCCACTCCATCTTCCCGAGGTGGCCGATGTAATAGTTGAACATGCTTCCTCCCCAGTTGCCGATGGTGGCATAGATGAGCAGTGGCACGGGCTCCAGTCCGGCGGCGATGAGGCCCATCAGCACCGCCTCGCTGGTGAAAGGCAGGAAACTGCCTGCTATAAAGGCAGAAATGAACATGCCTGTATAGCCGTATTGGACAAGAAATTCGATGACGGCATCCATACGTTGTAGGCGATGATGGCTAATGTGATGATGACGATGATTTGGAAGGTGATATTGGTGAGCCAGGTATGTGTGAGAGTCATATAGTGGGCGATGAGCGGACTGGTGTTGACAATCATGATGCCCAGCAGCAGTTCGTAGTGTTGCGGCTGCAGGATGAGGAAAATGAGCGTGACAATATCGACGGTGATGAATATCTCGTGGAGCAGTCTTGTGCGGATTTTGTCCTGATAGCCGCTGTTGAGGTAGTGTACGACACCGATGACGGTGAGAGTCACTGTCCATCCTATGGCGAGCCATTCATGCTCACCGACGCCTTTGAAGTCAGCCAGTGGCAGAAACTCCCACAACGGCCTGAAATGGCTGGCCACCACGTCGCCGCCCTGGAAGAAGATGATGAAGGGTCCTCCCAGCCAGTAGGGCGTGGCGAGTCCGATGATTGAAGCCCAGAAGGTCTTGGCATTGAATGCCCTAAGGCATGATGCCATGAGCACCCATATCACCGGCACGTAGTAGAGCACCTGGACGAAAACCATGCTTGCCAGTCCGAGGCAGAAGAATCCGTAGAATACCCACCCCGGCGACTCGTCGTGCAACTTGCAGTGGAAGAGCATGTAGTAGAGCGCCACAATGCACAGCTGCATGATGCTGTTCTCTATTTTGGGGAAGAGGAAGATGGCTGTGGCGACGAGCAGCAGGTAGGTGGCGGCGGTGGCCTGGCTGTTGACACGCAGGAGTTGGTTGGCGCTGTTGAGCTCAAGCAGCAGGATGGTGGAGACGGCGAGACACACCAGTTGCATCCACAGTTCCTGCTCCACGAGTCCTGTGAGGTAGCAGGCCGCTGCCGCAATGGCGGCGGCGACCGGCATCAGCGCCTTGCTCTCTGTGACGGTGTTTTGAAGTCGCTTGTAGCCCATGCCTTGAGGCTTATAGGTCGCTTCCTATGTCGCTTCGGAAGTATTTGTCGGTGAAATGTATCTTCTGTGCTTCCTCGAAGCTCTTTTGCAGCGCCTCCTCTTTGTCGCGTCCGTAGCTGCTCACGGCTATCACGCGTCCGCCAGAGGTCACCACCTGCCCTTCTTTCAGTGCCGTGCCGCTGTGGAAGACGATGGAGCCTTGCACCTGGTCGATGCCCGTGATGGGGTAGCCTTTGCGGTAAGCCTGGGGATAACCTCCGCTGACGAGCATGACGCATACCGCAGCCCGTTCGTCGAAGACCACCTCGCGCTGGTCGAGGTCTCCTGCCGCCACTCCCTCGAAGAGGTCGACGATATCGCTCTTGAGTCGCAGCATGACGCTCTCGGTCTCCGGGTCTCCCATGCGGCAGTTGTATTCGATGACCATCGGCTCGCCTTCTACGTTGATGAGTCCGAAGAAGATGAATCCTTTGTAGTCGATGCCCTCTTCGGCCAGTCCCTCGATGGTGGGTCTGACGATTCTGTCCTCCACTTTGCCCATCCATTCCTTTGTGGCGAAGGGCACGGGTGTGACGCTTCCCATGCCACCGGTGTTGAGGCCGGTGTCATGCTCGCCGATGCGCTTGTAGTCTTTTGCCTCTGGGAGCATCTGATAGTGCTTGCCGTCGGTGAGAACGAACACGGAGCACTCGATGCCGCTGAGGAACTCCTCGATGACCACTCTGGCCGAGGCCTGTCCGAACATCCCTCCGAGCATCTCTGTCAGTTGCTGCCGGGCCTCGTCGATGGTGGGCACGATAAGTACGCCCTTGCCGGCGCAGAGGCCGTCGGCCTTGAGCACATAGGGCGGCTGCAGCGTCTCGAGGAAAGCGAGTCCCTCGTCGAGGCTGTTGGCGTTGAAGGTGCGGTAGCGTGCGGTGGGGATATGGTGCCTCTGCATGAATTCCTTGGCGAAGTCCTTGCTGCCCTCCAGCTGCGCCCCTTGTGCCGACGGGCCGATGACGGGGATGCCTGCGGTGCGTGTGTCGGCGGCGAAGTCGTCGTAGATGCCTTTGACGAGCGGGTCTTCGGGTCCCACCACCACCATGTCGATATTGTGAGTGGCGGTGAAGTCCTTGAGTGCCTCAAAGTCATCGGCCTTGATAGGCACGTTTTCGCCCACGTCGGCTGTTCCGGCGTTGCCTGGTGCGATATAGAGTTTTTCTGTTTTCTCGCTCTGAGCGATTTTCCATGCGAGGGCATGCTCACGCCCTCCGCTTCCAAGAAGGAGGATATTCATTTTAGGTATGTTCTGTTAATTTTGTTTATTTATAAAGCCGTATTCGATAGATTCTATTTCTGTCGCTTTTTGTTTTTATTCGGCGCATAGCGTCATGTCTCATCGGTCGTATAGCCCGCTATACTCCCTTTGCGACTTACACTCTGCTCTCGACTAAAAATCAAAAAACGTCTCGACATAATTAATAGAACCTATCTTTGGTGTCTGTGTTAAAGATTCTCTTCAAAGTATTTTGTGATGCGCTCATGCAGGTGCACGCTCTTGTGCCCCCTCATGTTGTGAGGCTCGCCGGGATAGACGAAGAAGTCGGGCTGCGTGCCGGCATTGATGCATGCCTCGATAAACGAGAGGCAGTGCTGAGGCACCACGGTCTTGTCGTTGAGGCCCTGTATGATCTGCAGTTTCCCTTTCAGGTTTTTCGCCTGTGGGATGAGCGATGTCTTCTCATAGCCTTCGGGGTTGGTCTGCGGTGTGTCCATATACCGCTCTCCATACATCACCTCATACCATTTCCAGTCGATGACCGGTCCGCCGGCCACGCCTACCTTGAACACGTCGGGGTAGTTGGTCATCAGCGAGATGGTCATGAATCCGCCGAAGCTCCA